>ERZ773235.942-NODE-942-length-33812-cov-10.529727_pt1 | contig 33812 bp, 31 predicted proteins | sample MGYA00580522_ERZ773235 | MGnify/ENA primary metagenome ERZ773235 (study PRJEB29015, sample SAMEA2737797) | human gut metagenome | biome: human gut; feature: human-associated habitat; material: faeces | place: China | collected 2012 ...
GCTGATCTATCGCTACGCCGCCATGTCCGGCATTGACACCCGTGTAGATCAGGAGCTGCTGCGGCAGACCATGCGGGAAAATTCCCGGCTCAGCGGCGAGGCCGTCAAGGCCATGCTGTGGTGTGATGATCGGGACATCACCACCCGCGACAGCGAGATGGGTGAGCTGCTGGCATCCTATGACACCCACATCAGCCGGTACCAGATGACCTCGTTCCTGTTCTATCTGTGTACCTATGAACTGAATTCGCGAAGCGAAGCATAATGCAGCGTTTTGCTTTCATAGACAATGCAAAACGTTATTTTGTCCGCGCGTGACGTTGGCACCCTTGCTTTTTGACAGAACGTAGAATATGCTGGAAACAAAAAGCCGAGGTATGTATATGAACTTGTTGATGACATTGGATCGGAACTATGTTCCGCAGCTGAATGTAATGCTGTTCTCCGCGCTGCATTGCGACAGTGCCGCGCATTTTGACGTGTACCTGCTGCGCGACGAGGGACTGTCAGAGGAGGATGTGGCGGGAACGCGAGTACTGCTGGGACGGCGGGGGACGCTGCACCTGATACGAGTGGACGAGGACGGTCTGGCGGACGCGCCCACCTCCGACCGCTACCCGAAAGCCATTTACTACCGTATTTTTGCGGCCAAATATCTGCCGGACACGCTGGAGAGGGCGCTGTATCTTGACCCGGACATCGTGGTGCGCCAGAGCCTGCGGGAGCTGTATGAGATGCCGATGGGCACGGCGTTTTTCGCGGCGGCCACCCATATCCGCGGCTTTCTGCACCGTTTCAATGAGCTGCGTCTGGACATGGACGAGGACAGTCCCTATATCAATTCCGGCGTCATGCTGATGAATTTGCAGGCACTGCGGGCGGAGCAGGATACGCAGGCGGTATTCGACTACATGGAGGCGCACAAGGGGCGGCTCATGCTGCCGGACCAGGACATCATCAGCGCCCTGTACGGCCAGCGCATCCTGCCGCTGGATCCCATCCGCTACAATATGACGGAGAAGCTGTTTTCCCTCCACCGGCGCAACGGGGATGGCATGACGCTGGAGGATGTGCGGCAGCAGTCCGCGGTCATCCACTACTGCGGGCGGAACAAGCCATGGAAGCCGGGGTATATGGGTGAATTGAACGTGTTCTATAATGAAGCAGTCTCTCAAATGTCAGAGAACGGTCATCATTGAATTATTTTTGTATCATATATGGCAATAAAGTGCGGCAGTTCAGCAACTGAACTGCCGCACTTTTTCCTCACCCCACGCCGCGTCAAAGGAGATGGCGCACAGCTTATCCTGCCGCTCCACCGAGTAAATGGGCAGCTGCCGCTGGGAAACTGCCGCAGCCTGCGATACGGGATAAAGCGTGATATAGAAGATGGCGGCGGCCAGCGCCAGCGTGCATACAGCCGCGATCAGGGTGCGGCGCAGCAGGAAGATGCGCACCGGTTTATGTTTCATAGTATATCCCATCCTTTCCGCTGTCCAGCCTATGCGCCGACAGATAAAAAAATACCCGGTAGCGGCGTTGCGCAGGCCGCTGCCGCGTTGATCCTATAAAAAGGAAGAACGCCGGGGTTCCCGGCGTCCTTCCTTTTATGAAATAGTAGCATCAAGTGAAAGGAAAAGGCGTTTTGACCAGAACAAGCTCTACAGCAGGGAGTACCGCTTTTTCGGCATAGAACCTGCAAGCGAAGACAGGGGATAAATGGAGGAGAGCGCCTTGTGCACGCTCATATGCGCGGCATACAACCCGTTATATTCCGCGGCACATGCCCAATCCACCGGGAAAGTATCGGATGTGTCTGCGCTGTGCTCTGCTTTTTCGGGAATGATGCCGCATGCCCGCTGCGCCAGCAGAAAGGCGCCGTACAGAGTGGATTCCTTTACCGACGAGCGGCAGATAGGACGCTTTAATACATTGGCTTTGATTTGCAGCCAAAGGTCGCTGCTGGAACCGCCGCCGCTGGCGATCACGGTGCTGATCTTGCCGCCGCCATTTTCCAAAAGCTCACAAATCTGACGAGTGGCATAACAATTTGCCTCCAGCATGGCGCGGAATACATGCTCGGGACGATGCTCCGGACGCAGTCCCAAAATTGTTCCCGTCAACCCGGCATTCCAGAAGGGTGTCCGCTCTCCTGCCAATGTGGGATATGCCAGCACGCCGCACGCGCCGGGAGGAAGCAGAGCCGCTTTTTCGTTCATTTCAGCCATGGAAACGGTGCGGTTCGTAATATGATGCAGCCACCACTCCAGCGCCCCGCCGTACATTCCCATGGGGCCGCCGGCCAGATAAAGACCCGGGATAACATGTGGATTGACCACAAGACTGCCGGTAGGATCATCAATCATTTTGTCTGATACCAAAAAGCAAGTATCTGTAGTGCCCATGACGCTGACCAATACATCCGCTGCCGTGCCGCCGGCGCCCAAAATACCGCAGGAACCATCCACGCTGCCTACGGCCACGGGACAGGGGGCGTCAAGACCCAGTGTACGGCAGATCTCGGGCGTCAATTCCCCCAGCTGCTCCCATGGATTCATCAGGCGGGGCAGCCGTGTGTCATCCAGGCACATGTGCTGCAGGCAATCGTTGCTCCAGCAGCGATTTGCCACATCGTAGAGCAAAGAGTAGCTGGCGGTGGTGTGATCAATGGCGGAGATACCGGTCAGCTTGTAATTGACAAAATCCTTGAGGGACAGAAAAGCCTTGATTTTTCCGTAAAGCGCAGGCTCTTCCTGCTGCAGGCGGCAGATCTTAAACGCCAGCTGCTCCGGGGCAACTCTGCGCCGGCAAATGGAATACAGCACCGATACATCGTTGCTGTCACAGAATTTCTGATAGTAATCAGGTTCATTGTGCATATAGGAGTAGCAGGGGGTCAGAGCAGCGCCGTTGGCGTCAATACCTACCCAACCCAGCAGCGAGGAGATAGCCACGCAGGAAAGACGGCTGATGCCGGCTGTGAGGGCGCGGGACATATCCAGAATGTGCTTCCACTCCTCTTCAGCGTCGAAGCATTCCGGAGCGGGACGTTTCAGGGTTTTACTGTCAATGACCGTTCCGCTATCATCCAGTAGTACGACACGCAGCGAACTGGTGCCGATGTCAATCATTAAAAAAGGTTTCATTGCAAGGATTCCTTTCTTTTTTCAAATATTATAACAATAATTACGCTGTGTGTCAAATGTTTTAATGTTGTAATAATAATATCTTGATTTTTACTGAATATGGTAGTATAATCATAATGCTATCCAAAAGTTTTTACATAATTTTTGCTTGCGATATTTGGATTGTAATTAAATTGCGCTAATGCGTGCAAAAAAGGAGTGAGAGCATGGAACAGATTATATTCAAGCCGTCACTATATAAGTATGGAACGTGCAAGGAATTCGCAGAAGGGTTCCAGCTGAAAGAAACGGACCTGATCCTGACCAACGAGTACATTTACGAGCCGTATTTCGGAAAGCTGACGCTGCCGTGCCATGTGGTATATCAGGAAAAGTATGGCATGGGCGAGCCCAGCGACGTCATGGCGGAGGCAATCCTGAAGGACATCAGCAGCCTGACCTTTGACCGTATCATCGCCATCGGCGGCGGTACGATCATTGATCTGGCAAAGGTGTTCGCCGTGGCGGACACGCAGGATATGGACGAGCTGTATGCCCGGATGCCCGCACTGAACAAGGCTCATGAGCTGGTTATCATCCCCACCACCTGCGGCACCGGCAGCGAGGTGACCAATATCGCCGTGCTGAACCGCACCCGCATGGGTACCAAGATGGGCATGGTGGCGCCCACCATGTATGCCGACTATGCCGTTTTGATCCCGGAACTGCTGGAGAGCCTGCCCCTGAAGGTGTTTGCCACCAGCTCTATCGATGCGCTGGTTCACGCGGTGGAGTCCGCGCTGTCTCCCAAGGCGACGGCCTATACGAAGCTGTTCAGCTATAAGGCCATTGAGATGATTGTTCACGGCTATCAGCATATCGCGGCCAACGGCGCCGACAGCCGCAAAACTTTGATGGATGAGTTCCTCACCGCCTCCAACTTTGCCGGTCTTGCTTTCGGAACCGCCGGATGCGGCACCGTTCACGCCATGGCATATCCTCTGGGCGGCCAGTATCATGTGGCCCACGGCGAGAGCAACTACGCCATCTTCACCGGCGTGATGAAGGAATACATGCGCCATAAGGCAGACGGCGAGATCGCCGTAATGAACGCCTATCTGGCCAAGCTGCTGGACTGCGGCGTGGATGCGGTCTATGACAGGCTGGAGGAACTGCTGAATAAGGTCCTGCCCAAGAAGGCCCTGCGGGAGTACGGCGCGAAGCAGGAGGACCTGCCTGAGTGGGCCAAGTCCGTCATCGATAACCAGCAGCGTCTGCTGAAAAACAGCTTTGTCCCCATGACCGAAGAGCTGGTCCTGAAAATCTATCAGGATCTCTATTGATACATAAGGAGGAAATCATCATGGCACTTATGACAGGCGAGCAGTACATCCAATCCATCAAGAAGATCAATATGCAGGTCTATATGTTCGGCAAAAAGATCGAAGATCCCACCGAAGATCCCATCCTGCGTCCGTCCCTGAACTCCGTCCGTATGACCTATGATCTGGCGCAGATGCCGGAGTATCAGGATCTGATGACCGTGATTTCTCCGTATACCGGAGAGCGGGTCAACCGTTTCACCCATATCCATCAGTCCACCGACGATCTGCGCAACAAGGTGAAGATGCAGCGCCTGTGCGGCCAGATGACCGCCGCCTGCTTCCAGCGCTGCGTGGGCATGGACGCTTTCAATGCCGTGTTCTCCACCACCTATGAGGTGGATGAAAAGTATGGCACCCACTACCATGAGAATTTCAAGAACTTCATGGTATACTGTCAGAAGAATGACCTGACCATCGACGGCGCCATGACCGACCCCAAGGGTGACCGCAGCAAGGCACCCCACGCGCAGGACGACCCCGATCTGTTCCTGCATGTGGTGGAGCGCCGCTCAGACGGCATTGTTGTCCGCGGCGCCAAGGCGCACCAGACCGGTATCCTGAACTCTCATGAGGTCATCGTGATGCCCACCATCGCCATGGGGCCGGAGGATAAGGATTACGCGGTATCCTTCTCCGTCCCGCTGGATGCCCCCGGCCTGTTCCTGATCGTGGGCCGCCAGAGCTGCGATACCCGCAAGCTGGAAAACACCGAGATGGACGTGGGCAACGCGGAGTTTGGCGGTGTGGAAGCCCTGACCGTGTTTGACGACGTGTTCGTTCCCAATGACCGCATTTTCCTTAACGGCGAGACCGAGTTCGCCGGCATGCTGGTGGAGCGCTTTGCCGGCTATCACCGTCAGAGCTACGGCGGCTGCAAGGTGGGCGTGGGCGACGTGCTGATCGGCGCCGCCGCCGTGGCTGCCGACTATAACGGCTGCGCCAAGGCCAGTCATATCAAGGATAAGCTCATCGAGATGACCCATCTCAACGAGACGCTGTATTGCTGCGGCATCGCCTGCTCCTCCGAGGGTCACCCTACTGCCAGCGGCAACTATATGATCGATCTGCTGCTGGCCAATGTCTGCAAGCAGAATGTGACCCGCTTCCCCTATGAGATCACCCGCCTTGCCGAGGATATTGCGGGCGGTTTGGTGGTCACCGCGCCCTCCGAGGCAGATCTGCGCGACCCGAAGATCGGACCCTATGTGGACAAGTACTTCAAGGGCGTGGGCAATGTCTCCACGGAGAACCGCCTGCGGATCCTGCGCCTCATCGAGAACCTGTGCCTGGGCACTGCGGCGGTGGGCTACCGCACCGAATCTCTGCACGGCGCCGGCTCTCCCCAGGCCCAGCGTATCATGATCGCCCGTCAGGGCAATCTGGCCCACAAGAAGGAGCTGGCCAAGAAGATTGCGCACATCAGCGAGTAAAGGACACAACGGGCGGTGCTGGGCAATCTTGCCCGGCACTGCCGGGACGGAACTGCGGAAATGAACGAGCTGCTTGAAAAAATTGAACAGGTGCTGGATGACGAGATCCGGCCCCAGCTGCTGCTGCACGGCGGCGGACTGGAAACGGTTTCTGTGGCGGAGGGCCGCTATACCTTCCGCCTGACCGGTCAATGTGCCGGCTGTCCCAGCGCGTACCTGACCACAGAGGAACTGATCCGCAGCACGCTGCTGGAGCGGTTCCCGCAGCTGCGGGAGGTTGTTCTGGAGCAGGGTGTCAGCGAGGATCTGCTGGCGCAGGCCAGAAAACTGCTGCGCCATGAGTAAGCGCATCGCCGTTTACTACTGCGGCGGCTGCAATCCCCGGTATGACCGGGTGGGCACGGTTCGTATGCTGGCGAAACAGTTCCCCAAACTGACTTTTTCGCTGCCGGACGAGCCGCCCTGCGACGGGTGTCTGGCCGTGTGCGGCTGCACCACCGGGTGTGCGCTGCAGCGCTTGCCGGACACGCTGCCTCTGTGCGCTATACGGGGAACGGAGGACCTGGCGGCGGCCCGGCGTTGGCTGCATGCCCTTGAAACTACATAAGGAGACAAAACGCATGAGTTGGGAAGAAATCTATCGTTCACGACTGACCACGGCAGAGGAAGCCGTTACGCATATCAAATCCGGCGACCGGGTGGTGCTGGGCCATGCCGCCGGCGAACCCACCTGCCTGACAGACGCCATGGTGCGCAACGCGGCGGCGTATCGCGATGTGGAGATCGATCACATGCTGGTGCTGGGCGACTGCGCCTACTGCCGGCCGGAATACGCGGAGAACTTCCACCACAACGCGCTGTTTGTCAGTCCGCCGGCCCGCGAGGCTGTGGAAAACGGCCGGGCCGACTTTACCCCCACATTTTTCTATCGTGCGCCCCGGCTGTTTGAGACGACGCTGCCGGTAGATGTGGCGCTGGTACAGGTGACGCCGCCGGACGAAAACGGCGTCTGCTCGCTGGGTATTTCCGTGGACTATACGCTGGCCGCTGTGAAAAACGCAAAGCTGGTCATCGCGCAGGTCAACGACCAGATGCCCCGCACCTGCGGCGGCAGCAGCGTGCGGGTGGAGGACATCGACCTTTTCGTGGAATACTCCACCCCCATTCTGGAACTGGCGCCGCCAAAAATCGGCCCTGTGGAGGAGGCTATCGGCAACTACTGCGCATCGCTGATCAACGATGGCGACACCCTGCAGCTGGGTATCGGCGCTATTCCCGACGCGGTGCTGTCTTTCCTGCGGCACAAGAAGGATCTGGGAATCCATTCGGAAATGTTCTCTGACGGCGTGGTGGATCTGATGGAGCGCGGCGTGATCAACAACAGCCGCAAGACGCTGCATCACGGCATCAGTGTGGCCAACTTCCTGATGGGCACCAAACGGCTGTATGACTTTATCAACAACAACCCGCAGGTAGAGGTATACCCGGTGGATCATGTGAATGACCCGGTGGTCATTGCGCAAAACGACAACATGGTATGCATCAACTCCTGCGTGCAGGTGGATCTGATGGGACAGGTGGCCTCGGAGAGCATCGGACTCAAGCAGATCTCCGGTGTGGGCGGACAGGTTGACTTTGTCCGCGGCGCGGCCATGAGCAAGAACGGCCGCTCTATTATGGCTATGCCTTCCACCGTCAAGGGCAGGTCCTCCAAGATCGTTTCCGTGCTGGATGAGGGCAGCGCCGTTACCACCAGCCGCAACGACGTGGATTATGTGGTCACGGAGTACGGCATCGCGCATCTGACCGGCAAGACGCTGCGCCAGCGGGCCCGCGCCCTCATTGAGATCGCCCATCCCGATTTCCGCGAATCCTTGCAGGCGGAGTATGAGCGCCGTTTCCATGAGACATATACACACTGAGCGGGAGTAACCTCCATTTGCCGGTATTCCCTGTTTGCTATAGCTTTTTTCTTTCTATCTCCTCATAAAGTGAGAAGGCCCTGACTTTTGGTCAGGGCCTTCTCGCTTTATGAGAGCACCGATTGCGGTGCGGTTACTCTTTGCGTGTTACGATGAAAATAATGATACCGCCAACAACGCAGCAGCCTGTGGTAAAGATCAGCATGCCGGAGACGCCAGATACGTCCAGCAGCCGACCCGCTACGATAGAACCCGCCGCGGAGCCGATGCCGTTGGAGATGGCGTGGAGCAGCGACTGCCCCTTTACCTGATTGGAACTGTCGATCTTCTCGGAGACGTAGTACACCGTGGAGGGGATAGAGAGACCGCACTCCAGAAATTGCAGCGTCATCGTGATATATATGACGGTCATGTTCGGCGCAAACAGCAGCAGCACATTGCGCAGCAGAAAACCGAATGCGCACAGCCGCAGCAGGAAGCGCAGGGAAGTATGCTTGCGCAGATAATTGAAGAGCATCATGGCCGGCAGCTCCACAAAGGCGCCGATGGCCAATGCAACGCCCATGTCAGACGCCGTGCCGCCTACACGTGCAACGATCTGATATGTATAGGTGCAGGTGACGCTGTGGGTGGACATGAGCAGAGTATAACCCAGTACCAGCATGATAAACATGGGGTACTTGGAGAACAGCGCCAGATTTCCCAGCACTTCGCCTTCTTTTACTGTCGGCGCGTCGGTATCCGTTATCGGCTGAGGCGGGACATAGCGAAACAGCAGCGTTACTGCGGCCAGCGTCAAAAATGCCAGCGTTGCCAGCAGATAGATCAGCGATGTGCCGAATTGTTCCAGCAGAAACCCCATGGAAAAGGCGCCCACTGCGTAAAAGGCGGAACCGATGCCGCGCCCGAAGCTGTAATTTACCGGGACACCCTTGTTTACCAATGCCATTGCCATGGAGTTGAGGAAAGGGGCCAGACCGATCATGCAGATGCCGATGATCACATACATGACCACAGAGCAGGGAAGCGTGCAGCCTGGCAGCCAGTTGACCAGCGCGGCGATGGCGGCGATGACACTGAGCATCACGGCAAAACGGCGGCTGGTAAAGACCTTGCTGCGGTCGGCAATGGCGGACATGAACGGCTGGAACACCAATGCCGCAGAGGTCAGCGATACTGCGGAAATGATACCGACCAGCGTGTTGGAGCAGCCTTTTTCTGCCAATGCCACCGAGCGGGATGCCCAAATGGTGGCATAGCCGAGCCAGTACAGGCTTTGCAGCGCGGCATAGTGCAGATTGATTTTTTTCAATTGTGTTTTCATGAAATACTACCGCCTATCCTGACGGAGAGCCCGTTCCGCATCCTCAGAACGGGCTCTCTTTTGTGTTTTCTTTTGCGCTTGGCTCAGATCACGCCGTCTTCCTTCATCTGCGCGATCTCTTCATCGCTGAAACCCAGCAGATCGCCCAGAATCTCATGGTTATGCTCGCCCAGACGGGGAGCGGTGCAATAAACGTCGGGATTGGTGTCGGACATCTTGACCACAGGGCCGCTCATGGTAACCGTACCGAAACGCTTGTCTTCTACATCACGGATCATCTTGCGGTGCTTCAGCTGGGGATCCTTCACCATGTCCTCAATGGAGTTTACTTTGGCGCAGGGGAAAGCGTTTGCCTTGCAGATGGGGATGATCTCATCCAGCGTATGCTGAAGCGTCCACTCGGTGATCATTGCGTCACACTCGTCGATATGATTGGTTCTGCCGCGCAGCGTATTATACTCGGGGTCATCCAGCAGCTCTTCGCGGCCCAGAACCTTGCACATGCGGGCGAAGGTGTTGTCCAGACCGCAATGGATATATACCAGTTGGCCGTCTTTAGTGGGATAGAAGTTGGCGGGCCATGCGGCACGATCCTGATTGCCGTTGCGCTGGGCAACCTGCCCCAACAGGTAGTAGTTGATGATGGCGGAGTGGGTGAGGGAGCAGGCGGTATCGAACATGGCAATATCCACGATCTGTCCCTTGCCGGTTTTTTCACGCGCCTGCAGCGCCGCCATGGTGCCCAGCGCGCCGTACACGCCGCTGACAAAGTCTACGATGTAGGAGCCAACCATGGTGGGATGGCCGCCCTTGGAGTCGGGATCGCCGGTGATCGCCATCAGGCCGCTCATGGCCTGCGCCACCGCGTCATAGCAGACCTGATCGGAATAAGGGCCGTCCTGACCGAAACCGGAGATGCGGGTGATGATCAGGCGAGGGTTCATTTCCAGCAGCATCTGGGGATCCAGACCGATCTTTTCCAGCGTGCCGGCTTTGAAATTTTCGACCAGCACGTCTGCGTCCTTCAACAGCCGCAGGACGATCTCCTTTGCCTTGGGGTGGCGCATATTCAGGGAGATGCTGCGCTTGTTGCGGTTATGGGTCATGAAATAGGTGGCCTCGCCCTCGTAAAAAGGGGCGTAGCCGCGGCCGATATCGCCGGCGCCGGGTTTCTCAATTTTGATCACATCGGCGCCGAAGTCGCCCAGAATCATGGTGCAGTGCGGGCCGGATACAACGCGGGTAAGGTCAACGACCTTGATGCCTTCCAATGCCTTCATAATATTCCTCCTGTTGTGATGTATAAATATTTGGATACGTTAAAAATCATTTGCCGATATACTCATGATGACGATCCAGCCGGCGCAGGAACTGCTGGATCTCCGCGCTGCGCTCCTGCGTAACGGGAATAGGCTGGTTCATCCCCAGGATCTCAAACTGCGTATTGTCAATGATCTCCTGCTTGTCCACACCGGGATGAATGGAGATGATCTTCATGCGCTTTGTCTCATCGTCAAAGCCGAACACGCCCAGATCCGTGACAACGCGGACCGGGCCTTCGCCGCGCAGACCGCACCGTTCCCGTGCACCGGGGCCATCCAGAAAACCGGGGGTGGTGATGTATGCCACGCGAGCGGGGAACTTGCGGCGCAGATGGCGGGAAATGATAACGATTTTGCCGGCGCCGGAGCCCATGTCGTTGGCGCCGCCGCTGCCGGGCAGACGGCATACCGGCCGGTCATAATCGCCGATCACGGTGGCGTTTAGGTTGCCGTACTGGTCGATCTCTGCGGCACCCAGAAATGCCACGTCCACCTTGCCGCGCTGCACATAACCCAGTGCATTGAACAGGGAAGTGGTCATGACTGAGGTCCGCAGCAGCGGGAAATCGCCGGGACCCTGAGGCAAGTCGTTGGGCACAGCGTCAATTGCGCCGGATTCAAAAATCATCTGCAGGTTGGGGGCATTGGTTTGCTTTGCCACCATGGCTGCCAAGGTGGGCAGTCCGATGCCGACCAGCGCTACGTCGTGATCCTGAATGACATCTGCCGCGGCGCAGATCATCAGCTCTTCTTTTGTCCAGTTACTCATCGTAGTACCCCCTGTTCCGCAGACTGACGCCGCTGTACGGGTCGGCGCGCAGTTCCATGAGCCGCCGGATACCCACCTTTTCAAAGAACGCCGCTTCGTCGGCGGTGCCATAGATCCACTCGTTCAGATACTGCCGCATGGTTTCCGGCTTTTTGCCGGAACGGGTGATCAGCGCCAGATGCTCCAGATCGTAATCGTAATATGTGTATACGCCGCCGGGATACGCGCCGAAGGGGCAATGCACCACATGGTCCACGAAGAAAGAGGGCAGAATGGTGTATTGATTGGTGCGGCGGATCTCATCGGTGCTGACGATCTCCTCTGCGGTCACGATCACATGCTTTGCCGCGCGGGCGATAATCTCAATAGAGGAAGTGATGCCATACAGCTGGCAGTTGCCCAGCTCATCGGCCCGGGCCACCTGAATGATAGCAAAATCAGGCGACAATGCCGGCATGATCCCGCAGCGCTCGCCGGTAAAGGGATCTTCGATTTCCCTGATTTTGGTGCCGGCATCGATTCGTTGGATGCGGGACATGTCGGAGCCGATCATCACTTTTACAGGCATAAACGGAATGCCCATGGCGGCGGCAAAAAAGCGGTTGGTAATTCCAAAATGGCTGTAGTCCTCCGTTTTCAGCGTGCCGTTTTCCACGCAGCGGGAGAAGTTGGGGCAGCGTCCGTTGCGCGCCATGTAGTTGGATACCCGCACCAGATCAACGGCTTCCGCGCCGCACAGCAGCTCCACCGACTGGGCGTCGCCCATACCGGATACTTCCAGATGTTTTTTTCCGGCCCGGATCATCTGGCGGACAAAACTCATGGGGTTGTTGGTTTCGGAAAAACCGCTGAAACTACAGTTGGCGCCGTCGGGTATCAACGCGACCGCCTCTTCCAGAGAGATCAATTTGCTGTCGTTCTTCAACATATATCATTCTCCTCTGCGATTTGTGGTCAGCGCCATCAGGCGGTGAAAGCCCAGCTGCTGAAGATAGTCATACCAGCTGCCGCCGGCCGGGAAAGCGGGCAGCGCAGTCCGCAAAAGACCTGCATCGGTCTGCGCCTGTCGGTATTGGGTCAGCCATACTTCATCGGCGCTGTAACGGGAAGCATAGCCGCAGGGATAGGCGCCGTAGGGCGCTTCTATCAGCAGCGGCTGCTGCGCGGCACGCAGAATCGTCTGCTTCTCATTCATGGCAATGGCTTCCGCGGTGACGATCTGCTCTGCGGATATCAATGACTGCTTTGCCGCCTGCGCGTAAAGAAGATCGCCGGACATCAGGCCGTTTTCTGTCGGATCCAACTGCACGTTGCCGATGAAGTCGGCCCGCGCCGCGTGCAGTATGGCAAAATCCGGCACAATGGCCCGGGCCAGCCAAGCGCCGCCCATTTCGCGGTACAGCTCGGGAAACACTTCGGGTGCCTGCGGCGGCACATGTGCGGCCACGCAGGAAGTACCGCTCAGCGCGGCGGACAGCTGACTTTGCAGCAAAGCGGCAGGTACTTCCACGATGGCGGCGGGTGTCTCGTCTGGATAAGACCAGAGATCGAGTCCGCCGCTGAGGACACGTTTTACGGCACCGCTGCGCACCAGCAGATCGGCACTGAAGCAGTAGGATGAAGTGATAATTGTCAGATTCTTCTTGCCCTGACGGACGATCTCAAAAGCGAGGGCGGCGGACTCATGACCGGGAAACAGAAGAATACTGCTGCCGTCAAGTATCCGGCTGACAGCATCCTGCAGCGGGAACGTTCGTTTTGCTTCCATAGCGACTCCTTCCGTGAATCGTATTCAGTGGTAACATGGTATCCTGCAGGCTTTGAATTGGCAGGAGCATGCAAAATGCTATATTATAGTATCACCTTATGACGGAACTGTCAATCAAATTGTTATATTTTGCGGCGATTATAAAACGACAATGAGAAGAAAAACGAATAATACTGGGCAAATAAGAGAGTATATACATTATAATGTGTTTTGCGATGAGCGTGTGCCGATAGAAGAATTTGATATTGTAACTTAGAAAAACAAAATTATTATGTTATTGACATAATAATTGAATAGTGCTATCATATACGCAAGCAGATTATAGCGTAATAATTTTTGCAATCTGGATGTATCAAAGTACAATGGAGGAATTATTGTATGGAAAATTTGTACACAGGTGGTCAGCTTGCGGTTAAGCTGATGGAGGAATTTGGCGTAAAGGTAGCGTTTGGTATTCCCGGCGGCCAGACCCTGTCCGTTAACAACGCCATGTATGATTCCACGATCCGCTTTGTTCATACCCGTCATGAGAACGGCGCTGCCGTTGCCGCTGACGGTTATGGACGGCTGACCGGTGAACCGGGCGTCTGCCTCGCCACCACCGGCCCCGGCGCTACGAACCTTATTACCGGTCTGGGCGGCGCTCTGCGCGATTCCAGCCCCGTGATCGCACTGGTCTTCCAAAATAAGCTGCCTGATGCCGGCCGCGGTGATGCGCAGGAGAGCGATCATGAGCTGCTGTTTGGCAGCATCTGCAAGAAATACATCCCGGTCCGCGATATCAGCAGCCTGGCATGGTCCATGCGCGAGGCCTATCGCGTTGCAAAGACGGGCCGTCCCGGCCCCGTTGTGGTGGATTTCTACCGTGATGTGGTGGAAAACCAGAAGGCACCCTACATCCCCATGGATCCCGCTGATTACTGCTACGCCCCTGACTGCGTGGCTTTCCCTGCCGCTATTCAGGCTGCCGCCGCCGAGATCAAGAAGGCGAAGAAGCCCTGCCTGTGGGTGGGCAACGGCGTTAAGCTGGCGCATGCAGAGGAGGAGATCAAGGAGCTGTCTCTGCTGCTGGCGGCCCCCATTGTTACGACCTATAACGCCATGGCTGCCGTGGAAAGCTCTTTTGAGAATCTGATCGGTCCCCGTACCCGTCATGGCTCCGAAATCTCCAAGGCTGCTCTGGAGGAATCCGACTGCGTGATCACCGTCGGCTCCACGCTGACGGCTATCAGCACCAACCGCTGGGATCTGAAGATCCACAATATGATCCAGTTCGATATCATCCCCGAGAACATCGGCCGTCATTATCCCGCCAAGGTGGGCGTTGTGGGCGATGCCAAGGCAAGTCTGCGCAGCCTGATCGACACGCTGAAGGCGGACAGCTATCAGGCCGATCCCTCTTACCGCAATGATATCTTTGCCCGCAAGGCCAAGTGGGCCGAGGGCGTATTCAGCGGCCCTATCGCCGATGTAAACGCCACCCCTGTGCCTCCCATTGCCCTGCATATGGAGCTGAGCAAGTGCCTGAAGGAAAACAGCATCTTTGTGGTGGACGCCGGCAACCCGGGCGCTTGGACCCACATCACCGACTTCCCCGCCGGCACGACCTATATGAAACCCGTCAACTACGGCAATATGGGCTTTGCACTGGGCGCCGCACTGGGCTGCAAGGAAGCCGCTCCCGACCGTGAGGTCATCGCATTGCTGGGTGACGGCTCTCTGGGCATGACGCTGGGCGAGCTGGAGACCATCTCCCGCGAGAAGCTGCACGTTATCGTCATTCTGGTGAACGACGACGCCTATGGCAACATCAAGCAGGAAGAAAAGTTCAAGACCGGCACCGAAAACTACATCGGAGTGGAATTCCCCTCTATTGACTATGTGAGGGTCGCCGAGGCTCTTGGCTATAACGGCACCATCGTCCGTAAGGCCTCCGAGATTCCTCAGGCGATGGAAGCGGCGCGCGCCAGCGACAAACCCTTCATGATTGAGGTCAAGCTGGACGGCAGCTACACAGTGTGGCCTTCCTGCTTCTAAGCGGCCGCTTATAACGCGATCCATTATTTCTGTACAGCTTCCGCTCCTTGACCGGGCGGAAGCTGTACAAATACAAAAGAAATGAGGTATTGGCTATGCAAGAGAGACGAAGCAAGCTTGTTTCGATCCATGATGCTATTGCACAGATCCCCGACGGCGCCAAAGTGGCGGTGGGCGGTTCTTTGATCCGCCGCGCACCTATGGCGCTGGTCCGCGAGATCGTGCGGCAAAAGAAAAAGAACCTGACACTGTACTCCTGGAGTGCCGGCATGGATTTTGATATGCTTATCGGCGGCGGCTGTGTTAAAGAAGCGTGGTCCTCTTACGTCGGCCTGTTCCAGCTGGGCATTGCCGGAAATTTCCGCCGCGCCGTGGAGCAAAACCGCATCCGTTTTGTGGACATCAGCGAGACCTGCGGCATGGATAAGTTCCGTGCTGCCGCATACGGCAACAGCTTCTGCATTTCCAAGACGCCGCTGCACTCCGATCTGCTGAAAAATCCGGAGTTCAAAGAGATCGTTTGCCCGTTCACCGGCGAGAAATATGTCGCCATGGAGGCGTTCCGCGCCGATTATGCCATCCTGCATGCTTCCCGAGCAGACAAGTACGGCAACGTACAGTTTGACACCATTCGCATGATGGATAATGAAATCGATCCCATTATTGCCAAAAGCGCGAAGAACGTGATTGTCAGCGTGGAGGAGATCGTACCGGAGGAGGAGATCATCCGCACGCCCACTATGACGCTGCTGCCCAAGATCTTTGTGGATCAGGTGGTGCATGCACCCTTTGGCTCCCACCCCAATTCCTGTGATACCCGTTATGACTTTGACCTGAAGCACGGCGAGTACTATGCCGAGTGTGCCAAGAGCGATGAGGGATTTGCCAAATATCTGGACGAATATGTCTACGGTACCGCTGATGAAGCGGCATATATCGAAAAGCTAGGCGGTTTGCAGGCGCTGCAGGCAAGTCTCGGCCATGGGGGGACGAACGAATGAGAAAGTATACGCTTGAAGAATTACTGGCGGTAGAGATTTCCAAAATCATCCGTGATGACGAAATGAACTTTACCGGCATCGGCACCGGCGGCAAGGCGTATATCCGGGCCTGCGGTATCCCGCTGGTGGCGGTAAGCCTAGCTCAGATGAAGCATGCGCCCAATGCCGTGTGCATGATGGGCCCTGTGCTGGATCCGGTACTGGACAAGGACTCCATTCCGGCGCATAATTGGGAGTATGACCTGATCTACTGGCCCTGCAGGGCCCAGATCCCGCTGGAGGATGCGCTGGGTCAATTCCGCCTGGGCAAAGTGGGATTGGCGTTTGCCTCCGGTGCGCAGGTGGATAAATGGGGCAACCTGAACATTACCTGCATCGGATCGTATGACCATCCCAAGGTACGGTTTCCCGGCTGCCTGGCGCAGACCGATCTGGCGGCGTATGCAAAGCGCGTGTGCATGGTGGTGCCGCACACCAAGCGCGTGCTGGTGGATCATGTGGATTTTATTACCTCTGTGGGACATGAAAACCGCGAGGGACTGCCCGGAGGCGGCCCGTACCGCGTAATGACCAATCTGGCGGTGATGGATTTCAATCCGGAGACCCGGCAGATGCGGGTGCTGACGATGCATGAGGGCGTCACAACGGAAATGATCCGCGACAATACCGGCTTTGATATCGAGATCCCGGACAATGTCGGCGTTACGCCGACGCCCAGCGACGAGGATCTGCGCCTGATCCGCGAAGTCATTGACCCGGAGCGCCGTTTCCTGAACGCATATATTACCTCTGAACCGGCGACCATCGACGAATAACAGATAATTGGCTCCCGACAGGGTTTTCTGCGGCCGCCGCAGCGAATAGGACGTTTCCGCCGCTTCCTGCGGCGGCCATCTTCAAATGATATGAAAGGAAGACAAGTGCTGTGGAAAGAACCGAAAAACTTTGCACTTTGGATCAGGCCGTTTCATTGATCCATGATGGCGACCGTATTGCCTTCGGCGGTTTCGCGGTGTACCAGAAACCCATGGCGGCAGTGCAGCAGATCATTCGTGCCGGCAAGAGGGACCTGACCATTGTGGGCTGCGTTCACTCCATTGAGGCGGATATGCTGATTGGAGCCGGCTGCGTGTCCACCATCGAGACGTCCTATGTGGGACTGGAAAAATACGGTCTGGCCATGAATTATCGCCGCGCCCTGCAGGGGGGACGCATCCGTGTGGTGCACTACCCGGAAATGCTGGCGTGGGATCGGTTCCGCGCTGACCGGGAGGGTATGCCGTTCTGGCCTGTCTATTTTTTAGGCGGGAACGATGTGGCACGCGACAACCCGGAGATTAAGACGTTTACCTGCCCCATTACCGGCAAGCAGGCATGGGCGGTTCCGGCGGCAAAGCCGGACGCGGTGGTGATTCACGCGTGGCGCGCAGATAAGTACGGCAATGTGCAGATTCAGGAGCGCAGCATGCTGCCCCAGTATCTCAATGTGGATATGGCGCGCGCCTGCCGCAATCTGATCGTTACCGTGGAAGAAATTGTGGACACGGAGGTCATCAAGCAGTCTCCGCAGCTGACGCTGATTCCTGCATTCCGGACTGCGGCTGTCTGCCTGGTACCGCACGGAAGCCATCCCACAGCTACGGTTGCCTGCACGGAGGAGGACGGCAACCACTTTGAAACCTATGTGGCGGCGTCTGACAGCAGCGAGCATTTCGATGCATATCTGGACGAGTATATCCGCGGCACAAAGGATTTCTCCGCTTATTTGGAGAAGATCGGCAAGGCACATCTGAAAGAACTGGAGGTGGCGGCGCATGTCTGATCGATTCACTTTGGAAGAATTGCTGGCGGTTCGTCTTGCTCATACCTTCCATAATGGCGAGGTGGGCTTTACCGGACTTGCCACAGGCAAAGCCGCGGCAACCTATATCACCAATATCCCGCTGGCTGCCATGCAGCTGGCACGGCTGACTCATGCGCCGGATCTGACCATTCTGCTGGCAGGCTGGTGTGTCAACCCGGATCTGAGCAAGCTGGAGAAGATGCCTTCGTCCGAGTATGGCAACGAGCTGCTGTATCTGCCCTGTGAGGCACAGATGACGACTTGGCCGGGCCCATGGTCCCACCGCATCGGAGAGATCGATTTTGCCTTTTGCTCCGGCGTGCAGGTGGATCGTGAGGGCAACGTCAACTGCACCTGCATCGGCGACCATGAGAAACCCAAGGTGGCACTGGTCGGCCCGATTTTCCTGCCGGAGCATCTGGCCTTGTTCGGCAGGGAGTATATCATGATGCCGCATCATGAAAAGCGCTGCTTTGTCCCGCACATCGACCATATCTCCGGCGTCGGCTTCCCCGGCGGCAGAGAGGGTCGGCACCGGCTGGGACTTACCGGCGGCGGGCCGAGCCATATCTTTACCCCCAAGTGTATTTTTGCCTTTGATGAAAACGGTGAGCTGTATGTGGAATCCATCCACCCCGGCGTTTTGGCGGAGGATGTGGCCGAGAGTACCGGTTTTGATCTGGGCGATTTGTCCCGTGTGCCGGTCACGCCGGCACCCAGCGCCGAAGAATTGGACATCCTGCGCCATGAAGTGGATCCCAACCACATCCTGCTGGATTGATATCTATTGATTTGATATGTGAGGTATATATGAGCAATAAAGAAATCTGGAGAGATATTACCGATCCCCGCCGTGCGGAATATGTAGACGATCTGGAAGCCGGCCTGAAAGAACCGGAGTTTGAGAACCTGCAGATCCCGGAGCATCTTGGCCCCGTGCAGGAGAGAATCGATGACCACAAGATCAAACGCTATGCCTTTGAGATCGACGAGTACAATCCCTGGTTTTTGGAAAAGAGTCCTTTCTATGACGGAGCGCGTATCGGCGGCGCCGGTATGCTGGTCAATGATCTGGTGCAGATGTTTACCACGGTGTACCGTGCCAGCCATGTGATCGGACTGCACACCGAGGAGCAGATCTGGTTCAACAACCCCGTGCGGATGGACGAGGTCGTTACGCTGGAGGGCGAGTATGTCGACTCTTATGTGCTGCGCGGTCAGGGTTATGTTGTTATGAACGCCGAGGTCAAGGGTGAAGATGGCCGCAGCATCATCCGCCACCGCGGCGTGGAGATTCTCAAGACCATCCCGGGCGACATCAGCGGCCGTGCCAGCGCTACGCCTGAAAAGCGCGTGGAGGGCGTGGTTGCGCCTGATGCAAGATACTTGCAGCACGTTACCGACGATGTAAAGGCAGGCGATGCCATCCGGCCTGTTCACAAGACCATTACGGCGGAGCAGGCAGCGGTTTACTCCCGGGTCGGTGAATTTATTACCAATATTCATAACAATCTTGAGATGTCCCGCAAAGGAAATCTGCGGATGCCGATCGTGCAGGGCGCCCAGATGTTCTGCACCCTGACACAGATGCTGACGGATTTCTTCGGCAAGGATTTCTTTACATCCGGTTGGCTGCGCACCAAGTTTATCTCCTCTGTCAAGGTGTTTGAGCCGTTTACGCTGAATGGTGTCGTCACCGATGTGGAGACGCTGGAGGACGGCCGGAAAAAGGTGTCTCTGGAGGTCTGGATCCGCCGCAGCAGCGACGAGCGTATGGCGGTTATTGGCTGGGCAAGCTGCATCGTCGGCTGATTGCCGGAAACGGTTTAAGATCAGAGCAATGCCTTTGCTGCGGTTGCTATACATTTTTGCATTTTGACAGAAAATTGTATCGCTTTTTGCAAAGTGACATGTTATAATCAAAAAGAAACACCCAAGGGGTATCAAAAATAAAGGACAGGAAAACAGATGTCAAAAAAGAAGCCGCTTTATTCTGCCATAGTAGATGATTTGCAGAAACGAATAGCCGAAGGCGAATATCAGCCGGGCGAAAATCTTCCCACGGAATCGGAATTGTGCGAACAATACAATGTTAGCCGCATCACGGTGCGCAAGGCGATCAGCTGCCTGGAGGAGGAGGGCGTAATCGACCATCCCTTCAGCAAGACGCCCTGTGTCAAGAAGAACTCCATTCCCCGCCACATCAATTATATGCGGGGTTTGAGCGAGGATCTGATGCGTGAAGGGATTCGCTGCTCCAACTATATTCTGAAGACGGAGAAGATCAATGCAGACGAAACGCTGGCGGAGTCTCTGGAGGTGCCTGTCGGCGAGCCGTTGTATTACATTGAGCGCCTGCGTTATGGCAATGGTGAGCCATTGTGCTATCAGTCGTTATATTTGGTGGCTCGATTCTGCCCGGGTTTGCTGGACGAGGATCTGGTGAAGGGATCCATTTATGCATTGCTTGAGAATAAATATGGCATGAAAATTGACCATTGCGTGCAGAATATTACGGCCTGCATCAGCTCATATCGGATCTGCGCACTGCTGGAACTGGCAGATCGCACGGCTATGCTGAAAGTCACGAATACGGGATACCTGCAGACCGGTGAATGCTATGAGTATGCGCAGAACTATTATGTTGGCGGTACGTATACAATTTCCGTGGAGCTGTCCCGCAGCTGAAATAACCTTGCCCTGAGCGCTAGAGAATGCAATATTGAACCGGGTCAAGCGATGAAAGGCGATCTTGACCCGGTTTTTGCTTTTTCGGCCGTTAAGATTACATCATAAAGTATGGGCAAAAGAACTAAAAATTGGTCATCAGATTTGTCATTTAGACGGTTTTCTGCAATTTGTTAAGAGTTTGGCATATTTTGCGGTTTTAAGGCAATATTTCTACAGGAAAAAAAGTTTAATTCTCTATTTTGATCTATTTTTAAATGTATTGACATATATAATTTATAATGTTAAAATACAATACGAGGACAATCAAACGGAGAGCAGATGCGGAAGAGAGATAATCGGAAGAAATTATTATAATATTATCATATCCGACTGCTGCTGTTCGTAAAGTCCCTGCGCTATTTGTTCATTAAGGGTGATGCCCTTGATAAAATACAAACAATTATAAAGGAGAAGAGACTATGAAAAAGATTCTTGCTCTGGTTCTCGCATTGGTTATGACGCTGGCACTGGTGGCCTGCGGCAAGACTGATGACAAGACCAACGATGATGCGACCGCTGACGGCGATGCCGCTGCCACCGGCTGGACCCCTAACTCCAACATCACCGTGATCGTTCCCTATTCCGCAGGCGGTACCACGGACCTGTCCGTCCGCGGTGTGACCGGCGCGATCGACACCTCCGTTCTGCCCTCCGGCGTCAACGTGGTGGTGGACAACGTGGCTGGCGGCTCCGGCCTGGTGGGTATCACCCAGTTCGCCAACTCTGCCAATGACGGCTACACCGTCGGCATCATCAACTGCGACTTTATCATGAACATGGCGCTGGGCAACACCGAGCTGCGCTATGATCAGTTTACCCCCGTGGGCTGCGTTATGAATGACGGCAATATCGTGTTCGTCTCCGCCAGCGCTCCCTATGACACCTATGAGGAGTTCATCGCTTATGCCAAGGAAAAGGGCAGCGCAACCATCGGTGATGCCGGTGCCGGTTCCGTGCAGGCCGTTGTTACCGCCGTGTCCGCCAACAAGCTGGGCGCTCCTCTGACCTCCGTTCACTATGACGATGCCGGCGCTGCCGTTCTGGGCGTTGTTTCCGGCGAAGTGGACGCCGTCTGCTGCTCTTCCGTTACCGCTGCCGCCCAGTATGAGGCCGGCAACCTGAAGCCCCTGGCCACCAGCGGCGCCGAGCGTATGTCCACCTTCCCCGACGTGCCCACCATGGCCGAGTGCTTCCCCACTGAGCTGGGCGACATGAACATCCCCGTCTGGGTCTTCCTGGCTGTCCGCAATGATACGGATCCCGCTATTGTGGACTACCTGACCGATATGTTCAGCAAGGCGATCTGCACCGACGCTTACGCTGCTGTCCGTGAGCAGTTCTATCTGTGCGACAACAACGAGAATTATCTGACTACCGATAAGGCTTATGAGTTCTGGGCAAGCCAGTTTGAAGATTATCAGTATGCAGTTTCTCTGCTGAATAACTGACCCTCTCTGCATTATTACCTTACTCCCTGACAAGGAGTGCCGGGTCAGGCGACCTGCGCCGCCTGATCCGGCACTGCACAACCCACAGCACGGTCGCAAAAGGACCTGTAGCTTTCTCGAAAGGTGGTATTTTCTATGAGAAGACATGGCAATATGGCTTTTGCGGTCGTATTCTTTGTCATCGGAATCCTTATGTTTGTGTTTACAAAGGATTTCGCTTACAACGGATTGATGGACTTCGGCGCCGGCTTCTGGCCCCGCGTCATTGCCGTCATTATGATGGTCTGCGCCGTGCTTTTGTTCATTACATCTCTGCTCAGTAAAGATCCTAAAATGAACGAGGTCGTCATCGACTGGAAATCGGCCGGTATGAAGCGCGTGTACAAGGTATGCGGCGTGATGATCCTGTTCTGTGTGATTCTGTACCTCTTCGGTTTGTGCATCGCGCTGGCGGTCATGTTTTGCGGCATTATGCTGGCAATGCACGAGAAAAGATGGTGGATGCTTGCCATTTTCTCCATTAGTATGCCTGTATTTATCTATGTGGTATTCCAGGTGCTCCTGCGTGTCAAACTGCCGATGGGCATTATCTTCAGCTAAGGAGGTTTGAAAAATGTTTGATGCTTCTTCCTTTTCCCTCGCTCTTGGTGAGCTTCTGACGTGGCAGAACCTCCTGTTGATGCTGTTCGGCACCTTCTTTGGAATTTTCTGCGGAGCCATGCCGGGTCTGTCCAGTACCATGGCGCTGACCATCATGGTCCCGTTTACCTTTTCCATGTCCGGTTATGCCGGCATCCTCTGCCTGCTGGGTATCTTCTGCGGCAGTATTTACGGCGGTTCCATTACCGCGATCCTGATCAATACCCCCGGTACCTCCAACTCCGCCGCCACCTGCCTTGACGGCTATCCCATGACGCTGCGGGGCGAGGCTGGCCGTGCGCTGGGTATGTCTACATTCGCTTCTACTTTTGGCGGTATTTTCTCCGCCCTCTGCCTGTTCGTTACCGCTCCTCTGCTGGCAAAGTTCGCCCTGAACTTTGGCGCACCCGAGAATTTCGCTCTGGCTGTGTTCGGATTGAGTATCGTGACCAGCATTTCCTCCGATAATCTGATTAAGGGTCTGCTGTCCATGATGATGGGTCTGATGATCTCCAATGTGGGCATGGATATCCTGACGGCGGAGAGCCGCTTCACCTTCGGCTGGACCTATCTGCTGGGCGGTCTGGCCTATATTGTGATTCTGATCGCGCTGTATGCGTTCTCTCAGGGCCTGATCAACGTGGAAGGCTATCAGCCCGGTAAGGTGCTCAACAAGCAGAGCGCCAAGCTGACGCGCGTGCTGCCTACATGGAAGGATATCAAGTCCTGCATCAGCACCATTTTCGCCAGTTCCGTAATCGGCACGCTGATTGGCGCCATTCCCGGAACCGGCGGCGATATCGCCTGCTGGACGGCCTATTCCCAGGTGAAAAAGGTCTCCAAGGACGGCAAAGAGTTCGGTAAGGGCTGCCTGAAAGGCGTCGCTGCTCCTGAGGCTGCAAACAACGCCGTGTCCGGCGGCGCCCTGATCCCTCTGCTGACCCTTGGTATCCCCGGCGACGCAGGCTCTGCCATCATGCTGGGCTCACTGATGATGCTGGGTATTACCCCCGGCCCGCTGCTGTTCAGCAACTCTACCGACAAGGTATACATTATCATCCTCGGCCTGCTGGTGGCCAATATCTTCATGTGCCTGCTGGGTTACTGCGGTATGCGTGGCTTTGCCAAGATCTCCAACATGCCCCTGCAGGTGCTGACCCCCATGGTCTTCATGTTCTGCTCTGTGGGTACGTTCGCGTTCAACCACAATGTGACGGACATCTTTATCATGGTGTTCTTCGGCTTTATCGGTTTCTTCATGGTCAAGTTTGACTTCCCCATTCCTCCCATCATTCTGGGTATCATTCTGGGCGACATGGTGGAAAAGAACCTGCAGCGGTCGCTTGTGGTATCGGAGGGCAATTTTGCGATCTTCTTTACCCGCCCCATCAGCTGCGTGCTGCTGGTCATTGCCATTCTGAGCCTGCTGCTGCCGATCGTTTCTGCGGTCCGCAAGAGCCGCAAGCCTGCTGCCGCAAATGTGGAGTCCAATGACTCCGCTGCTGAATAATTTGGCGTTTTCCTTTCCAAGTGCATATATGCAGCAGTGCAAGCCGGATCTTTTGCTGATCCGGCTTGTACTGCATATTTGAGGTGAACAAATATGAATATGAATGCGATCCGCGTAGGTGTGGTAGGCTGCGGGGCCATCAGCTCTGTCTATCTGGATACGATGATCCGGCATTTCTCCGATGTGCTGGAGGTCCGGCTGTGCAGCAGCGCCCATATGAACTCGGCGCAGGCGCAGAGTGAACGATACGGTATCACGGCTGTTTCCACCGAAGAATTGCTGGCCTGCCCCGATATTGATCTGGTGGTGAACCTGACGCCTGTCCCCGCTCACGAGACCATTATCCGCAAGGCGCTGGAACGGGGAAAGCACGTCTACTCAGAGAAGACGCTGACGGAATCCCTGAAGCAGTCCGCGCAGCTGCTTGCGCTGGCGGAGAAACGAGGGCGGCTGCTGTGCTGCGCACCGGACACGATGCTCAGCGCCGGCGTGCAGACGGCGCGCCGGGCGCTGCAGGAGGGCATGATCGGGCAGGTAACCAGCGTGGAGATGAATATGAACCGCGATTACGGGGCGTTTTACCCGCGGCTGCCGTTCCTGCTGCAGCCCGGCGCAGGCTGCGGCATGGACATCGGGCCGTATTTCATCAGCTGCGCGGTTTATCTGCTGGGGCCTGTGGCGGAGGTGGCCGGTTTTTCCGATGTGAGCCGTCCCTGTCGTGAGGGAGGATTGAAAATCCAAAATGAAAACCGCTTTATGGCGGCGCTGCGGTTCCGCAGCGGCGTACTGGGGACCCTGCATATGAATGCCGACAGCGGCGGCAGGGAAGAACCCTATCTTGCCATCTATGGCACAAAGGGCACGCTGCGTATTCCCGAACCCAATAAGTTCAGCCGCTGCGCATGGTTGGATCAGGGGGGAGAACGGCGGGAGCTGCCCTGCACCGGCGGCTACACGGAGCTGTGGCGGGGCGCCGGTGTGGCAGAAATGGCGCGGGCGCTGCTGGCGGGACGTGCGCCCATGCTGGACGCCCGATTTGCCTACCATACGCAGGAGGTCATTCAGGCAGTTTATGACAGCAGCGCGGAGAGACGGCATATCTGCGTGCGCAGCGATCTGCCGCGGCATTGTCAGGCGGCGCTGAAACCATAAGCAAGCCGCGGCCTGCAATGCCGGTTTTGCCGATTCGACAGGCAGACCCAATATGTAAAACAAGTGCGCTGCGCCGAGGGGAGAAGGTATGTCCACGCTGGGCGGCGATTCGGTTCATTTTTCGGTCGATTTGTGTCGAGCAGACCCGAGGGGGGAGGATGTGTGCTATACTGCGGGGCAGATAAATGCCATGGGCCAAGGTACGGCAGGAAATAAATGGCAAAAATTGAGGAGGGCGAGACATGAAGAAACGGATTTTCGGCATGGTGCTGGCGCTGGTTCTGGTGCTGGGACTGGTGCCTGTCACCGCGTGGGCGACGGAAGCGGAGGAGTATACCGTGACGGTTGTGCCGGGCGCGCACATCAAGGTGGACTCGGACAGCGTGGATAAGCAGACGCAGACGGTGAGTGCCGGCGGCTATTTTGACAACGTGTATTTCCATACCGAGAGCGGGTATTACTTCCCGGAGGATTACACCGCAACGCTGCACGGCCTGAAGATCACCCGGATGAACAGCACGCAGGCCTTTGTGACCGGTATCCCCACGGGCGATACGGAGTTTGTGCTTCCCGACGCGGTGGAGGGCCTGCGGGGCACCGCCACGGTCAGCGGTAAGGGCGTCGTTGGCCAGACGCTGACGGTGAAGCTGACGGACAGCAACGCCGAGGGTGCGCTGAGTTACCAGTGGATGTACGATAACGGCGCAACGGCCAAATATATTCAGGGCGCCACCGGCAGCAGCTACACGCTGACGAAGGCCGATCTGGGCCAGCGGGTCTTTGTGGAGATCAAGGACGCCACCCATCCCGGTGCGGTATACAGCGCCGACATCGGCCCCATCACGGCGGCGGACGACAGCAAGGATGATAGCAAGGACGACAATAAGCCGACGCCCGTCTGGCCGGATCACACCACCAGACCCAGCCACGGGAAGGGCTATACCGGCATGACCGACACCACGAAGACGGTGACATCGGCCAAAACCGCAGATGCCGGCGTGGCGCTGTATGCCGTGATGGCACTGAGCGCGCTGGGCGGCAGCGTGACGCTGCTGCACGGCAGAAAGTGGGAAGACTGAACTTGGATAAAAGAAACGGCAGCGGGTTCCATTGGAGCTCGCTGCCTGCTTATTTGCCCGGACGAGAGAATAAAACCTTATATCCGGCATCAGAACGCATTGACAATTCGACAGAATGTGATATAATCCCACTGTCTGGAAAAAATATAAAATTGTAGCGCAGAGGTGTTCGCCGAAAGGCGAATGAAAAGGGAATCCGGTGTGAATCCGGAGCGATGCAGTCACTGTGTACGGGAGCGGCCTGCGGTCCACTGGGAAACCGGGAAGGGCAGTGCCGCGATGAGCGAAGTCAGGAGACCTGCCTCTGCGTGGAATCTCAAACCCGCTGCCAACAGGTTGATATTCCTACGAATTTACGGCTTCGTGCGTACCGGTAGACGAGGCTGCCAGTAGTAAGAATCGTTGGGAGCGGCTGTGGAAGCGCAGCTGCTTTTATATTTCTTTCAGAACAATTTTGAAAAGAGGTAGATTCCCCATGAAAAAGACACTTGCATTTCTGATGGCGGCCGTGATGCTCATGAGCATGCTGACCGCCTGCGGCGGCACGAACACCACGCCTGATGCCGCTGCAGACAACGATGTGACCGCCGAGGATGCGGACAAGGCCGCCGCCGATAACGTGGCCGCCCTGATCGATGCTATCTATGTGCAGGAGCGCACCGATGAGACCGACGCCCAGTGCGAGGCAGCCAAGGCTGCATGGGACGCCCTGACCGACGCGCAGAAGGCGCTGGTGGAGGGTGAGGAGGCCAGCCCCGATTACTTCGGCCTGGACACCGGCGATGCCTCCAAGGACGATCCCCGCAATCAGGATGAGATCGGCGAAAAGGAGCTGCTGGTGGTTTCCTTCGGCACTTCCTTCAACGATAGCCGCGTGGCCGACATCAAGGGTATCGAGGATGCGCTGCAGGCCGCCTATCCCGACTGGTCCGTGCGCCGCGCTTTTACCGCGCAGATCATCATCAACCATGTTCAGGCCCGCGATGGCGAGAAGATCGACAACATGACGCAGGCACTGGAGCGCGCTGTGGCCAATGGCGTGAAGCAGCTGGTGGTGCAGCCTACCCATCTGATGCACGGCGCTGAGTATGACGAGATGTGCGCCGCCATCGACGCGTATCGCGACAAGTTCGAGTCCGTGTCCATTGCCGAGCCCCTGCTGGGCGAGGTGGGCAGCGATGCGACCGCGATCAATGCCGACAAGGAAGCTGTCGCCAAGGCCATCACTGCCGAGGCGTTGAAGGACGGCGGCTATGAGAGCCTGAAGGCCGCCAAGGAGGCGGGCGTCGCTTTCGTATTCATGGGTCACGGTACGGCTCATGTTGCCAAGGTCAGCTACAGCCAGATGAGCACCCAGATGCAGAATCTGGGTTATGACAACGTATTTATCGGCACCGTGGAAGGCGAACCCGAGGAGACCGCCTGCGAGGCCGTGATCGAGTCCGTCAAGGCTGCCGGTTACACCACCGTGGTGCTGCGTCCCCTGATGGTGGTGGCGGGCGACCATGCCAATAACGATATGGCCGGTTCCGATGCGGATTCCTGGAAGACCATGTTCGAGGCTGCCGGCTTCACGGTCAACTGCCAGATCGCCGGTCTGGGCGAGATCGCCGATGTGCAGGCGCTCTATGTGGCCCACACCAAGGCTGCAATCGATGCGCTGAACGCATAACTGTGATAAAAAAGGCTCCGGGACGGTAAAGGGCCGCCCCGGGGCCTTTTTTGAAAAGTGAAATGAGGAGAATGATAATGAAAAAAGTAATCGCATGTATGTTGGCCGCGCTGATGCTGGCGGCCATGCTGGCCGGCTGCGGACAGCAGCAGGCCGACGCTCCCGGCAGCGACGAACCCGACCAGCCCGCACTGGCAGACGGCGTGTACACCGCCGACTTCAACACCGACAGCAGTATGTTCCATGCCAATGAGGCCTGCGAGGGCAAGGGCACGCTGACCGTAAAGGACGGGGAGATGACCATCCATGTCAGCCTTGCGTCCACCAGCATCGTGAACCTGTTTCCCGGATTGAAGGAGGACGCCCAGAAAGAGGGCGCCGTGCTGCTGCAGCCTACCACCGATACCGTGACCTATCCCGATGGCCTGACCGAGACGGTCAACGGCTTTGATATCCCCGTGCCCGCACTGGACGAGGAGTTTGATGTGGCCCTGATCGGCAAGAAGGGCGTTTGGTACGACCACAAGGTGTCTGTGTCCAACCCTGTGCTGAAAGAAGATGATGGCGATGCTGCCGCCGCCATTGCGCTGGCTGACGGCACCTACACCATCGAGGTGGGCTTTGCCGGCGGTTCCGGCAAGGCTTATGTGCAGTCCCCATGCACCCTGAAAGTGGAAAACGGCGCTGCTACGGCAACCATCGTCTGGAGCAGCGATAAATACGACTATATGATCGTGGACGGCCAGCGGTATGACGCTGTGTCCACGGAAAACGGATCGACCTTCCAGATCCCTGTCCGCGCGCTGGATACGGAGCTGACTGTGATCGGCGATACCACCGCCATGAGTACGCCCCATGAGATCGAGTATACCCTGACCTTTGATTCGGCCACGGCGGCGGAGGCGGCGGAATGAAGCGGCTGCTGGCGGCGGCGCTGGCGCTGCTGACGGTTCTGTCCCTGTGTGCCTGCGGTGCGCCCGGTACGGCGCAGTCACCTGATGCCGCGGCGGGCGAGCAGTCATGGTCGGAGCTGACATTTGACCGCACCATGCCGCTGCGCTATGCGACCCACTTCTCCGTGTCGTATGCCGGAGAGAGCTATAAGCACATTATCATCGACAATGACCGGGAGTATCTGGTGGTGGCCGAGGGAGCGGCCGTGCCGGATGGCGTGCCGGAGAAGGTCACCGTTTTGCAGCAGCCGCTGGATCAGATTTATCTGGTGGCGGCCGCCGCTATGGACTACTTTGACAAGCTGGATGCCGTCGGGTGCATCACCCTCAGCGGAAAGAAAGAGGCGGATTGGTATGTGCAGGCCGCCAAGGACGCTATGCAGAGCGGCGCAATCACCTATGCAGGCAAGTACTCCGAGCCGGATTATGAGCTGATTTTGTCCCAGGGCTGCGATGTGGCGGTAGAAAACACCATGATCTACCATTCCCCTGAGGTGCTGGAGCAGCTGGAGCGACTGGGCATTCCGGTGCTGGTGGAAACCTCCAGCTATGAGGATGAACCTTTTGGCCGGATGGAGTGGATCAAGCTGTACGCGGCGCTGCTGAACAAGGAGGACGAGGCAGAAGCCTTGTTTGACGCGAAAATGGACAGCGTAGCCGGGATACTGGATCAGGAACCCACGGGGAAAAGCGTATCTTTCTTCTATATCACCAGCACCGGCGCGGTAAATGTGCGTAAAGCTGCCGACTATGTGGCCAAGTCCATCACCATGGCGGGCGGCGACTACGTCTCCTTTGATGCTTCGGAGGAAGATAACGCCCAGTCCACGGTGAACATTCAGATGGAGGCCTTTTATAATGGCGCGGTGGATGCGGATGTGCTGATCTACAACAGCATTGTGGACGGCGAGCTGAGCAGTATTGACGAGCTGATGGCGCTGAACCCGCTGCTGGCGGATTTCAAGGCCGTGAAAGACGGCAACGTCTGGTGCCTGACCAAGGATTTTTATCAGGAATCGCTGGAGCTGAGCGACCTTATTTTGGATATCAACCACGCACTGACCGAATCGCAGGATGCATCCTTCCGTTTTTTGACGCGGCTGCATTGATGGAATCCTGCTTTGGCAGATAATAGGGAGGAGCAGCATGAACAAGACCCGAACACTTCGCATCTGGGGCAGCTTTTTGCTGCTCCTCCTGCTTTTACTCACATTTTTACTTTGGAATATTTTCGCGGGGAGCGTTTCGCTTTCCGCGTCTGAGATATGGCGCATTCTGCTGGGGGGCGATGTGGGCTTTACCCAGAGCCAGATCATCGTGAAGATCCGTCTGCCCCGGCTTCTCTCGGCGCTGATACTGGGCGGAGCGCTGTCCCTGTCCGGCTATCTGCTGCAAACCTTTTTCCATAACCCCATCGCAGGCCCCTTCGTGCTGGGCATCTCCTCCGGCGCAAAGATGACGGTGTGCGTGGCCATGCTGGCGCTGCTGAGCCGTGGCAAGACCACCTCCTCCGCCATTCTCATCGCGGCGGCCTTCGTGGGCGCCATGGTGTCCATGGGCTTCGTGCTGCTGATCTCTCAAAGGGTCAAGCGCATGAGCCTGCTGGTGGTCTGCGGCGTGATGATCGGCTACATCTGCTCAGCGCTGACGGATTTTCTGGTGACATTTGCGGATGATTCCAGCATTGTGAACCTCCACAACTGGTCGCTGGGCTCCTTCTCCGGCATGAGCTGGGAGAACGTTAAAACCATGGCCGGTGTCTGCGGCGTCACACTGCTGCTGACCTTTTTCCTGTCCAAGCCCATCCGGGCCTACCAGCTGGGCGAGGTATACGCCCAGAACATGGGCGTGCCGCTGCGGGCCTTCCGGACGGCACTGATCCTGCTCTCCAGCGTGCTGTCGGCCTGCGTCACGGCCTTTGCCGGCCCTATCTCCTTTGTGGGCATCGCCGTGCCGCACCTGATGAAATCCCTCTTTAAGTCGGCGGAGCCGCTGTATATGATCCCGGCGTGTTTTCTGGGGGGCGGCGTGTTCTGCCTTGCCTGCGACCTGATCGCCCGCACCGCCTTTGCCCCCACCGAGGTGAGTATCAGCTCCGTCACGGCGGTGTTCGGCGCACCCATCGTCATCTACATGATGATCCACAGAAAGGCGGCGTAAGTATGGCATATCTGGAAACCAAAGACCTTGCTGTGGGGTACCATGGCAAGCCGCTGATCGAGGAAATTCCCCTCCATGTGCAGCGGGGCAGGATCGTCACGCTGATCGGCCCAAACGGCTCGGGGAAATCCACCATCTTAAAAACCATTATCGGCCAGCTTCCCAAGGTGTCCGGCACCGTGTATCTGGATGGCCGGAGCATGGAGGAGCGCAGCCGCAACGAGATTGCCCGGCGCATGGCCATTTTGATGACCGCCCGGATGGAGCCGGAGCTGATGACCTGCCGGGACGTGGTGGGCACCGGCCGCTATCCCTACACAGGCAAGCTGGGAATCCTCACATCGGAGGATCGGGCCATTGTGGAGCGCTCCTTGGCGCAGGTGGGCGGTTTGGAATTTGCCGATCGGCCATTTGCCAACATCAGCGACGGACAGCGCCAGCGGATCCTGCTGGCCCGGGCTCTGTGTCAGGAGCCGGAGATTATCGTGCTGGACGAGCCTACCAGCTTTCTGGACATCCGCTATAAGCTGGAACTGCTGACGGTGCTCAAGCGCATGGTGCGGGAGAACGATCTGGCGGTGCTGCTATCCCTCCACGAGCTGGAGCTGGCGGAGCGCATCTCCGATACCGTGGTGTGCGTGGCGGGCGACCGCATCGACAGAATCGGCCCGCCGGAGGAGATCTTCACCCGTGAATATATCGCAAAGCTGTACCAGATGGAGCCGGGAAAGTATGATCCCTGCTTTGATACTTTGGAATTTGTGCCGTAAGGAGTACAGAAATGGAAAAACAGGGCGTTTTTTATGCTGTCAGCGTTGGCCCCGGCGGCCCGGAGCTGCTGACCCGGCAGGCCTGCCGGGTGCTGGAGGCGTGTGACGTTATAGCGGCTCCCCGGATGAAGTCCGGGCGGATGCTGGCGCTGGATATCGCCGCCGGTGCGGTGGATATGAAGAATAAGACCATTTTGCCGCTGGACTTTACCATGGAGCGAAGCGAGGCGGTGCGGGAGGACAGCTACCGCACGGCGGCTGCCGCCGTGGAAAGCGAGCTGGCGGCGGGACGCGACGTGGCCATGGTCAATCTGGGGGACGTGTCCGTGTACGCCACGGCCTACTATATTCTGGAGCGCATCCGCGCTGACGGGTTTGAAACGGTGATGTGTCCCGGCGTCACCAGCTTCTGCGCCGTGGCGGCGCGGCTGGGCCGCAGCCTGACGCGCATGGAGGAGCCGCTGCATATCCTGCCCGGCCGCATGGCGCTGGATGAAGCACTGGAGCTGCCGGGAACAAAGGTGCTGATGAAGTCCGGAAAGGCGGTTCATGAAACGGTGCAGGCACTGGAACGGCATAACATGCTGGATCATGCGGCCATGGTGGCGGACTGCGGGCTGGAGACAGAGCAGGTCTACACCGACCTGCGGCATTTGCCAGAGGAGATCAGCTATTTTGCCACCATCGTGGCGGATTGAGAGGGCACTATGGAGCAAAAAGTCCCCCGGCTGGTGCTGGCCGGTACCAACAGCGGCTGCGGCAAGACCACCGTCACCTGCGCCGTTTTGCAGGCGCTGGTGACGCGCGGACTGCGCGTCGGCGCGGCAAAGTGCGGTCCGGATTACATCGACCCCATGTTCCACAGCCGGGTGATCGGCGCAAAAAGCTCCAATCTGGATGCTTTCTTTTTTGATCCCAACACTATGCGGTATCTGTTGGCGCAAAACGGCGGCGACTGCGACGTGACGGTGATCGAAGGCGTGATGGGGTATTATGACGGTCTTGGCCTGACCTCCACCCGCGCCAGCACCTATGAGGTGGCCCGCCGAACCGGAAGCCCGACGGTGCTGGTGGTCAATGCCCGCGGCGCGGCACTGTCCGTTGTGGCGGCGGTGCAGGGATTTCTGGCGTTTATGCCGGATCATGGGATCCGCGGCGTGATCCTGAACGGATGCAGCGCTATGAGCTATGGGGCGCTGGCCCGTGAACTGGAAGCACGGCTGGGTATTCGCGCCTGCGGCTTTTTGCCCCGTTTGCCGGACTGCGCGCTGGAAAGCCGCCATCTGGGTCTTGTGACAGCCGACGAGGTGCAGGGCCTGCGGGAAAAGATGGCGCATCTGGCTGCCGAGGCGGAGAAAACCATTGATATGGCGGCCCTGCTGGAGATTGCCCGTTCCGCGCCGCCGCTGGATTATGAACCGGTTGCGCTGCCGCCGGCAGGTGAGCCGGTGCGTATCGGCGTGGCCCGCGACCGGGCATTTTGCTTTTACTATGAGGACAGCCTCGATCTTTTGCGCCGCCTTGGCGCGGATCTGGTGCCTTTCAGTCCGCTGTCGGACAGAGAACTGCCTGAAGGCGTTCAGGGGTTGTATCTTGGCGGCGGGTATCCGGAGCTTTATGCGGCGCAGCTTGAGAAAAACAGCGCGCTGCGCGCCCAAATCCGGCAGGCGCTGAACGATGGGATGCCCTGCATCGCCGAATGCGGCGGCTTTATGTATCTGACGCAGTCCATCGCGGGCCACGCCATGGTAGGCGCGCTGCCCGGTGACTGCT
>ERZ773235.943-NODE-943-length-33769-cov-3.515928_pt1 | contig 33769 bp, 38 predicted proteins | sample MGYA00580522_ERZ773235 | MGnify/ENA primary metagenome ERZ773235 (study PRJEB29015, sample SAMEA2737797) | human gut metagenome | biome: human gut; feature: human-associated habitat; material: faeces | place: China | collected 2012 ...
CCTGTAAGTGCGATCCAGCCATTTCTTAAATCTGTTGATATGGTACTCGTTATGACAGTAAACCCAGGTTTTGGCGGTCAAAAGTTTATTCCTGACACTCTTGAAAAAATAAGCGAAGTGAGATATCTAATTGACCAGACGGAAAGGGATATCAGACTTCAGGTTGACGGTGGCGTAAATCTCGAAACTGCTGGTTTGCTTAAAGAATCGGGTGCAGACACTTTAGTAACGGGAACATATGCGTTTAAGGCAAACGATATGCCAGAGGCTGTTAAGCTTCTAAGAGAAATAGTTTAGTTTTTCAAAAGGAGTACTGCTCAATAATGGGCTGTACTCCTTTATTTTGTTTATAATCACGTTGTCAGTAGCACAGGTTTTCAGTAAAGCTTTTTTCGCAACTGTTGAGCGTGCGTATCCTATGGTGAAGATTAGAGCATAACCACTAGGAAGCTGATACAGACTGCTTTTTATAATCTTTTCGGAGTATTTTTTGTGTATTTCAGTAGCTTTTGATATTAGCTCGTTTGGATCGTAGCTGATTATGGCAAGTTCAGTGGTGTGATGATTGTCGTTTTTAGGTAGTATAAAATATATGTTTATTGTTTCTTCACTTGTCAAAGCAACATCAACTTCAATATTTCCTTCGGATACTTTTATAAGTCCAGTCTCCTTGAGTATAAACATGAGTTCAGATAAAAAATCTTTGCTTCTTTTGTTGTTTTTCTCAAAATCTTCAAAGGATATATTCATTATCCGCATATCCTTTTCGTTGAGAATAACTTTTATTTCATACTCTGACAGCCTTTTTATCTCCAAAACAAACACCCCTTATGTATAATGTCAGTCTGTGCTGTATCATTATACTCATAAGGGGTGATTTCTGTGAAATTTTGTTTATGAAAGCTAATCTGAAAGTTCTGCCCATTCGTCCATTTTCTGGTCAAGGGCGGTTTTGGCTTCTTCAAGCTCTTTGCATTTCTCGCTCATTTTGCTGTAGTCGGAAGCTATCTCAGGGTCAGATATGGCATTTTCAAGTTCAAATATCAGAACTTCTGTATCTTCGATCTCCTTTTCAAGTTCTCTTATGCGGTTGCGTTTTTGAGCGTCAGCGGCACGCTGTTCCTTACTGCGATATTGTCTTGCTTTGTTTTCTTTGTACGCTTTTTCCTCTTCAGCCCGCTTTATCTCTGCTTCGCTCTGCATCTTGAGCTGACGGGCAGCGTTCACCGCTTCGCTGTATGCGTCAAAGTTGCCCTCGTATGAGTTCACCTCGTCATGCTTTATCTCTATTATCCTGCTTGCTACCTTGTTGAGTAGATATCTGTCATGAGATACAAGGATTATCGTTCCACCAAACTCTGCCAAAGCGTCCTCCAGCACTTCTTTTGTGCTTAGGTCAAGGTGGTTTGTAGGCTCGTCAAGCACAAGTACATTTCCACGATTGAGAGCCATTATGGCAAAGCAAAGCTTCGCCCTTTCGCCACCGCTGAGAACAGAAATAGGCTTGAACACATTCTCGCCTGTAAGCAGAACTGCACCTAGTACGCTTCTTGCCTGTTGTTCTGATAATCTTGGATAGCGATCCATTATTTCTTCAAGCACTGTCTTATGGGGATCAAGTATAGCGTGTTCCTGTTCAAAATAGGATATTTTCACGTTTCCGCCCCAGCTTATATTGCCGCCCTCATGTGGGATAATGCCTTGGATAAGTTTCAGTATGGAAGTTTTTCCAATACCGTTCGCACCGATTATAGCAACGTGCTCTCCACGGCGAACGTTCATGGTAAGTGACTTTATGAGCTCCTTTTTGTCAGCACCCTCGCCAACGACCAGCGGACAGTCAACAACTCGCACAATATCCTTTGTTGGCTCAATATCATATTCAAGCTTTATCTTTGGAGGCTTTGTGTACATGAGCGGCTTGTCGATACGCTCGATACGGTCAAGCATATGCTGTCTTGACTTCGCCATTTTTGAGGTTGAAGCCCTGACGAGATTTTTCGCCACATAGTCCTCAAGCTTTGCTATCTCTTTTTGCTGTGCCTCATATTCTTTGAGCTGACGCTCTGAGTTCATTTTCTTTTGCACAAGATAGGAGGAATAGTCCCCCCGATATGATGTGAGCCTGCCTTGTTCTATCTCACATATTCTCGTACAGACCTTGTTTAGAAAATATCTGTCGTGGGAAACTATGATTATTGCACCCTTGTAGCCTTTGAGATAGTCCTCTAACCACATGAGCGTTTCAAAATCAAGGTGGTTGGTAGGCTCGTCAAGTATAAGCAGATTAGGCTCTTCAAGAAGAAGCTTAGCCAGTGCAAGACGTGTTTTTTCACCGCCTGAAAGAGTAGAGATGACTCTGTCTGTAGGTGTTGAGCCAAAGCCCATGCCGTTTAGCACCTGCTTTATTTTTACATCTATCCTATAGCCGTCCCGAGCCTCAAAGTATGAAGAAAGCTCGGCATATTCGTGGCTTATACTGTCAATATCTCCGCCATCTGCCATTTTCTTTTCAAGGACTTTCATTTTATCCAGTGTTTCAAGGAGGGGAGCGAAAGCGTTCTTCATTTCCTCACCTATGGTAAGTTCAGAATTAAGTCCGCTGTTCTGCCTTAAAAAGCCAATGGAAGCCTTGCCTGCGATATTCACAGAGCCTTGTCCCTCTGGTGTCTTGTCAAAGCCCTCACTGCCTGTAATGATATTAAGCAGGGTAGACTTTCCGCATCCGTTTATGCCGATAAGTCCAACGGCTTCTCTGTCTTCAACTGTGAAATTTATATCCTTGAGCAGTGCCTGCCCATTGAAATATTTGTAAAGATGTTCAACATTCAATAACATTGTATATTTCTCCTGTAACAATTATCAGAACTTATTATACACTATTTTCTTCTTGATTTCAACCTTTTTTATTTTATTGCCACACTTATGCCATGCTTAATAAAAAAATATGAAAAAAGTGCGTAAAACTATGTACTTTTTGATCGAGATGTGGTATAATGAAAACAAGTCTATAATTTTAGTCTTGATAGGCTGATTATTTTATCCGAAAGGACGGGTGATGTTAGGGTTGGAGCAGAAGCTTTCTTTGTATGGTTTTAATAATCTAACCAAGACCCTTAGCTTTAACATATATGATGTATGTTATGCCAAAACTGAAAGAGAACAAAAGGAATATATTGCTTATATTGACGAGCAGTATAACTCAGAAAGACTTACGAAAATTCTTTGCGATGTTACTGAGATGATAGGCGCAAGGATACTTAATATATCAAAACAGGATTATGAGCCGCAGGGTGCGTCTGTGAACGTGCTTATTGCTGAAAAAGCCCTCGATGAGGACAGTATCGACCCTTCGTGCAATCAAGGAAAAATAGGCGGCGATGTGCCTGAAATGATACACGCTCACCTTGACAAAAGTCATGTAACTGTTCACACATTTCCTGAGTATCACCCGGACAACTCCATTTCCACATTCAGAGTGGATATAGATGTTTCTACCTGCGGAACTATTTCTCCTCTGAACGCACTGAATTATCTTATCAGCAGCTTTGACTCTGATATCATCACTATTGACTACCGAGTAAGAGGCTTTACGCGAGATGTTTTGGGAAAGAAGTTTTTTATTGACCATAAGATAACTTCTATTCAGGATTATATAGATAAAAATACGCTGACTAAATATGACGCAATAGACGTCAATGTTTATCAGTCAAATATTTTCCATACCAAGCTTCTCATTAAGGATATCGACTTGCAGAATTATCTTTTCAAGCAGGACGTATATGAGCTTACGCCGAAGCAAAGGCTTGACATAACAGATAGTCTGCGCCGTGAGATGATCGAGATATACAGCGGCATGAACATATACTGATAAGGTAGTGATAGATTTGAACTTAACACAGAATAACGCACCTGTGTATGAGGCTTTAAAAAAACATATGAGGAACAGAGTGGTGCGTCTTGACGTACCTGGTCACAAGGGCGGAAGAATGAATAAGGAGCTTCGTGACTTTTTGGGCGTGGATTGTCTGAAGTGCGATGTGAACTCCATGAAGCCACTTGACAACCTTTGTCACCCTGTTTCTGTAATAAAAGACGCTGAAATGCTTGCCGCTGAGGCTTTTGGTGCAAAGCACGCTTTCTTTATCGTAAATGGTACTACTGCTGCAGTACAGACGATGATATTTACAAGCTGTAAGGCAGGAGATAAGATAATAATGCCGAGAAACGTTCACAGAAGTGCTATCAATGCACTTGTTGTGTGCGGTGCTATACCTGTTTATGTAAATCCCGGTACTAACAAACAACTTGGAATTCCTCTTGGAATGTCCGTTAAGGACGTTGAAAAAGCTATCAAGGAAAATCCTGATGCAAAGGCTGTTTTGGTGAATAACCCGACTTATTACGGAATTTGCTCTGATATAAAAAGCATCGTCAAGCTTGCCCATGAGCATGGTATGTTGTTGCTTGCGGACGAAGCACATGGCACTCACCTTTATTTTGGTGAGGGTCTGCCTTGCTCTGCAATGGCGGCAGGAGCAGATATGGCGGCAGTATCAATACACAAAACAGGAGGAAGCCTAACGCAGTCATCGCTCCTTCTTTGTGCAGACACTGTTTCAGAGGGTTATGTAAGACAGATAATTAACCTCACTCAGACCACAAGCGGCTCTTATCTGCTTATGGTATCCCTTGACCTTGCAAGAAAAAATCTTGCGCTCAACGGCAAGGAGCTTTTTAAAAAGGCAGTTGACTATGCCGATTATGCAAGGGAAGAGATTAACAAGATAGGTGGCTATTACGCTTTCGGTCGGGAGCTTGAAAACGGTGACGATATCTTCGCATTTGACAGCACAAAGCTTTCTGTTCACACAAGAGCCATGGGATTGGCAGGTGTTGAGGTCTATGACATTCTCCGTGACGATTACGACATTCAGATAGAGTTCGGTGATATCGGAAATATACTTGCTATAGTTTCCGCAGGAGATAGAGAGCTTGAGATAGAGCGTTTTATATCCGCACTTTCCGAAATTAAAAGGCTTTATTCAAAAGACCCGTCAGGAATGTTTGACCACGAATATATCAATCCTATCGTTGAGATACCGCCGCAGCAAGCTTTCTACAGCGAGAAAAAATCAGTGCCTATAGAAGAAAGCAACGGTATGATATGCGGAGAGTTTGTTATGTGCTATCCGCCGGGAATACCTATCCTTGCTCCTGGTGAGAAGATAACTTCCGACATACTTAATTATATCGCATACTGTAAAGAAAAGGGCTGTTTCCTTACAGGTACGGAGGATCTTGAGATAAACAACATAAACGTAGTGGTAAATTCATAGAGAGGAGATACATTTTATGGATCTTTGGTTTACTGAGAAACATACGGACGATGTTAATTTCACCATTCGTGTAAAAAAACAGCTTTATTCTAAAAAAAGCTACTATCAGGAAATAGACGTTTTTGACACATATGAGTTCGGCAGGGTATTGGTGCTTGACGGCTTTATAATGCTTACCGAAAAGGACGAGTTCATCTATCATGAAATGGTAACTGCAGTTCCTATGGCGGTCAATCCTGAGATAAAAAAGGTGCTTGTTATTGGTGCAGGCGACGGCGGAACTATCCGTGAGCTTTGCAGATATAACACTATTGAAAAGATAGATATGGTGGAGATAGATGAGCAGTAAGTAAATGTGTGCAAGGAGTATCTTCCACAGACAGCCTGTGCATTTGACGACCCTAGACTTACCCTCTATATTGAGGACGGTCTGAAATTCGTTCGCCGAAAGGAAAATGAATATGACCTTATTATAGTTGACTCCACCGACCCGTTTGGACCGGGAGAGGGACTTTTTACAAAAGAATTTTACGGCAACTGCTCAAAGGCGCTCACCGACTGCGGAATACTTATAAACCAACATGAAAGCACTTATTATGATTCCTATGTTGATATGGTAAAGCGCACACACAGAAGAATAGGCAGTGCGTTCCCAGTTTCAATGGTCTATCAGACGCATATACCTACCTATCCGTCGGGTCATTGGCTTTTCGGCTTTGCCTCGAAAAATCTTCACCCTATATATGACCTTAAGGCTGATGAGTGGAAAAAGTTCGGCATAAAGACAAGATATTATAACACAGAGCTTCACAAGGGCTGTTTCGCACTGCCGAATTACGTCCTTGATGTACTTGAGGACTGTGACTAAAGGAGAGAAGTATGGAAAAGAATGTTCATACCTTTATAGGCTGTGATTGCGAATATGATGACGCAAAGATAGTCCTTTTCGGCGCGCCATGTGACAGCACAACTTCGTTCAGACCGGGTACAAGATTTGCAAGCTCTGCAATGCGTAATGAGAGTTTCGGCATAGAAACTTACTCACCGTATCAAGATAAGGACCTCCTTGATGTGAATGTGTTCGACAGCGGCGACCTTGAACTGCCATTTGGCAATCCTGAGGGAGCACTGAGGGATATCCAAAGCCGTACATCAGAAATACTTGATGACGGCAAAGTGCCTTGCATGATAGGTGGCGAACACCTTGTCACTCTCGGTGCGGTTAGAGCTGTGGCAGAGAAATATCCAGATCTGCATATCGTTCACTTTGACGCTCATGCCGATCTGAGGGACGATTACCTTGGAGTGAAAGAGTCACACGCCTGTGTGCTTCATAGATGTTGGGATATTGTGGGCGACGGAAAGATATATCAATTTGGCATCAGAAGCGGTGACAGGGACGAGTTCAAGTTTGCGAAAGAGCATACTTTTATGGAAAAGTTCGGCTTCTTCAGACTTGACAGCATAGTAAAAAAACTTCAGGGAAAGCCTGTTTACTTTACACTTGACCTTGATGTTCTTGATCCTTCAGAGTTTCCCGGCACTGGTACTCCAGAGGCAGGCGGAGTTACTTTTAAGGAGCTTATGTTCGCAGTGGAGGAAGTTGCAAAGCTCAATATCGTAGGCTTTGATGTGAATGAGCTTTCACCTGTGTACGATCAGACAGGACGTTCAACAGCACTTGCCTGCAAGCTGCTGAGAGAGATACTTTTGTATTTTTATAAATAAAAGGGGGAAAACATGGGGTTATTTGATATTTTTAAGAAAAAGAATACTGACGCCAATGTGCAAAATGAATCAGCGGAGAAAACTTTAGACCACGAAACAGAACTTAAAGTTGCCGAGCAGGCACTTAAAGCTGTTGAGAAAAAGACGTTAACACCTTGCGTGAGGCTAGAACTTGCAGGTGATAAGCCCTCTATTTTTGAGAGCAAGGTCGGCGGAATTGGTTATGTCCCACATGACGGCACTATCCCAGAGGACAAAAAAGGCAGACAGTTAAGGCTGCTGGCTCAGATAGTTTGTTCGCAGGTGACTGATATTGAGGAGTTTCCAAAAAGCGGATTATTGCAGTTTTGGATATTAAATGATGATGTTTACGGAATGTCTTTTGATGATATTACTTGTCAAGATACGTTCAGAATAGTTTATCACAAGGATATCGACAATACCGTTACTGAGGAAGAAGTCAAAGCTAAGTTCAAGGAAAACGGACTTGACGGAGAGTACAGTATGCCTGTAAATGGCGAGTTTGGCTTGAAATTCACTTCAAGTACTGATGTTATGAGCGAATCTGACGTAAGGTTTGAGAAGATGTTTTGTGAGTACTATAATGCTGCTCAACCGAAAAAGAAAATAAATTCTCTTATGGACATGGATATCGCTCCTGCTGACGAGATAGAGGCTTATGAGCAGAACTATCAGAACGCTTATGGTCATAAGATAGGCGGCTATCCTGCTTTTACGCAGTGGGACCCTCGTAAGGAAGATACCAAGTATGACTTTTTGCTTTTGCAGCTTGACAGCGAATTCGGCAATGGCGATGAGAAGATAATGTGGGGAGATGCAGGTATCTGCGGATTTTTCATAAACAGACAAAAGCTTAAAAATCTCGATTTTGATGATGTTATCTATAATTGGGATTGCTGTTGATAATAAATTTAGAAAGGAATGATCTAATATGTCAAGAGCATTGATAATCGGTGCAGGCGGAGTTGCAGGTGTAGTTATACACAAGTGCTGTCAGAACAGCGAGGTGTTTACTGATATCTGTATCGCCAGCAGAACAAAGTCAAAGTGCGATAAATTCAAGGAGGAGCTTCAGGATAAGACAAAGACAAATATCACAACTGCACAGGTGAACGCAGACAACGTGCCTGAGCTTGTGGCTCTCATGAAAGAATATAAGCCTGATATTTGTATCAACGTGGCTCTGCCTTATCAGGATCTTCACATTATGGACGCTTGTCTTGAGTGTAAAGTAGATTATGTTGACACAGCAAACTATGAGCCAGAGGACACTGCAAAGTTTGAATATAAGTGGCAGTGGGCTTACAGAGAGAGATTTGAAAAGGCTGGTATCACAGCGCTTCTCGGATCTGGCTTTGACCCGGGTGTAACAGGCGTTTTCTGTGCATATGCTCAGAAGCATTACTTTGATGAAATAAACTATATAGATATCCTCGACTGTAACGGAGGCGATCATGGCTATCCATTCGCAACGAACTTCAATCCTGAGATAAACATAAGAGAAGTTTCCGCAAAGGGCTCTTATATTCAGGACGGCAAGTGGGTAGAAACTGAGCCAATGGAGATAAAGAGAGTTTATAACTTCGATCAGGTGGGCGAAAAGGATATGTATCTTCTTCACCACGAAGAGCTTGAATCACTGGCTCTCAACATCAAGGGTATCAAGAGGATTCGTTTCTTCATGACATTTGGTCAAAGCTATCTCACACACCTTAAATGCCTTGAGGACGTGGGTATGACTTCTATCGAGCCTATCGACTTTGAGGGCAAGAAAATAGTACCTCTCCAGTTTCTTAAAGCAGTTCTTCCTGATCCAGCTTCACTCGGTCCAAGAACAAAGGGTAAGACAAATATCGGTTGTATCTTCCAGGGCAAAAAGGACGGCAAGGACAAGAAATATTACGTTTACAACGTATGCGATCATCAGGAGTGCTATAAGGAAGTCGGTTCACAGGCTATCTCCTACACAACAGGCGTGCCTGCAATGATAGGCGCAATGATGATACTCACAGGCAAGTGGAAAAAGCCGGGTGTACACAATATAGAGGAGTTTGATCCGGATCCATTCATGGACGCACTTAATAAGTGGGGTCTGCCTTGGACAGAGAACTTTGATCCTGTTCTTGTTGACTAGTAGGATAACAAAAAATGAAGATCGAAGAAGCATTTGCAAGATATCTCGGACAAGAGGTGCTTGTGTATACAGTTTCGCAGGGAGGCTCTCTTTCATCAGTTATAGACTGCACACTTGAAGAGATAGGCGACTGCTGGGTAAGAGTTACTCAGGGTGATGACAGAAACGAAAGTATCGTGAATACAGCCAATATCATCAGGATAAGAGAGTATCCACGAAACAAAAACGGCAAAAAGAAAATGGTTTTTGATTAAAGGTGACGAAAAGTGAAAACCAAAACAAAAAAAATGATAGCACCAGTTGTGATAGTTGCTTTGATATCTATTTATTATATAGCTATTGGCGTTATTTTTGCATATATGAATGGTGTTCCTATGCTTGCAAAGATAATTGCTCTGGTAGTTCCTGCCTTGCTGTCAGGCGTTGCGATAACGGTGCTTATTCAGCGTATAAAAGAAATAAAGAAGGGCGAAGATGATGATCTTAGTAAATACTGATTATATTTCCGGCAAAAAGCTTGAAATGCTTGGGCTTGTCAAAGGCTCAACTATCCAGACCAAAAATGTTGGAAAGGATATCATGCAGAGCTTTAAAAATCTTGTTGGCGGAGAACTTACAGCCTATAATGAGATGATGAATGATGCAAGAGCTCTTGCCACGAAGAGAATGGTGGTTGAAGCTGAACAAATGGGTGCTGATGCAGTAGTTAATATAAGATATGCTTCATCTGCTATTGCGGCAGGCGCAGCTGAGGTCATTGCATACGGAACAGCAGTAAAATTTATGGGGGACGTGTAAATGATATTGATGATAGACGATGTTAAAATGGTAAATGCTGATATGTTTTACCCATATGTCAGCAAGGCGCTTGCTCATGATATGGATTCTATAGCTAACGGCGACAAGCTTTATGAGAAGCTCTGTGAAGTCGAAGAACCGCTTGAAGTAATGATACATGACTTTGACGATATTCCTGAGGAGAGTCTTGAGTTTGCCAAGGGTGTTCTTAGTGTTTTTATGGACGCAAGAATGAAAAACAAAAATATTACAGTAAACTTTATCAATGATGGTTCATACAGATGAGCCGTGGAGGAAAAGAATGTTTGATATTTCTAAGGTGAAAACCCCTTGTTATGTTGTTGACGAAGCAAAGCTTCTACAAAATCTGACTATCTTGGATAATGTCATGGAGAAAACGGGTTGTAAAATACTTTTGGCACAGAAAGCTTTTTCCATGTATAGCACATATCCTATGATATCACAGCACTTGAAAGGCACTACCGCCAGCGGATTGTATGAAGCTAAGCTAGGTAGGGAAGAGTTTGACGGAGAAGTTCATGTTTATTCTCCTGCATACACAGAAAAGGACATGAATGAGCTTGTTCAGATATGCGACCATATCGTGTTCAACTCACCAAAACAGTGGCAGAAATTCAAGGGCATTGTTGAAAAAAGCGACAGGAAGATATCCTGCGGAATAAGGTGCAATCCTGAGTATTCGGAGATCGAAACGGATATCTACAATCCATGCTTCAAAAATTCAAGGCTCGGAACAACTTTAGATAATTTTGATGACAGTCTTATCGATGGCATAGATGGTCTGCATTTTCATACTATGTGTGAGCAAGGCTCTGATGTGCTAAAAAGAACGATACCACATATTGAGGAGAAGTTCGGCAAGTATCTTTACAATATGAAATGGATAAATCTTGGTGGTGGACATCATATAACCCGTGATGACTATGATCTAGATACCCTTATCGAGTGTGTGAATTATCTACATGACAAATATGATGTTCAGGTCTATCTTGAGCCTGGTGAAGCTGTGGCACTTAATGCAGGATATCTTGTTTCAGAGGTTATCGACACTGCAAAAAACGGCATGGATCTTGCTATCCTTGACGCATCAGCTGCCTGTCATATGCCTGACGTTCTGGAAATGCCTTACCGACCGAATATCATCGGTTCAGGGCAGGCAGACGAAAAGCCTTACACCTATCGCCTTGGCGGTCCGACCTGTCTTGCAGGTGACATAATCGGGGATTATTCCTTTGACGAGCCTCTTAAAGAGGGTGACAGGCTTGTTTTCTGCGATATGGCTATATATTCCATGTGTAAAAACAACACTTTCAACGGAATGCCTTTGCCGTCAATATATCTTCAAAAGCTTGACGGCGAATTGGAGCTTATAAAAGAGTTCGGCTATGATGATTTTAAAATGAGATTATAAGAAAAAGCGGTCTGATTTTTGGTCAGATCGCTTTGTTTATGTTTTATTTATTTATGCAAGGCAGTGTTTTTCGATTTCTTTCATAACGCTGTTGTCATTGTTTGAGCCTGTCATGAAATTTGCTACCTTTTTAATAGACTCATGAGCATTTGACATTGCAAAGCTGTAGTAAGAATTGTTTAGCATATCAACATCGTTAAGATAATCACCGAAAGCCATGGTTTCTTCATATCGTACTCCAATGCGGTTTTCTATGGTTCGCAGTGCAGTGCCTTTTGTTACGCCCTTATTCATTATATCCGTCCAGTATTTACCTGAAAGCTGCACATTGAAATTTTCACCGAAGCGTTCTTCAAGCTTGCTGTAGCCGTCATTTTCAATGCCGCTTTCTTCAAAAACGGCTATCTTGAAAACATCATCGTCAACAAGGGTGAGATCCTCCATCTTTACTTGATTTACATAGTATGAAGCTATTTCTTGGTGCTGACTATCATTTCTTGAGTTATGCCATGTGCCATTTTTTCCGCAAAGAAGGACTGTAAGTCCTAATTTGTCGCAAAATCTGACAGCTTCTTTAACAGTATCCTTTGGCAACACTGAAACCGAAAGGAGTTTTCCTTTATCAACAACATATGCACCATTGTCGCAAATAAATGTCATGTCGTCAAGATATTCAGAAAACTGTTTTTTTAGCGTGCAGTAGCTTCTGCCACTTGAAATAACGAATCTGATATTTTTATTAAACAGTCGTTTTACTATGTTGTCAAAATTTTTGGGAAGCTGCTTGTTATCGTCAAGCAAAGTGCCGTCCATGTCAGTTGCAATAAGTTTTATCATTGTTTTCCTCCGTGATCATTGTTATGCTCAGACATTCATATTATAATGTATTTCTATACTATTTTCAATTATTTTTGATTTTTGACAAAAAACTTTGTCGATTTTAATATATTTATTCCATATAAACAAAAGCACATTGAGATTATTGTACAGTTAAATTATTTTAGCATACATAAAATGTAAATTGTTTTACGTGATTATTACAAAAGTGAAAAATAGCTGAAATTTCAGCTTAATTTGTTGACATTAAGGTTCAATGGGAGTAAAATATACTTTGTTCAAGGAATATTGCCTTTAAATTAGTTGGCTAGTTTGAGGAAAGTTTTGTGTATTTCACTGAAAAGGTTTTAATATGCTTGACTTTTATCAGAAAAAATTATACAATATTCTTTGCGACTGAATAAAGTAAATTGAAAAGGAGATATAAATGAATAAGGTCATAACAAAGATCCGCAGCGGAATAGGCGGATATCTGAAAGATAACATCTTGTTTCTAACATTTGTATTTGCATCTGTTCTGAATGGATTTCTTCTTAGAGCATTTACTGTTAAGTTTAATTACAGCCAGATAAAACCGCTCATGGCTGATATGGCAGTTATACTGTTGCTTGCTCTAATTTCATATGTGTTTAAAAAGCCAAGAAAGCAATTTGTATATTTGCTTGTACTCACCATAATTTTTTCTATTCTTTGTACGGCAAATTCTATATACTATACAAATTATAAGTCGTTTATCTCAGTGTCGCTTATTTCAACGGCTTCACAGCTCGGCGGAGTAATGGACGCTGTTACTGAGAACATCATGGAACCAAAGGATCTTATTTTCCTGTGGGATATCCCTGCGATCATAGTTGTGTACATACTTCTTAAAAGACGTACAAGAGATTATATCACCGAGGTCAAGGAAAAGAGAAAGCGCCGTGGATATGCTCTTGGAACATTTTGTGTTTCTATAGGTCTTGCAGGAATATTTTGCTCAACACTTACCGGCACTGATTATTCAAGACTTGCTAAGCAGTGGAACAGAGAATATGTTCTTGGCACTTTTGGTCTTTACACATATCAGTTTAGCGATGTTATTTCCTGCACTCATGCGAAAATAAATATGATGTTTGGCTATGAGGAGAGCGAGGAGGTTTTCAATAAGTTTTATGATGATAAGTCAAAGACTGAAGAAACTTCCGAAAAGAGTAACAAGTACACAAATATTTTCAAGGGTAAGAACGTTATAGTTATCCACGCTGAAAGTTTTCAGCAATTTTGTATGGATACATATATAAACGGAGAAGAGCTTACACCTAATATGAATAAGCTTGCGAGAGAGGGTCTTTATTTCTCAAATTTCTACGCTCAAGAGAGCGTGGGAACAAGCTCAGATAGCGAGTTTACCTTTGCTTCTTCACTTATGCCAGCTTCAAGCGGTACAGTTGCTATCAACTATTGGGACAGAGATTACACAACTACCCAGAAAATGCTTAAGAAGAAGGGCTATTATACTTTCAGTATGCACGGCAACAACGGCTCTTACTGGAACAGACTTAATCTACATCATTCCCTTGGTTATGATGATTTCTTTAACTATAACAAAGATTTTAACATTGATGAAACTATTGGTCTTGGTCTGTCAGACAAATCGTTCTTCAGACAGGCAGTGCCAAAGATCGAGAAGATAAACAAGGAGCATGATAAGTGGTATGGTGCGTTCCTTATGCTCACAAACCATACGCCGTTTACTGACATTGAGCGTGTGAGCGACTATGAGGTAGATTTCAAGTATAAGATGTACAACGAAGAGGACGGAATGTATGAGGAAAAATCTGCACCGTTCCTTGAGGGCACAAAGCTTGGATCTTATTTTAAGTCTGTTCACTATGCAGATCAGGCTATCGGTCAGTTCATGACAGAACTTGACAATGCAGGACTTCTTGATAACACTGTAGTTGTTATTTATGGTGACCATGACGCAAAGATAAAGGCAGAGGAGTATGACCGATATTTCAACTATAATCCTTTCACCGATTCTGTGCTTACAGAAGATGATGAGGGCTATGTTCCTGTTGACGATTTCTACTATAATCTTAACAGAAAAGTGCCGTTCATAATATGGTCGAAAGACGGCGGATATAAGCCTACAGAGGTCAAGCAGATAATGGGTATGTATGACGTTCAGCCAACACTTGGAAATATGTTTGGCTTCTCAAATGTCTATGCACTTGGTCATGATATCTTTTCTGTTGCTGATAACGAGGAAAATGTTGTTATCTTCCCAAACGGCAATTTTGTAACAGATACTGTTTACTATGATAGCCAGAAAAACACATATTTTGATCTTACGGATTACAAAAATGTGGCAACGTCGGTGTCATGCAATCAAGTATATAAAGATGATCCTAACCCAGTGTATATGGACAACGATCAGGGTCTGTTCAAGACCACTGTGAATGAAACGTACTGTCAGGATTCTTGTAACGCACGAATAAACGATGGTGTTGTGGACGAGGATTATATCAGTAACTATTCAAATTATGCCGAGGAGCGAATTAACATCTCCAATGCTATAATCTACTATGATATGATATATAAGACCGACCACGGTTTCAGCAACAACAATATGAACAGTGACAATTCATCGTCAGGTGCTAATTCTGTTTTTGCACCGCCTGAGAATAAGAGAACATTTGGCAGACACGCTGCATAATAAAAATCGGAGCAGAGTATGACACTCGGCTCCGGTTTTTTTGTATCTTAAAAAGCATAAAAAAAAGACTAGCGAAGCTAGTCGATTTTTTGGAATATTCAAGCATTAAGCTCTTTCTACCTTACCTGAACGCAGGCATCTTGAGCAAGCGTAAATGTGACAAGGAGTGCCGTTTACAACAGCTTTAACTCTCTTTACATTTGGCTTCCAAGTTCTGTTTGTTCTTCTGTGTGAGTGTGATACCTTGATACCAAAAGTAACGCCCTTACCGCAGATCTCGCATTTTGCCATTACGCTGCACCTCCTTTACCCTTAAAAATGCAATACTATTATTCACAATATTTAATATTATAGCATAACTGAAAAGAAATTGCAAGAGCTTTTTGAGATTTTTTTTGAAATTTCCGTAAAATCGTATATATTTATAGTTTTCGATTAAAAATAAAGACAAAATGCCTTGAAATTTCATTGAAAATAGTGTATAATTACACTTGTGATTTGTGTAATTTTGTTTTGAAATGACAGGAGGTCATGAAAATATGGATCCGCAGAAAATTCTTGATTACGGTGCAAAGCTCATCGTAATTTTCATGTGTATACCTATCCATGAGTACGCTCACGCATGGGCGGCAACAAAGCTTGGGGATGATACTCCACGTTATCAGGGCAGACTTTCCCTTAACCCTCTTGCACATCTTGACCCTATTGGTGCATTGTGCATATTCTTCATAGGTTTTGGTTGGGGTAAACCTGTTCAGGTAAACCCTATCAGGTTTAAGAATTACAGGAAGGGCATGGCACTCACGGCAGCCGCAGGTCCTATCTCAAATATCATAATGGGACTTATCGGAATAGTTCTTTATAAGCTTTTCTATGTTCTTTATATAGTGCATTATTCTATAGCTCTTTACTATGTGTCGCTTATATTGTATTACTTTACAGCTATAAACGTGGGACTTGCAGTGTTCAACCTTATACCTATCCCACCGCTTGACGGTCAGAAGATACTTTCTTACTTTACAAGCAGTAAGGTAGACCGCTTTATGGCGCAGTATCAGAATTATATCGCTATTGCATTTATGATACTTGTTGTAACAGGCGTTCTTGATACGCCTATAGGTTGGTTGCAAAATGGTATGTTCTGGATAATGGATAAGCTTACGTTCTGGGTTGACCCTATACTAAAAGCGATATTTTTGAAATAAAACTGTTCATGAAAGGAAAAACGTAAATGAGTGCTGCTCAGTTTAAGCTGGATATGTTTGAAGGACCGCTTGACTTGCTTCTTCATCTTATCAGCAAGCACAAACTGAATATTTACGATATTGAGATATCTTTGCTCCTTGAACAGTATATGGACTATATCAATGATCTCGACCACGAGGATTATGAGGATGCCGCTGATTTTCTTGAAATGGCGGCACGCCTTATATACATAAAGACCTGTTCGCTTTTGCCTCATGACGAGGAGTCAAAAGAGCTTAAAAAAGAGCTTGAAGGCAGGATCATCGAGTATTCTCTGTGCAAACAGGCTGCACATACTCTCCGTGAAGTTTACGTTGGCGACCTTGTTTTTATAAGGACGGCGATAAAACTTCCTGTAAACAAGACCTATACCCGTGAGCATGACCCTCAGTGCCTTTATGACGCTTATATGGGCATATCAAAGAAAGCCCGTGAGAGCGTTCCGCTGAAAGCGAAGATGTTCGAGCCGATAGTTTCACATAAGATAGTATCGGTCACATCGAAGATAATCCATGTCCTTAAAAGACTTTATAAGCATGGTGAATGCGATATGGGCGACCTTTATGACGGCATGACGGAGAAAAGCGAGAAAGTCGCTACTTTTCTTGCTATATTGGAGCTTACAAAGTCTGGCAGGATATTTCTCAATGACGATAACTCAAAGATTTTTTTCAACAAGGCTTCAAAGAAGGAAAAAGTCGAGTCCGACTTCGATAAGCCTGTTGTTATCGAAAGCGAAACGGCAGAAGCTGTCCCCGAGCCTGAGCCTATAGAAAATATACTTGACGATGAGCCTGCAGATGAGATAGAAGAAGTTGCTGATGTTGACGCAGAGCGTGAAGAAGCTTCTCAGTCAAAGCGGTATATATCTGCAAAATCCGAGCGCATATCAGGTGAAGTTATTGCGGCGTATGCTCCTGTGAAGTCAGCTGAGGAGGTCATGGCAGAAATGGAGCAGATATCTGAAAAGATAGACAGTGTTGATTTATATACCGAGCCTGCTATGGTAAAGCCTGAGCCCGAACAGCCTGATGAAGCCACTATGGAGGAGATAAGGCTAATCGAACAGCTTGCGGATATCACCCCTGACACAGTGTTCAAGCCTAATTACTGGGCAAAAAGAAGATATTATTGGGGATATTCACCTGTGGGCGATGACGGAGACAATAATTACTGGTGCTACGGATAAAATAAGAAAAGGGATAATCTATGGAACATTCAAATATACAGGCAGCCGTCGAGGCTGTGCTTTTTGCAAGCGGAGAGCCTGTGGAGAGCGAGAAGCTATGCGAGGCAGTTGGTATCGTCAAAGATCAGCTTGAGGAAGCTCTTGGCTCTTTGGCGGATAAATACAGTAAGGCTGAAAGCGGAATTACGCTTCTGAGCCTTAATGGGTCATATCAGCTTGCCACAAAAGAAGAGCTTGCGACATTCATAAAGGCGGCTTTGGAGATAAAGAAAAACTCTGTTCTTAGCCCTGCGGCAATGGAGGCGCTGACAATAGTCGCATACAATCAGCCTGTAACAAAGGGCTTTGTGGAGCACGTCAGGGGAGTTGATTCGTCAGGTGTTGTTAATTCTCTCGTGGATAAGGGTTTGCTTGCAGAAGCGGGCAGACTTGACCTGCCTGGAAGACCTATTGCATACAAAACAACGGACAATTTTCTCCGTTGTTTCAGGCTGTCAAGCCTAGACGATCTGCCGCCTATCCCTGATAAGCAGGAGCAGATAACCATTGATGAGATAACAAAAGAGAATGATACGGAAGAATAAAGTATGACCGTGAGGGGAGATGATAACGATAATTGTTTTATGGATACTGCTTGGTATTATAGCGGTTATTGTTATCCTGCTGCATTTTTCCATTACGGCACAGATAGATCTGAATAAAAAAGGCTTTGATCTTAAAGTACGGTATATGTTTTTTGACATTTATCCACGAAAGCCTAAGAAGAAAAAACAGAAAAGATCAAAAAAAGCTGAACTGCCTGAGGACAGTTTTGATGATTTTGAGGAGTTTGAGGACAATATTGAAGAAAGCTTACCTGTCCCACAGTTTGATGATACGACTGATAAAACAGGAGAAGTGTCCGAGCAAATTATTGAGGCTAAGCCTGAAAATATAGCAAAGAATGAAGCAGATGGAAATGTCAGCGTGTCTGATGTAGAGGATAAGCAGGAAGTTATCTCTGATATTGATACTGATACCAAAGTTGAAGCTGGTGCAGAGGACAAACCCGAGGTAATAACTGTGAAGCATGAGAAAAAGGGCTTTGCCGGAAAGCTTTTTCATAAAAAGGATAAGGGTGAAAAGAAGCCGGTTTCCAAATCTAAAGAAAAGAAAAAAAGCAAGCTCGATGAGCTGAAAGCGCAGTATAAAAATGTGAAGCCTTATATTCCAATGGGCTGGAAATATTTTAAAAAGCTTCTGAAAGCTATACGCTTTACAGACACAAGGATAGTTCTTGACGTTGGAAAAGAGGACGCTTACGAAGCGGCTATGCTATACGGCAAGGTGCAGGCAGGGCTTTTCAATACAATTGCAATACTTGCGGGTGTTTTTACAGTAAAGCTTAAAAAAGCTGATGTGAACTGCATTTTTGATGAAAAAAAGTTCGGATATGACGTTCATACTTTAGTCAGGGTAAGACCAAGCACTTTGATAGCAATAGGGTTTTGCACGGGCGTTAATTTTCTTAAAATATATCTTTCAGGCAGACGTAAGAAAAAGCGTGCTGCCAAGCGTCGCAGTAAAGAGCTTGCGGCTAAGAAGAATGAAGTTAAAGCAACAAATTGAAATACGAAAGGTTGAGAAAAATGAGCGAAAGTACAAAGATCGAGGGACTTGTTAAAACTGCAATGGACAAGGTCCGTGAAATGGCAGACTGCGAAACTGTTGTGGGCAAGCCTATCGTTACCGCAGATGGTACTACTATAATCCCGGTTTCAAAGATATCAGTTGGCTTTGCGTCGGGTGGCTCCGACTTGCCAACAAAAAGCACAAAGGAAACGTTCGGCGGTGGCTCAGGCGGAGGAGTAACTATCCAGCCTATCGCTTTTATCGCTGTTTACAAGGGCGAAGCAAAGCTTTTACAGCTTTCAATGAATGCGACAAAGGAAAACGCTATCATAAATATGGTACCTGAGGTAATAGATAAGATAACAGATTTTCTTGGCAAAAAGTCTGATGACGAGGACGAAGACGAGGAATAATTTTACTGAATTATAAAAGCACAAGTGAGCAAACTAATCCTTGAAATTGATTTTAAGGGTGTGGTTTGTTTGAAATGCGTGACGGTATTTATTTGTACGGTCATGATGATGTGCTTTTGCTGTATGAATGTCAGTGCTGACGATCTCAGTGAGATATCCGCGAAGAGTGCTATAGTTATAGACGGTGAAACAGGAGATGTGCTGTTCGAGAAAAACGCTTATGAAAGACGTCCGATGGCAAGCACTACCAAAATAATGTCTGTGCTTCTTGTGCTTGAAAGTGGTGAAGATCTTGACAAGCAGTTCGTGGTAGACAGCGAAGCTATAAAGGTCGAAGGCTCGTCCATGGGTCTTCAAGATGGTGACAAAGTCACTCTACGCGATCTATGCTGTGGCATGCTTCTTCCAAGCGGAAATGACGCTGCAAATGCTGCTGCGGTAAGAGTGGCAGGAAGTATCGGCAAGTTCGTTCAGCTTATGAACAAAAAGGCTGAACAATTGGGGCTTAATGATACTCATTTTGTAACGCCGTCAGGGCTTGATGATGATACAGATGAGCATTATTCCACTGCAGCGGATATGGCAAAGCTTGCAGCGGAAGCAATGAAAAATGAAGATTTCAGGGCTATATGCCGCCTTGAAAAGGTTGAGTTGTGCTATGGAAACCCACCGTATGACCGCTGGCTGATTAACTCAAACAAGCTTTTAAAAAGCTGTGAGGGTATTGTGGGCGTAAAAACGGGGTTTACGGACAAGGCGAGGAGATGTCTTGTTTCAGCCTGTGACAGAAAGAATAAAGAGCTTATATGCGTTACCTTGAATGCTCCTGATGACTGGAATGACCACTCAAAGCTCTATGATCATTGCTTCGATTTTGTATCTAAACAGAAGCTTCCACTGGATAAAAATAGTTTTGATGTTGCAGTTGTTGGCGGAGTGAGCGACAGCGTGAATTGTAAGGCAGGGCAGGCAAGTGCTGTCCTTTTGAATGGCAGGGCTTACAAAGTCAAGACAAAGATATATCTGCCAAGGTTTGTTTATGCGCCTGTGAAAAGTGGAGATAAAATAGGGCAAGCGGTGTTTTATTACAATGATGTGGAGATAGCCCGAACTGATATCACGGCGGTGGAAGATGCGATGCTTGCAGAGCCTGAAAAGCCAGATATATTCCACTATTATCTAGATAAGCTGAAAAAATTGTTTGCATAACGGCTCAATGTGAGCCGTACATAAATAAGGAGAAAATATGGAAAAGATTCGTATACAGAAAATAATGTCTGACAGTGGTGTTTGTTCAAGAAGAAAGGCAGAGGAGTATATCTCAGAGGGAAGGGTAAAGGTCAATGGCAGACCTTGCAAGCTTGGCGACAAGGCTTTGGCAGGCAAGGATATAATCACCCTTGATGGGGAAAAAATATATGTTGCCAAGAAAAGACAGCTTTATTATATCATGCTCCACAAGCCAAGAGGATATGTTACTACAATGAGCGATGAGCTTGATAGAAAGTGCGTAACCGAGCTTCTAACAAAAGTGCCTGAAAGAGTTTATCCTATCGGCAGACTTGACAAGAACTCAGAGGGACTGTTGCTTTTCACAAATGACGGAAATTTTGCCAATGATATCATGCACCCTTCAAGGCATGTCGCTAAGACTTATCGTGTTACGGTAAGACCTGACATAAACGATGAGCAGCTCATAAAGCTTGCTTCAGGAGTTGAAATAGACGGCAAAATGACGCAGGAGTGTTCAGTTGTCGTGCTCGACAAACAGCCTGGCAGGGTTGTGCTTCAAATGACTATCCATGAGGGCAGGAACCGTCAGATTAGAAAAATGTGCGAAGCTGTGGGACTTGAAGTCGCAAGACTAAAGCGCACTGCCATCGGTCCGATTAAGCTTGGTATGCTAAAACCAGGTGAGTATAGAGAGCTTAAACCTGACGAGCTAAGGGCTTTAAGAAACGCTATCACCAAGAAATAACACTCACAGAGGGTCTCTTTATGTCAGGAGGCCCTTTGCTATTGTGCAAAATGCTTAATAATATGCGTGTATCGATATTGATTATGCTACTAAACGTAAAATATGCGGAAATAGGTCAATTTACTCTTGTAAATTTGGCGAAAAAATAGTATAATATTAAGTGTATAAATATGATAAAATCCAGTAGTTTTGCGTTATTTTATCACAAAAATTATTTGAATGGAGGAAACTGTATGTCTGATTCAATTTCTACTCTTGCAGAGCTTAAAGCTGCGTCACAGACTCCTACTGCTGCAAGAAACAGGCTGACATATTTGTTTGACGAAGGAAAATTTACAGAGCTTGACGCTTATGCTGCTGCGGGTGACTCCCTTGCTGGAGTTATTACTGCTTTTGGCTATGTTGAGGGTAATCCTGTATATGCTTTTTCTCAGGACGTGACTGTTAAGGACGGTGCTTTGACAGAGGCACAGGCAAAGAAGATAGCAAAGGTTTATGACCTTGCTGCTAAGACAGGAGTTCCTGTTGTCGGAATATTCGATTCTTATGGTGCTGACGTAAGCGACGGTTCAAAGGCTCTCAATGCTTATGGTGAACTGCTTATGTGGACCTCTAACCTTTCAGGTGTTGTTCCTCAGATAGCTGTTGTCGCTGGCACTTGTGCAGGCTGTGCAGCAATGCTCGCTGAGTCTGCTGACTTCACTATTATCGCAAAGGACGCTGAGCTTTATGTTGCACCAAACGCAAACATAAAGAACTCTGCTGAAAATGCTGCTGAAAACGGCACTGCTGCTGTTGTTTGTGAGGACGATAAGGCTGCTGTTGAGGCTGCAAAGAATATACTTACAAAACTTCCACAGAACAACCTTTCACCAGTACCGATGTATGAATTTGCTGATCCAACTGAGGCTGTCGGTGATGACGCTGATGGCATTGCAAAGGCTGTTTGCGATGGCGACAGTGTAACTGAGCTTAATGCTGAGTATGGCAAGGCTTCTACAGCACTTGCAACACTTGGCGGTGCTACAGTCGGCGTTGTTGCTACTAACAAGACAGGCGACAAGCTTACGTCTGCTGATTGTTCAAAGATCGCAAGATTTGTAAGAACTTGCGACGCTTACGCTATCCCTGTTGTAACTTTTGTTGATACAGAGGGCTTTAAGGCTGATGATGATACTGAGGCTTACGGTGCTGTGAAGGATATGGCTAAGCTGTGCCACGCTTACGCTGAGGCTACTACTATTAAACTTGCTGTTGTTACTGGCAAGGCTTACGGTCCTGCATTCATCGCCCTTGCCGGCAAGGGTTCAAATGCTGATCTTTCATTTGCACTTGATACAGCTGTTATCTCTGCACTTGCTCCTGTAACTGCTGTTGAGTTCCTCCAGCATGATGAGCTGAAGGGTGCTGCTGATCTTACTGCTGCAAGAAACACTCTTGCTGATAAGTTCGCTAAGGAGAATGCCTCTGCTGCTGTTGCTGCAAAGAATGGCTGCGTTGACGGTATCATCGCTAAGAATGAGATCAGACAGACACTTATGGACTCTATCGAGGTAATGGCTGGAAAGAGAATTTCCAGACTGCCTAAGAAGCACAGCAATATTCAGTTGTGATAAACATATCAAATTAAAAAGATTGGTGGTTTTTTAAGATGAAAAGATATAATATTACAGTAAACGGAAAAGCTTATGACGTTGCAGTTGAAGAAGTTGGCGGAAGCACCGCTGCTGCTCCTGTAGCCGCTGCCCCTGTTGCAGCCGCTCCTGCTGCTCCAGCTCCAGCCGCTGCACCTGTTGCAGATGGCACAAAGGTAACAGCTCCAATGCCTGGTACTATCCTTGACATCAAGGTAGCTGTAGGCGACACTGTTAAGTCAGGTCAGGCTATTTGCGTACTGGAAGCTATGAAAATGGAAAATGACGTAAACGCTCCTTGCGACGGTAAGGTGCTTAGCATCAATACAACTAAAGGCTCTGCTGTTGAGACCGGTGCAGTTCTTGCTGTTATCGGCTAATAACATTCCTGAAAAATAACGAAAGGATCGATTTAAAATGGCAAAGCTTAAAATAACTGAAACTGTCCTCCGTGACGCTCATCAGTCACTTCTTGCTACAAGAATGTCAATGGACGATATGCGTCCTATACTTCCAGAGATCGACAAGATCGGTTTTTATTCTGCTGAGTGTTGGGGCGGTGCTACATTTGACTCATGTATCAGATTCTTAAATGAAGATCCATGGGAAAGACTTCGTATACTTAGAAAAGAAATGCCTAACACAAAGCTCCAGATGCTTTTCAGAGGTCAGAATATGCTTGGCTACCGTCACTATGCTGATGACCTTGTTGAGTATTTTGTACAGAAGTCTATTGCAAATGGTATTGATATCATCAGAATTTTTGACGCACTGAACGATATCAGAAACCTTGAAACAGCTATCAAGGCTGCTAAGAAGGAAAATGGTCACGCTCAGGTTGCTATCTCGTACACACTTGGCGAGGTATTTACTCATGAGTATTACATGAACTATGCAAAGCAGATCGAGAATGCAGGTGCAGATTCTATCTGTATCAAGGATATGGCGGCTCTTCTGACTCCATATGAGGCTGAAACACTTGTTAAGGACCTCAAGTCAGCAGTTAAGATCCCGATCCAGCTGCATACTCACTACACATCAGGTCTTGCTTCCATGTGTATCCTTAAGGCTGTTGAGGCTGGTGTTGACGGCGTTGATACAGCAATGTCACCACTTGCTCTTGGTACATCTCATGCGCCAACTGAGTCTATCGTTGCCACATTCAAGGGCACTGAGTATGACACAGGTCTTGACCTTGTTAAGCTCAACGTGATAAGAGATTACTTCATGAAACTCAGAAAGAAGTACATCGACAACGGTCTGCTTGACCCATCAATGCTCGCTACAAATACAAACGCACTTCTGTATCAGGTTCCTGGCGGAATGCTTTCAAACCTCCTTTCACAGTTGAAACAGGCTGGCAAGGCAGATCAGCTTGACGACGTTCTCAAGGAAGTTCCAAAGGTTCGTAAGGACGCAGGTTACCCACCACTTGTTACACCTACATCACAGATCGTTGGTACACAGGCTGTGTTCAACGTAATCATGGGCGAGAGATATAAGACAGTTACTAAGGAGTTCAAGGGACTTGTTAAGGGCGAGTACGGTAAGACACCAGTTGCTATTGACCCTGAGTTCCAGAAGAAGATTCTTGGCGACGAAGAGCCTATCACTTGCCGTCCTGCTGACCTTCTCCAGCCAGAGTTTGAAACAATGAAGAAAGAGGCTGCTGAGTGGACAGAGCAGGAGGAAGATATCCTCACATATGCAATGTTCCCTAAGGTTGCACCTAAGTTCTTCAAGGATAGACGTGATAGAAAATACGGCGTTGACGGTAAGCACTCAGACGCTGAAAATAAGGTTCACCCAGTTTAATAACAATTATCCCACAGTTTCGGCTGTGGGATTTTTTTGTCTGTGGCTCTTGAAAAATCTGTACATTTGTGCTATAATAAATATACATTTTTTCGGGAGGACGCCAAGATGAACAAAAAGGAAATAAATGAAATTAAGAAGAATTTCAGCGATGACTGCGGCTTTTTCACCGTGAACCACGTTGTTACCGCATTTGTGGACGCTGAAAAAAACATAAAGTGCAAGACCAATCAGCTTTACAACACTATTCCGCAGGACGAGGCGGAGCTGATAATGATAAACCTGAAAAAGGTTCTCAGCGGCTCTATAGGCAAAAATCTGCTGGAATATTCGTTTCCGAAGGACGCATATCTTGAGGGTGGCGCACAGCCTTTCATGTATGAAACATTGCAAAGCAAGCTTCTTGATGAGGAAAAGGTTGATGATTTTCTCAACGCCATAGTTGAAAAGGTTGAATATGTGTCAACATATACCATTTTCTTGGCACATTGTACATATTCTGTGCTAAAAAAGAACAAAATGGACGAGTTTGAGGACGAAGCTGACACAGATTACAATTTCATCATCACGGCACTTTGCCCTGTAAACCTGCGTATCGACGGGCTTGTGTATGATGAACAGGACAACTCTATCGCTAAGAAAGAGTCATGCGACAGAATTGTTGAGCTTCCAAGCGATGGCTTTTTGTTTCCTCTTTTCAATGATCGTGCACCTGATATCAACGGAGTGCTTTACTACACGAAAAATGCAAAAAAGCCGAACACTTCCGTTGTTGAGGAGCTTTTGGGCTGTGAGTTCTCAATGACCTGTCAGAACGAAAAGGAAACTTTCAAGGATATTCTCACAAGCGTTGTGGGCGATGAGCTTGACTATGATCTTATCACTACTGTGAATGACAAGATTTCCACATTTGTTGACCAAAATGCTCATGAAACTGAGATACCGACAATTGACGAACATAAACTTTCGTCCATTCTGTGGGAAGCTGGAGTTAGTCAGGATAAGCTTGATAATCTTCCTAAAGTTTTTGACGCTGCGGCTGGCGGAAAGCCACTCACAGCGGTAAACCTTGTGGAGAAAAGGACCGTAGTTTCTGCTCCAAGCATAACCGTAAATATTGGCAAGGACGCAGTTGACAAGGTAAAAACTCAGATAGTCGATGGCAGAAAATGCCTTATAATCAATCTTGATGACCCTGAGATAGAGGTCAACGGACTTGAAACTACAATAAAATAGGCACAAAAAAGGCAGCTCAACGCTGCCTTTTATTTATATAAGCTCGCCAAACGAGAACTTGCCGTCTTTCAGTATCAGATAGCTGTGTGCTGAATTTTCTTTCGGTATGGAAACAGAACCGGGGTTTATATAGGTGTAATCGCCGCAGTCTTTAATAACAGGTACATGGGTGTGACCGTGAAGAAGAATATCGCCCTTTGAAAGCGGTGGCAGATTGTCGCAGTTGAATTTGTGACCATGTGTGGCGAATATCCTCAGTCCGTCACAGCATATATAAGCATATTCCGCCATAACAGGGAAGTCAAGCACCATTTGATCGACTTCTGTGTCACAATTACCACGCACGCACAGAAGCTTGTCTTTTAGCGGATTGAGCATGGCTATCACCTGCTTTGGTGCATATTCCTTTGGAAGGTCGTTTCTTGGTCCGTGATAGAGGATATCACCCAAAAGAATTAGTTTTTCTGCGCCGTTTTGCTCAAAGGCTTCAAGCATTTTTTTACACCAGTAAGCCGAACCATGAATGTCTGACGCTATCATAAGTTTCATATTTTACACTCCTTTATTTAATGATCTCAGATGCAAGCTTGTGCAAAGACACATACTCTGTCTTTATTTTGTTATATATATCGCAGCCTTTTTCCTTTTTGAACTCTTTTACCATTCTGATATAAAGCTGCTGTTTTGTTGTGGCGTCAATGACTGCTTCTCTTATAAGCGCCAGTTCGTCTTTGTTGCATTTGCCGTCGAGTAGCTCATCAAGTTTTACGGATAGTACATCATGGTAAACAACCTTTTCAGTTTTCTGAGCCGTCATCGTTTTATCTTCATCAGCGGTGCATGTATTTTCGGATTCCTGTAATCCTTTAAGTCGCAGATATCTTGGCCTGAGAAGCTTGTAAAAATCTGTAGCCTGCTTTTTATATACCTTTGCAAGAGAGTTGTGAAGCTCCTCTTTTGTGTTAGACTCAGCTATAAGTTTGCTGATCTCTTCTATTTGCTCTTCACTGCAAATGTTTGCAAGTATGCTTTGGAGATCGTTGTTTTTTTGTGCGGTACACTTTTTTCTATCCTTTTTCACTTTGACGATAGTTTCAACAACAGGATCACTTTCTGCTTCGACAATATCAGGTGCACAGGCTTCTGGCTCTTCTTCGACCTCTTCTGTATTACCATTCATATTTTCGTTTAGTGTAACAGAATAATCTATAGCCGCAGGCTCAGGGTTTGGCTCATCAGCTTCGTCAAGAGTTATCTCTGACTCTGTCTGAATTTCTGCTGTTTCTTGTATTTCCTCTGCTTTTTCGACTATATGTTTAGTCGATTCCTCATCTTCATCTTCATTGTTTTCGGTCGGATTAACCTTATGATTAGCGAAATTAATAGCGGTTTGTATTGTCCTGGTTCTGTAGACCATTGCATTTGGGCTGTCAACATACTTACCGTGCCAGAAATCATGAAGAAAGTCAAAACCTCTGTCATTGCTGATAACAAAAATATTCGTATAAGTATCCTTGGCTACCAGATAACCCAGAAGTGTTGAAAGCTGAAAATCCAGGGCATTTTTGCCACCAACGTTTACCTTGAAGTATTCAATATCAGCCTTTGATGTAAGAACTTTCTGGTGCATTTCAAAGTTAATGGTATCGGAATTTTCACTGTAAAAAATTATGACGGTATCAGTTTCAGTTAAATTGTCTATGCCTTGAAGTCCTTTGGATTTGACATTTTCAAAGTCTACCAAATAAATTTTCATGTTGATCTATCCTTTCTTTTTGTGTCGTATAAGTGTCGTAGCAGCAATAATCACAATTAGTCCCCCTGCCGCAGTTGCTGTCATAAGTATGGCATTTTTGCCTTTTTCATCGTTCTTGCTGTTGTCAGGAACGACCTCCTCATAGGTATAAGTTTTTGTCCTTAACACCTTGTCTATACAAGAAGCAATAAGTGCATGACCTTTTTTATTAGGGTGTATATCAAAGTCATTTATGTTGGTCAGTTCCTTTCCGTGACCGCTGAATTCACTAAAAACATCTGCCACTATGTATCTCTCATTTTCATTTTTGTCAGTGGAGTGTTCTTTGATAATGTTGTTAAGTTTTGAAATTTTATCCTTCGATATACTCTGGAAAACAGCAGCCGCAGTGAAATTATCAAGCGGGTCATATAGTGTCTGAACGATTATTTCACCCTTACTTTTAGCTTCAACAGCGTTAATTATATCATCTAGAGTGCTCGTAAAATTTTTCAGCGCCTTATCCATATCATCAGACATATCCTTCATATCCATTGCAATGCCAATAATATCCTTGGTTTTATCCATCAAATCAGACATTGTGCTTTTAGAAGTAATGCCCAGATCGTTCATCAAAAAATCTATGAAAAGACCAAGAATGTCATTGCCACCTATGGATATAATAACAGCGTCGCTGTCTGCAAGGTCAGCGTCAAATTCGCCTGAATTAATGCGGTCAAGAAGCTGTTGTGAAGTGTCGCCCACAACAGCAGAGTTCACAAGCTTACAGCCGCCAGCGTCTTTAAGCTCAGCGTCATACTGGTCGTGAAGAAGATTTGCATAAGACGCACAAGAATATCTGTTTTCACTGTAGCCTTCCAGACCATAGCCAGCGGCGATTGAATCTCCAAGCACAAGTATATTAGGCGGAACATTTACTTCATGCTTTATAACTTCAGCGTTACAGGCAAGAGGTGTGGCACATGCCATAACGGTTGCCGTGAAAAAAGCCGTTAATTGTTTTAACATCTTATCATCTCCTATATGAGTATATTAACCTTATTATATAATATATTGTACCACATTCAGGACAATTGTACAACATATTTTTTGAAATTTCTTGACTTTTTTAGCGTGTTGTGATAATATATAATAAAAGAATATGAAATCAGTTTGGAAAGCGAGATTTATTATGACTGACTATTATTACCCTGTCCTCAGCGATGAAACGAGCCTGCCTTTGTATGTGCTTGGAATCGGTGCGAGAGATAGAGAATTTCATTTTGTAAGAGAAGATGGCTATCCTAATCATCAGATAATATACTGCACTCGTGGTCAGGGTCACGTTATATTTGATGGTCATGAGTATGATATAAAGCCGGGGGATGCATTTTATCTCCCGCCTTCTGTGCCGCATGAGTATTATCCTGTTGGTGATATATGGGAAACCCACTGGATAACCTTTGAGGGCAGGGAAGCAATTGAAATGCTCAAGCATATCAAGCTTGAGAAGGCTAAAGTGTTTCACATAAATGATATCAATGCTGTTGATGCCATATTTAAGAAGATACTTTATCTTATGAAGACTAATTACTACTACTGTGGTCACCAGTGTTCGGCATATCTATATCAGTTTCTTATTGAGCTACACAGAGTCGTAAACCTACAAAATGGTAGTCAAGACGGACAAAAACTCAATCAGCTGCAGCCTGTAATTGATTATATTGATAAGAATTTCAGAAAAGAACTTACACTTGTGGAGCTTGCTGATCTTATAGACCTTTCACCGCAGTATCTTTGCAGACTTTTCAAGGAGTGTCTTAGTCTAAGACCTTTTGAGTATCTAGCAAGAAAGCGTATACAGCAGGCAAAGCTGCTTTTATTGGAGGATAAGCTTAACATCAATGAGATCGCCGCGGAGGTAGGTTATAACGATTGCAGTTATTTTTGTGCGGTGTTCAAAAAGCATGAAATGCTTTCCCCTGCGGAGTTCCGCTCACTTCATAAAAAAGCTGGCAGCTAAAATATAAGACCCACGGGAAAAGACAGGTGCTAATAAAGAAGTTTTAATTCTTTGAAGATAAGGTTGCGTAACCAAGCGGTTACGCAGCCTTTCTCTTTTTGTCGTACTTCATACTGTCAGCAACGGCAGTAGTTATGGCAACATCGAAGCGATAGTGAATCTCGATCTGCTGAGTACGATGTCCGCTGCTCTTGTCAGGAGCGCGAATTACGATCTTCTCAATAAGTTCGTGCATGACCTCAGGCGTCAGCTCCGTGATATGCTCATACTTCTGTACTGCTCTGATGAAAGCAGTCACATCGGCGGACTTCTGTTCGGCAGTATCAATGTAAGCAGTCAGCTCTGCTACGGTTGCCCTGAGCTTCTTCTGCTCGTCCTCATATCCTGCTGACATCACTGCAAAACGCGCATCTGAGATTTTGCCCGAGACATTATCCTCATAGAGCCTTGTGAATAGTCTGTCCAGTTCAGCGATACGCTTCTCAACTTCTTTCAGCTTTTTCTTGGATTTGGCAAGCTCCGAGGACTGCTTCTGAACGGAATTATCCATAGCCGACCTCACAAATTCGTCCTCGTTCTCCTTGACAAAGGAAATCATCTTGTTCAGTTCACCGAGAACGGTCTCTTTTAGCACGATCGTCCTGATAAAATGCGCTGTACACTCGTCTTTGTCATTAGCGTAAGTCCCACATTTCAGATGCTCCTGATCCGCTGTAAGCGACTTGGCTCGGCAAAGATACATTTTCCGTCCGCAGTCGGCACAGAAACACACGCCGGAAAAAGGATTGACTTCTTCGATTTTTGTAGGTCTGTGCTTATGTCTGCGAAGCTCCTGCACCAAGTCAAACTCCTGCTGAGTGATAATGGCTTCATGGGTATTCTCAAAGATCAGCCAATCCTCTTTCGGGTTATCCACACGCTTCTTGTTTTTGTAGGACTTCACATGAGTGCGGAAATTGACCGTGTGTCCGCAGTATTCAGCCTTTTCAAGGATATGGGCAATCGTTTCGCTGCCCCAGCGGTGCAGCTTAGCGTTCTTGTGACCATTATCCCAACCCTGTGACAGAGCGTAGGCTGTAGGAGTCGGGATACCTTCCTGCGTGAGAACGCGGGCAATCTGCGCCGGACCGTAGCCCTCAATACAGAGCTTGAATATCCTGCGGACAACCTCAGCAGCTTCATCATCAACGAGCCACATATTTTTGTCAGCTTCGGACTTTTTATAACCGTAAATCGGCACAGAAAGTGGCTTACCCGACTGTCCCTTAGCCTTGAAAACGGCTCTGATCTTCTTACTTGTATCCCTGGCATACCAGTCATTAAAAATGTTCTTGAATGCCATCAGCTCATTCTCAGACTTTAAGGTATCCACGCCATCATTGATAGCGATATAGCGGACATCATAATCGGGAAATATGATCTCGATGTATTCGCCTGTTTTCAAATAATCACGACCGAGGCGGCTCAAATCCTTAGTGATTACTGTTCCGACATTTCCGGCTACTACATCTGCCATCATAGCCTTGAAGCCTTCACGTTCAAACGTCGTACCCGAAACTCCGTCATCGACATAATAAACTGTATTGCCAAAGCTGTTATCATCAGCGTACTTCTTGAGGATAGCCTTCTGATTGGTGATGCTGTTGCTCTCACCCTATAACATATCGTCCTGCGAAAGACGACAATATAATGCTGTGATCTTGTCTTTCATAATTTACCTCTCTTTCCGACAGATACAGCAAGCTATGTTATCATTATAGCGCGCATTCCCAAATGATTCAATGCGCCGAAATTCCAAAGTTACACAGCCTGCTTCTTGGGTTGTTGTCCGGATTCACCGAGGAGTTTTTCACTCTCTCGTATGATCAGCCTTTTCAGAATATCCGAAAGGCTTTCCTTTGAAGCAGGGTTGAACACGGTTGTCACCGTGTAAAGGGTATGTCCAATCTTGTACTCGGACACAGTTTCTGTTGCCGTATTTTCTACGGCAGTATAATCTTTATTATTCATAGCGAACTTTCTCCTTTGCTTGTCTATCTCTATGCATTTAGAGTGAGGGCATCGCTTTATCTCTCTTACCCTCATGGTTGTTGTCTTATGATAGCTGTGCGGAACGGATATTACCGTTCCTTACACAGCTATTTTTGTTGTCAGGTAGTTTTAATCCTCGTAGGGATTCGCTTTTTCTGAAAAGCTCATTTGCTGTCCGAAGTCAGCGGCGAGATCGGAGGTATTGCTTTTCTCATTCTCAGCATTTCCACTCCCGACCAGTTTCAGCAGCTCGTCATCGGACAGACCGCTTGCACGGAGTTTCTGCAACAGCGAATGCTCCGAAGTTATGATCTCATTAAGCTCACGGGGCTTGCAGTTGTACTTCTCCGCCATCGCCAGACGAGAAACTTCTTTCAGTTTGTCCCCCAGCGTTTTCTTTTTCGCAGTATCGCTTGCGATACGCTTTTCCAAACCTTTGATCTTCTCAATGAGCTGATCTCTCTTTTCTGTATAGATGCCCATAGAAAAATCACAACCTTTCATTTTTTTGTTCTCAGCAGGCAGAGCCGAGTGGCCGAAGCTCACCTGCTATGATCCAATTATAGCGCGCTCTACATTTGAAATACAAGCCGCATTGCGCACAAACTTTTGTTCATACTTTGTCAACAAATGTCTGGGGAATTTTTAGATTCAAAAAAATGAAATCACGCTATTTCGCCGTTTACGCTATCCGGGCATTTTGACGAAGCGATTTTGAGCGAACATAAAAAATCTGAAATTTATTATTGAAGTGATCGGGAAAGTGCGCTATATTGATTATGGGGAGCGACGAAACAGAGAAAGTCGCACAGCTCCAATTCTCGGAATCGAGAAAAAAAGGCCGAGCCAAAAGGCTCGGAAATGACATTCGCCCCACAGGGGCGAAACTTGAGTAGCAAGCACGGTATCATGTGGGCGCGCACAGCGACTCTCACATGATACATAGCTTGGCAGAGGGCGCTGCCCCTACGACCCCGAATTAAAAAAACAAAGAGAGGAGAAAAAAGAAAACATGAAAGACGAGAACAAGCGTGATCTGTACCTGAAGGTAAGAGTGAGTCAGGCAGAGATGGACGCTATCAAGCGAAAGTTTGCGAACAGCGGTATGAACACGCTCAGCGGATTTGTCCGTGCGATGATCTTTGAAGGATACATCGTCCACATTGACGAAGATGAGATGAAGCGACTCTGCAATCTTGCGAGTAATATCGCAAACAACATCAACCAGATCGCCCACCGAGCAAATGTCACGAACAAAGTTTACAAGGAGGACATTGAGGACATCAAGAGGCTTGCCGACCAGCTTATACAGCCTTTGCTGTTTCTGCAATCGAAGTGTTTGCAGTTGAAGCATTGACAGCAAAGTGCTGTAAGGAGAAATCCCGACAGCACCGAAAGCCAATATGTGCGCTCTGCACCGGATCGGTGTTTGAAATTGCTGCGCTCTGCACAAGAATGGTTACAATTATTCCGCAAAGCTGGACCCTGGAAAAATTATGGTATATACTGTATCTACAATAATGATTTGGAGGTACACAGCTATGTTGAAAACACCTGAATTGGCAATGCCGAAGTCACGCAAGGTCACTACTGTATGCAACGGCAAACGTGAAGTCTGGACGGACTACGAACAGGCAAAGGCGTATTTCCTTGAACTCATGATGACTACAGAGGGCGAGGAACGTGACCGAGCGGAGTGCGTTTATATTCAGATACTACATGGGCTGGATGAATGCAGTGATGAGGATGAATAAACCAAAAAGGAGCGTTACCGTTGTGGTAACGCTCCTTTTCACTTGGATTTGAACTGAGATAATTGTTAGTTTGTCAATGATATTGGACACGATAGTTATTGAAGAATTCGATAGGCGA
>ERZ773235.948-NODE-948-length-33707-cov-21.373440_pt1 | contig 33707 bp, 26 predicted proteins | sample MGYA00580522_ERZ773235 | MGnify/ENA primary metagenome ERZ773235 (study PRJEB29015, sample SAMEA2737797) | human gut metagenome | biome: human gut; feature: human-associated habitat; material: faeces | place: China | collected 2012 ...
CAGGGTGCAGGGGCAGCGCCCCTGCCGGAGTCCAGAGGCAGAGCCTCTGGTGGGGTTAGGGGCAAAGCCCCTTGGGTCACTCCTTCGCCGCTTCTTCCTTCGCCATGCGGGCGGCGCGCTCCTTCGCGTAAATCGCCATTGCGCATTCAAGGCGCTTCCGCTCCATCTGGCACTCCATGTCGTAGGGCTGGGAGATGTCGCCATGGAAGGCTTCGGCATTCGCCGCGCAGCCGCCGGAGCAGAAGAAACGCGCCCAGCAGTCACGGCACTTCTCCTTGTTCAACACCGTGTTGTGCGCAAACTTCGCCTGAATGTCGCGGTCGAACGTGCCGTCCAGCACACTGCCCATGCGGTAGCCGTCGCGGCCGACAAACTGGTGGCAGGGGTAAATATCGCCGTCGGGCGTTACCGCAACATACTCGTTGCCCGCGCCGCAGCCGGTCAAACGCTTGCGCAGGCACGGGCCGCCCTCCAAGTCCACCATGAAGTGGAAGAAGTTGAACCACTTGCCGTTCGCGCGGCGATCCATATAAATCTGCGCCAAGCGCTCGTATTCCTCGCGGATTTCGGGCAAATCTTCCTCGCGCAGGGCGTATTCGCACTTCGGGTCGGTCACAACCGGCTCGACGCTGATCTGGTCAAAGCCCTGATCCGCCAAATGAAGCACGTCGTTGCCAAAATCCTTGTTAAAGCCGGTAAACGTGCCGCGGACGTAGTATTCCTTGTCGCAGGCATTGCGGCGGCGGACGAACTCCTGCGCCTTGTTCATGATGATGTCATAGCTGCCCTTGCCGTTGATGGTCGGGCGCATCCGGTCATGCACTTCGCGGCGGCCGTCGATGGAGATGACGACGTTGCTCATTTCCTTGTTCAGGAAGTCCATGATTTCGTCGTTCATCAGCACACAGTTCGTCGTCATCGTGAACTTGAAGTGCTTGTTCTTTTCCTTCTCGATGGAGCGGCCGTATTCCACCAGCCGCTTGACGACGGGGAAGTTCATCAGCGGTTCGCCGCCGAAGAAGTCCAGCTCCAGATTGACACGCTTGCCGGAGTGTGCCACCAGCCAGTCAATTGCCGCCTTGCCGACCTCGTAGGGCAGCAGCTTGCGCTCGCCCATGCAGAAGTCGCCCGTCGCCGCGAAGCAGTACTTGCAGCGCAGGTTGCAGTCATGCGCCGCGTGCAGGCACATGGATTTCACCACGCCCGGCTCGGTCACCTGCTTCACGTCATCATAATTATCCGGGGCGTTGAGCGCGCCGAGTTCTTCGAGCTGCTTCAGTTCACCGATAACTTCGTCCAGCTCCTGCGCCGTGTACTTCTCTTTCAGCGCATCCCGAATCTCTTCCGGCGTGTGGTCATTCCACATTTCCAGCACGTCAAACGCCATGTCGTCGATGGCGTGAACAGCGCCGCTGCCAACATCCAGCAGCATCGGCTGACCAACCGCCTTGAAGGTATGAATCATTGCTATTATTCCTCCTGAGTTAGATAAACCGCAAGGATACTTTTTGCACCCTTGCACCCGAAAAAAGCGAAGGCGCATGATGCCGCCTCCGCCTTTGCCTGTTGCAAACCGGATACGATTGCCAGACGAATCTGGAAAGCGTATCATTACTTCCGGTTGTACAGACGGTTGAGCTTGCCCTCGTTGCCCGCGAGCACGTCGCTGTTTTCCTTGTTGGCGCAGGACTGGTTGGCGACGGTGCAGCTGGTCTTGCAAGCGGACTGGCAGGATGCCTGGCATTCGCCGCAGCCGCCGTGGGCCAGAGAGTTCTTCAGGCAGGGCTTCTGGATGGTTTCGATATGCTTCATAGTTGTAATCCTCCATTTCTTAAAAAGGGGTATATGGGCATTATACACGATTCGGGTTCTAATTGCAATCACTTTCCGGAAATATTCGACACAATCGCGCCGATTATCCCGCCGGTCGCCGTTCCCATAGCAAGATCAGCCAAATATGCCGTCCACGGCGCGCCCTGACCGCTCAGCAGCGCATAGGCCGCCACGCCCAGCGCCATGTACAGCAGCCCAATCAGCGCGCCGCGCAGCAGTCCGCCTTCCTGACCGCGCCCAACGGCGATGTACGTCCCGATAGCGACGGAAACGACCTTCAGCAGCTGGTTGAAGATGCGCACGGTGTCCTCCGTCGGCTTCACCCACTGCATCAGCAGCGCAAAAACCGCCACGACAATGATGGTCGTCAGCATCGCCGCGCCCAGCCCGCGCAGCAGCTGCATCGATCCGCCGCGGCGTGCGCGCGTTGTCGTCCGGCGCACAGTCTGTGTTCCTGTCATAGGGCAATTCCCCTCCTTCCGATTCGGTAAGGAGGATATGCCCCGCGTCCGGGCGTTATTCCTCTATCCGCTCCACGCGGAAGATGTTCAGCGTGTCCGCATCCGGGCAGGAGAACACCGCTGTGCCGTCCGGCTGACCGGGGATGCTGCCGCCATAGCGGATGATGTCCGCATACAGGAACGCAACGTGCATCGCCATCGGGCAGAGCTGACCGCGCTCGGTGTCAAAATCCCACGAATCGCCGATTTTATGCCCATGATGGCAGGGACAGCTGCCCTTGCGGTCAATCAGCGTGATGCGCAGGCGCGGGCGCTTCATTCGTCCAGCACCTCCAAGCACGTTTCAATCGGGATGCCGAGGTACTTGTCCTCCTTGTCGCGGTTGCGGTCAATCATCGTGCGCACGGCATCCATTGCGCGGTGCGTCGATTCCTGAAGCGGCACGCCGTCCACCAGCCGCCCCAGCATCACTGCGGCAAAAATATCGCCCGTGCCGACGAAGCGCACCGGAATGAGGTCGAACGGGATGCGGAAGAATTCGCCTTCCGTGCCGTCATAGCCGACGACGCAGTTCTCGCCGTCCACCTTCGCGCTCGTCACGACGACGGATTTCGCGCCCATTTCGTGCAGGCGAATCGTCAGCGCGCGTGCTTCTTCCTCGGTCATGTCCTCGTGATAGGGCATGTCCGCCAGATACGCCGCCTCGGTGTAGTTCGGCACGATGCAGTCCGCCACGGCGACCATCTTGCGCATATGGGCGATGGTTTCCTCCCCTACACCGTTGTACAGCTTGCCCTCGTCGCCCATGATGGGGTCAACAAAGACCAGCGCGCCTTTCTTCGCGGACTGCTCACAGAAGTCAGACACCAGTGCCGCCTGTTCCGCTGACAGAATCATCCCTGTGGACACCACATCAAACGAGAATCCCAGTTCCGCCCAGACTTTCAGCGACTGGCGCATGTATTCCGTCGTTTCCTGAATGTAGAATTTCCCGTAATCCAGCGTGTTGCTCACCAGCGCCGTCGGCAGCGTGTACAGGTGATGTCCCATATGCGACAGCACCGGCATCATTGCGCTCAGCGACACTTTCCCGTAGCCCGCCAGATCATGCACCAGCAGTATATGCTTACTCATCTATCTTCTCCTTATTTTGGGGGAACGCCAAAGGCTCTGCCTCTGGACTCCGGCAGGGGCGCTGCCCCTGCACCCTGCAAGGGACTTCGTCCCTTGACCCTTTCGCGCGATTGGATTGGTAACACTCTCATGCAGTTTTCGCGTGGTTATCCGTAGAAAGTAACGGAAAAATTCAAGCTGCATGGGAGGCGACCGGCGAAGGGGTCAAGGGGGTGACCGCAGGCTTCACCTGTTTTCATTGCCCCCTTGTCGCCTCCGCAGAGGCGAAATCCCTGCGACAATCGCAAGCCGCTATTAAAAGAACAGCCATGCCGTCCCAAAGGACAATCACCTGCAGTGATTAGCCCTTCACCGCAATCGCCTCAATCTCCACCTTCGCATCCCGCGGCAGTTTCGCCACCTGCACACACGCACGCGCCGGCGGATTCTGCGGGAAGAACTTCCCGTAGGCTTCGTTCACCGCAGCAAAGTCGTTCAAATCCTTCAGGAAAATCGTCGTTTTCACGATGTCCGCCAACGTGCAGCCCGCTTCCGCCAGAATCGCGGCAATGTTCTTCATGCACTGCTCAGTCATCTCACCAATCGTGCCTTCCAGCAGCTCGCCCGTTTCCGGCACAAAATACAGCTGTCCGGACACATACACCGTATTGCCCGCCTGAACGCCCTGCGAATACGGGCCAATCGCGGCGGGTGCGTTTTTCGTCGAAAGAATCTTGTTCATGGAAGAGAATCCCCCTTCATCTTAGTGCGTCAGAAACGCTGTCTGCATTATACCATGATTATGCGTCGAAAACAACACCGGAGGAAGAGAAAAACCGCCCCCGATTTCTCGAAGGCGGTTCGTATTAAATCCCGTAGTAATAGAAGATGAGGCACACGCCGGCCAGCAGGATGAACGCCAGCCCGACCACCAGCGGCGCATGCGTGCCCTTGCCGCGGTTGGCTTCCTTCGCCATCTTGTAGTCGTAGTAGTGCTGATGCTTATGCTTTCCGGGCGCGAAAAGCACCAGCAGGTTTCGGAAACCGTAGGAAATGATGTCCAGCACACCTTCGCGCGCCGTGAACGTCAGCAGACCCACACAGGTCAGCAGCGCGCCCGGCACGAAAAGCGCATCGCACAAACCGCTCAGGATTTCCTCCCGCTCGCTCAGCGTCCAGATACTGCGCATCGACGCAACGCCAGCAAATATTAGCGCGCCGATGGCGATGCAAATCCAGTAGGGCATCGCCCGCTTTGATTTTTTCAAAGCCCAAGCTCCTTCTTATACCGTTCAAACTCTTCGTCGTTGCAGTTGATGAAGTGTCCGGGTTTGATTTCCCGCAGGGACGGCTTGTTCACCGAGTAGTCATGCTCCTTCAGGGGCTTGTACTCAATGCGCTGACGATGCTTCTCGTGATGCGGATCCGGGTACGGAATCGCGGAAAGCAGCGACTTGGTGTACGGATGCAGCGGATGCTCGAACAACTCGTCGGAATCCGCCAGCTCCACCAGCTTGCCGTAGTACATGACACCGATGCGGTCGGAGAAGTACTTGACGACGGACAGGTTATGCGCAATAAACATGATGGTCAAGCCCATCTTGTTGCGCAGGTCGTTCAGCAGATTGATAACCTGTGCCTGAATCGACACGTCCAGCGCGGAAATGGGTTCGTCGGCGATGATGAGGTCAGGCTCCAGCACGATGGCGCGGGCAATGCCGATACGCTGGCGCTGGCCGCCGGAGAACTCATGCGGATAGCGGTCGGCGTGCTCGCGCACCAGACCAACCAGATCCAGCACCTCGTAGACCTTTTCGTCGATGTACTTTTCGTCCCTGATGCCGCGGATTTTCAGGCCTTCTGCGATAATCTCACGCACAGTCATGCGCGGGTTAATCGAGGCAATGGGGTCTTGGAAAATCATCTGCATCTTGGTCATGATGTTGTCCTTCGCGGCAACCTTCATGTCCTGCTCGTAGCGCGCCTTCCGTTCCTCCAGCGCCTGACCGGACAGTGTCTTGCTGTCTGCTTCAAACGCCGCGGTCAGCTCCGCCTTGCGCTTCTCGCGGTACTTCTCGACGCACTTGCTCTTTTCCACAGAAGATTCCAATGCGTTCGTGCGGGCCTGACGGATTTTCTCCTTCAGTTCCTTGCGCATTTCCTTAATCTTCTGGTCGTATTCCGCCTTCAGCGCCGCCGCCTGCGCCGGATTCTTCTCCGTTTTTTCCTTCAGCGCGGCTTTCATCTGGCGCTGCTTTTCCTCGAAGTCGTTTTTCAGGCTGCGAATCAGCACCGGCAGACCGTTCTGCGTGGACGAAATGCGCAGACCCTGGAAGTACACGTCACCCTCGGTCGGGTCGTACAGGTTGATGATGGTGCGGCCCGTCGTGGTCTTGCCGCAGCCAGACTCGCCCACCAGACCAAAGACTTCGCCCTTCTTGATGTAGAAGCTGACGTCATCAACGGCCTTGTTGATATAGTCGCCGCTGCGGAAATACTGCTTCAGGTGATTGACGCGCAGGAGGACGTCGCTTTCTTCCTCAATGCCCGCGTGCTCCAGACGAGCCAGCGTCACCTTGTCCGTGATGGCGTTCATCACACGCGCGATTACCAGCAGCACGATGCCAACCAGCCACAGCCACACCCAGCGCGCCGCCAGCCACCACAGCGCAAGCACCAGCGAAATGGCGTTGCTGTCATCAGACTTCTTGATGGTCGTTTCTGCCAGAGACTTCAGCGCCGTCTGGTAGGTCGGCGCCGCCGCCACGGACACCTGAACCGCCTTCAGCAGGCTGCTGAGCGAGCCGTCAAAGTCTTCGCTCTGCACCCGCTCCAACAGCGTCGTCGCGAACACATCCAGCGTGCCGAGGTTTTCGCTCGGATAGCGTGCCTGAAGCGCCTCGTACTTGCTCTGCACGAACGCTTCCAAGTCAATCGCTTCGCCCTGCTTCTTCTGCTCCACCAGCGCGGCAAACTCGTCGCGGATATCCTCCGTGTCGACGCGCTCCAGCGTGCGCTGCTCCGCCAGTGCAGCGGCGTAATCCTCAAAGGTCAGTGCATTCAGATATTTCTTCATGGAAGCCGGCTTGTTGCCCGCATCCACCGACGCACGAACCATCGTCGTCAGCGTTTCCACAAATTCCAGATAGCTGCCTGCTTCTTCGCCGTGCTCCTGCGCAAACGTTTCGTAGAACGCTGCAACATCCGGTTCGGTATTGGCGGTGGCAATCTTAATCGGCTTGCCCTTGGGCGCCGCCGGCGTCATGACTTTGTTCAGGTAGTCAAACGATTCCGCCAGCAGGCGGCTGTCGCTGCCGCTTTCCTGCTGCTCATAGAGCGTCAGATACGCATCCACGTCGAAATTCTGATCGAAATCAGCGCAGAAAGCATCCAGCTTCTGCTTGGACAGCGCGTCCTGCCCCGCTGCCAGTTCATTCACCCACGTCGTATAGAACGTCAGCGCGCGATTCTGGCGCACGTCCCCGCCCAGCGTCTTGGTGGACGCGGCATCAATCATGGCGGAGAAATACTGCTTGTCGAACCAAGCGCGCGTAACCACGGAAGCGTTCTGCTGATAAGAGCGCAGCGCCCCCGATAGCGTAGACCATCCCGCACCGTCATTCGCCACAACATAGATGCTCATTACGATGGCGATGGCCATAACCACCAGCCCAATCGTTTTCAGCACCGAGGCGATTCCCTTTGCGATTTTCATGCTTCGGCGGCTCCTTTCTTCGCGTTCTGCAAGGCTTCTGCTGCCTCTCGTTCAGCCTGCTCCTTCTTCATGCGTTCAATGCGTTCCACCACAATCGCCGGCGGATTTACCTTCGGCGCATTCGGATGCAGCAGCCACGTCGCCGCCATATGCGTCTCGCTGACATGGAACATCGGCGGCTGTTCCTCAAAGTCGATTTCCATTGCGTACTTGTTGCGCGCGGCGAAAGCATCGCCCTTCGGCGGCAGAATCATATCCGGCGGCGTACCGGGGATAGCTTCCAGCTTCTCGCGCGTCTCCAAGTCCGGCATGGAGGACAGCAGCGCCCATGTATACGGGTGGCGCGGGTCGTAGAACACATCATCCGCCGTGCCGTACTCGACAATCTTGCCGGCGTACATGATGGCAATGCGGTCCGCCATGTTCGCCACAACGCCAAGGTCGTGCGTGATGAAGATGACCGACAGGCGGCGTTCCTTCTTCAGGCGGTTAATCAGTTCCAGAATCTGCGCCTGAATGGTCACATCCAATGCGGTCGTCGGTTCATCGCAGATGAGGATATCCGGGTTCGCGGACAGCGCAATAGCGATAACAATGCGCTGACGCATACCGCCGGAGAACTCAAAGGGATACTGATAGAAGCGCTTGTGCGGTTCCGGAATGCCGACTTCCTTCATCAATTCGATGGCGCGGTGGCGTGCCATGCCCTTGGTGAGCTTGAAGGCGTAATCCTGCGCGCGCGCCTTCATGTAGTCCACCATTTCCACCGCCAGCACGTCAAAGTCCTTCGTCTCGCTCGCCGCGATGAGTTCCTCAAAGTGCTTCAGCAGGCTCTGGGTCATTTCGCAGAGGTTGTGCTGCGCCATATCCGCGTCAATCAGGTTCTTCGGGATGACGGACGGCGGATTCTTGCCCTTCGCCTTCTGCGCCTCAAACTTCTTCTGCTCGCGGGCGTAGCGCTTTTCTTCCTTCGGATTGTGCGTCTTGGAGCGGGCATAGCGGTCGATGTAGGACTGTGCACCCGAACGGTAGACGTACGCCTGATTGTCCTTATCCAGCTGCAGCTTGTCGATGGCTGCTTCAACCGCCGCAGCCGATTTGTGCAGCGCTTCCTTGCATTCGCCCTCGTTCAGCGGCTTTTGCTGATAGACCTTCAGGGCGCTGCGGAGCGTATCCACCGCCGCCTGCTGCGATTTCGCCGCCTGCTGGCTGGAGTACTGGAGCGCGTGAGCAATGTCCTGCAAGAAGTCAATCATGAACTCGCGGTCAAGCGTTTCGCGCGCCATCTGGTTCAGTTCGGTGATGGACTGCTTTTTCGGGTCGGGCGTTTTGCCGCTCGCCGCCAGATAGCCGATGCAGAAGAAGTTCGGCTCCTGCGCATTCACCATCGCGCCCAGCTTAGCGGTCATGTCCGCCATCAGCGCGCGCATTTCGCTTTCGCGGCGGCGCGTGTAGTTCTTCTGGAAGCCTTCCAGCGCCGTATGCCACTTCGCGATTTCCGGGTCATTCTCATCGAAGGTGTACGGGTCGAAGATATGCTTCAGGGACTTGCGGATGCGGCCGCAGATTTCGCGGACATCCTTGTCCTTGCTCGTCAGGATGGCATTGTCGATTTCGTCCATGCCGTCCATGCACTCAACGATGGATTCCATCGCTTCCTTATAGGTATATTCCATTTTCAGCCCGACGGAAGCAAAGTGGTCGAACTGCTTCGTTTTGGCGTGGATGGCTTCGCGTGCCTGTGCGCCCTGTCCGCGCGCTTCGGCATCCGCCACCATCGTCTTTTCGAGCTGCGCCAGCAGGCTGTTGAAGCGTTCCTTGCCATCACGGCGGCGTTCCTTGTTGTTCAGCAGCATGGCTTCCGTCAGCTGCTTGCCGATGCGCATGATAGGGTTCAGGGCACTCAGCGGGTCTTGGAACACCATGGCCAGCTTGTGGCCGCGCAGGGTGTGGAACTCTTCTTCCGGAATCTTCAGCAAATCCTTGCCGTCGTAGATGATTTCGCCCGCATCCACCATGGCGTTGCCCGCCAGAATGCCCATGATAGCACGGGTGGTGACGGACTTGCCGGAACCGGATTCACCGGCGATGGCGAGCGTTTCGCCTTCCTCCAGATTGAAGGAAATATCGCGCACTGCGCGAACCGCACCGTTGTTTGTGCGGAAGGAGATGGTCAAGTTTCGGACTTCCAGCTTTGCCATATCAGTCGTCCGCTCCTCTCAACGAAGGATTCAGCGCGTCGCGCAGGCCATTACCAAACAGGTTGAAGGCAATTTCCAAAATGGCGATGAAGATTGCCGGGAACATGATGATGTGGGGGTAGGTGCTCAAGTACGCCTGACCGCCGGAAAGCAGCGTGCCGATGGAGGTCAGCGACGACGTTTCCAGATTGATGATGTGCAGGTAGCTGAGCATGGATTCGGAGAAAATGACGCCGGGGATGGTCATGACCGCGCCGGTCACGATGGTGCCCAGGCTGTTCGGGAAGATGTGCTTGAAAATCAGGCGAGCGTCGGATGCGCCCAGCGTGCGCGCCGCCAAGACGTATTCCTGACCCTTGAAGCGGTAGAACTGCGTACGCACGCGCGCCGCCGTACCAACCCAGCCGGTCAAGACGAAAGCGAACAGCAGGGATGGCAGCACGCCCACCTTTTCCGCCAAGTGCAGCTGGAACAGGGTTGCGACGACCATGAACGGCACGCTGTTCAGCACGTCGGAGATACGCTCCATCACCATGTCGACCGCGCCGCCGTAGTAGCCCTCGATGGAGCCGTACAGCACGCCGAGGATGAAGTTGATGCTCGCCACGACGATGGACAGCAGGAAGCTCAGGCGCGCGCCGACTGCCAGGCAGGTGAAAATATCCTGCCCGTAGTTGTTCGTGCCGAAAATGAACGTGGGTTCATAGCCGTTGACATAGCGGAAGTACTCCAGATAGTGCACACGCACGCGGTAGCCCGTCTGGTTCTTCTGGGCGTAGGTGTACCACTGCCCATCCGCGCCGTCGTCACCGGCAATGCGCTTGCTGTTGTAGTTCGCCTTGTTCGGGTTGTCGGACGTGAGGTAGTTCGGAATCAGGCTGCCGTTTTCATCCAGCGCCGGATCACCGTTGGTGTTCACGCTCTCGTCCTTGAGCTGGTACCAGAAGTTCGCGCCGCCGTTGCCCATCATGTACTGCGAATTGTGAGTCTTCTGCAGCGGGTAGATGACCTGAATGTCCTTCTCGTTCTGATACGCCATCAGGTTGTTGTATTCCGTTTCGCTCAGGTTGACATACGCGAAGCCGACCAGCGCGTAGGAATCCACACGCAGGTTGTAGTACGTCACACCGTTTGAATCGGTGTAGTGGTCATATTCCTTCTTCACGACCGGCACGCCCGTTTCCTGACCGATGGCGTTATAGTAATGATAGCCGATTTCGCTGACCTTTTCCTTGCGCGCGCCATCCCAGAAGCCCGCGTTTTCAAACAGCGTGTTCTTCGGCAGCACCGACTTGTAGTAGCCGTCACGGAACTGCACCGTGTACGGCGAGACAAACGGCGTGATGATGGCAAACAGCAGCAGGAACACAATCAGGCAGAACGCCACAACGGAGGACTTGTTCTTGCGGAAGCGCAGCCACGCGTCGCCCAGATAGCTGATGGACTTGGTCTGCAGCTTTTCGTCATGGATGCGCTCATCCTTGTGAATAAACGCAAACTTCTCCTGCGGGATTTCCGGATACAGATTCTTTTCCATCATTTCTTCGACCCCATTCTGATGCGCGGGTCAATAAACCCGTAGCTGATGTCAATGACAATGCCCGAAACCAGGCCGATTGCCGTATAGAACACGTTCAGCGCCATGAAGAAATTATAATCGCGGACATTGATGGAGTTGATGTACAGGTTGCCGATGCCAGGAATGCCGAAGATGTTTTCGATAATCATCGAGCCGCCCAGAATACCGATGAATTCACCAATAATCATCGGCAGGATGACGACCATTGCGTTGCGCAGCGCGTGACGGGAAATTGCCTGTGCCTTGGTCAGACCTTTCGTGCGCGCCAGCAGCATGTAGTCACCGGTCAGCACCTCGCTCAGCTCCGCACGGGTGTAGCGCGTCAAGCCTGCCACAACGCCGAAGCCCAGCGACAGCACCGCCGGAATCAGCGATACGAACATCGTCCAGCTGAACAGTGACCCGCCCGCCTGTGACAAACTTGCCGCCTGCAAGGGGAACCAGCCGAGCTTGAAGCACAGGAAGTACTGCACCAAGAAGGCGTACACATAGCTTGGCACCGAGATGAAGACCATGACCATGGTGGAAATGAAGTTATCCTGCCACTTGTTCTTCTTCAGCGCCGCATAGATGCCGAAAGCAAGGCCCAGCGGGATCGCAAGCAGGATAGAATACAGGTTCACCAGCACCGTGTAGGGCAGCTTCTGCATCATGACATCCCACACGCCCATGCCTTCATACATCTGCTCGCCGACGCCCCAGTCCCATTCGGTCAGGATGCTCTTCAGGTACAGGAAGTACTGCACCATGATCGGCTTGTTGTAGCCCATCTTTTCGCGCTTGGCGAGCACGAGGTTGATGTCGCGGCCCATTTCGCGGACGGCGGGCAGCGGCAGCAGCTTAATCAGGATAAAGCACATGGTCATGATGATGAACAGCACCAGGAACATGTACAGGACACGCTTGATGATGTATCGTGTCATACCATTTTTGGACATTCCACGTTACCTCCGTTTTTCATATTGAGCGAAAGGGGCGGGAAACCCTGCTGCCCCTCTGCTTCCTGCCGTCAGGGTGCGTCGCCCCACCCGTGACGGGGTCGCGGAGGATGCGGCTGGAGGTGCGCATCACCGCGGACTGGGCTTGCCTGACTGGATTGAATCCCTATTGGGCATTTCTTAAGGAATCACTATTCTGTACTTTTCTCTTTGGAATCATAGCGTCCCCTTAAGAAACGCCCGAAAATCAACCGGTTTTTAACACGCACATCGGGCATGGGGGTCAAAAGGCCCCCATGCCCGTGCCGAGTTTCAGAGAATCACGGCAAATGTGCGCCTTGAATTAGTATTCCAGGGTGTTGTTGGCGATGTAGTCCGCCCACTCAGCGTCATCGTAGTTGTACGTCATGTACTGAATACCGCCGAAGCCGATCAGCGTAACGTAGGTATCAACAACGGTGTTCACCTTCTGGGAGTTCATGCTCGCGGTGTTGCGGTAGTAGATGGAGGAGCAGGGATACCAGTTCATGAACGCGCCTTCGACAGCGGTCGCAAACTGCAAACGAGTGTCGTAGGTGTAATCAGCGAACTTGCCCAGCTTTTCCTCGATGGACGGAACGTTCTGGCTGTTGCACCAGTTCGCCCAGTTCTGCAGGGTGTCGGTGATTTCGCCAACGCCTTCCACATTGTAAACAATGTCGATGGTGGTGGTGTCATAGCCGTATTCGTTCTGGTTGCCTTTGCCGTACGCATCGTCGGTGTAGCAGTTGCCGAACACGCCGAAGGGAGCCATCGTCGCGCCGCCCCAAGTGGTGAAGATCATGTCCGCGTTGCCGGACTGCATGGTTTCGTAGTAGTCGGTGTCCACGGTCATGGTCATTTCGACCTTGCCTTCAAACGGCGTGCCAACGCAAGCGTTCTTCAGCGCGGCGTTCAGGTAGTTGAACATGTTGACGTAGATAGCGTCGCTCTGGTACACGCGCAGGTCAATCTTGATGTCGCTGGTGCCATCATAGATGCCGGCAGCAACAGCCTTGTCATACGCAACCGCCATCAGCGCGCGCGCCTTTTCGACCTCGTAGCCGGTCATGGCTTCGTACGCTTCGTCGAGGGTGTCGTAGTCGCCGCCCTCTCCCCAGGTCAGGTCGAACAGACGGCAGAGGACTGCCTTCGCGGGTTCGCTGTCACGATACAGCGCGCCGGTGAAGGGGTCGTAGCAGTACAGTTCGTTGATCAGGCCAAAGCCAGCCGTGCCAGCCGCGGTGAAGGAGGAAGCAAATTCCTTACGGTCATAGGAGTAAGAAATCGCCTGACGGAATTCCGGGATCACCAGAACCTGACTATTGGTGCCGTGAGACAGCAGCTTCTCATAGTCGGTGTTCATGGTCAGCTTGGTGGTGTAGCCGTTGTTCGGGCCGTACTTGATGTACTTGCTGTTGCCGTACTTCTTCAGGTCGTCCGCCTGCAGAGCGATGCCATCAATCTCGCCCTTTTCGAACGCCAGCACCTGGGTCGCGTGGTCGGCAATGCAGGTCACCTTGTAGTTGTCCGTCTGATACTGGCCGACGTGGTTGCCGTCATGATAGCCATACCAGTTGTCATTGCGGGTCAGGGTGTATTCCTTGTCCAGTTCGAAGGAAGACAGCTTGTACGGGCCGTAGGAAACCGTGTTCTCCACGGAACGGCCGTAGCTGGTCTTCACTTCGTCCGCTTCTTCCTCGGTGGCAACTTCCTTGCCGTCCTTGTAGAAGGTCTTGCAGGCTTCGTAAACGGGCTTGTAGACCAGGTAGGAGGAAGACAGGGTGTAGGGCACATAGAAGTTCGCTTCGTTCACGGGGTTAGCCAGGATGAAGTCAACGGTGTAATCGTCAACCTTCTTGAAGCCAACCTCGTCCCACGTCGCGGCATTCGCCACGCTGGCGGTGTACAGGTACTGAGCCTGCATGGACTCATACTGCTGACCCGCGGCGAAGTAGTTGTCAAACAGGTACTTTGCGGAGACCCACGCTTCAGCAGCGGTTTCGTCTTCAACAGAGGCATCGCGGTACATCGTGTCGTCCGCAATGTTCACATACTGCGGCGCGGGATTGCCCTCCGCGTCCAGCGCGCCGACCATGCCCCAAGCGCTCATGTCGAGGTACACATCGGTGCCGGCGGCAACGAGGTTCTCGGCAGTGTCTGCAATCAGGTCATAAGTCGTCTTGCCCGCGTAGAGGTAGTTCTTCGCGTTGTAGATGACGAACTCACCAGCATAGTAGCTGTCAGCGCGGCGATTCAGCATCTTCGGGTTGAGCAGCTGCTGCATAGAGTACACATAGTCATCAGCGGTGATGGGGGTGCCATCTTCCCACTTGGCGAGCTTGTTCAGCGCGATACGCCAAGCCTTGGCGGTCTCGCCTTCCTTCACGCCGTACTGACCGACATACTCAGCAGTCACGTCCACCGGCATTTCAGCAGCCAGTTCGGGCATGACGGAGTAGCCATTCTTTTCGGAATTCAGAACGAAGGTGTAGAAACCAGAGCTGACATTGTTCAAAATATCAGTGTCTTCGTTCGTTTCCCAGGAGAGCGGGTCCCAGTTCAGAGAAGAGTTAATGCCGGGAGTGTAGCTGTTGTAGGTGTACACCTTTTCATCGGTGTAGTCCTTGCCAGCTTCGCCGACATACTGATCGGTAGAAACCGTCTGCGCGCTCCCCTCGCTCTTTTCCAGCGTGACAGTGCCCGCGTTGTACACGCGCTCACCGACATCGTAGGAATCAGCAGGCGTGAACGTGCCTTCTGCCAGCGCAGCCGCACTCAGCATCATGCACGCAGACAGGACCAGAGAGAGAATCTTCTTCATGGTCTAACCCCTCCAATTCATTTCGTACCAGATGACACGATGCAAATGATACGTTGCATCTATTATAGGGGAATTGCCGCTTCCTTGTCAAGTGTCTGCCGCTTGCAATTTTTGACCAATCTTCCTGCAAAATTCCCCACTTGCACAGCAATCCCTTGATGTAACGCCGTGAAATCGTTTTCGCATGGAAATTGTTTTTTTTGTGTATTTTCGTTCTTTTCCCTTGATTTCTCTGCCTTTGCGCCATGCTTGACGTTTCCCGTTTTTTCGCCTATACTATCCTGTGAAATGAAAGGAGAATTCCTTTATTATGAATGTTGACTTGACCCATGGTTCGATTTTCCGCGGACTGCTCCGTTTTTCTCTGCCGCTGATGGCGGGCAATCTGCTCCAGCAGCTTTATAACCTTGTGGACACCTTCGTCGTCGGGCGATACTGCGGTGAAATCGCCCTTGCCGCCGTTGGCAGCGCGTTTTCCGTCATGATTCTGCTCACGAGCATCGTCACCGGGCTGTGCATGGGCAGCGGCGTGGTTGTCAGCCAGCTTTTCGGGCAGAAAGACGATGCCGGCGTGCGCAAAGCGGTCGGCAATGCGTTTGTGCTGATTGCGGGCGTATCAGCGCTGCTGACCATCCTTTCCTACGCGCTCCTGCCCGTCATGATGGCGCTCCTGCGCATTCCGCCTAAAGCGCAGGGCGTTCTCTCCCGCTACCTCTTGATTGTGTTCATCGGTATCGTCCCGACGTTCCTGTATAACTTCGGGGCGTGTATGCTCCGCGCCGTTGGCAATTCAACCGCGCCGCTGGTTTTCCTGCTGATTTCGTCGCTGACGAACGTCGCGCTGGACTTTCTGTTCGTGGCGGTGCTGCCGTGGGGCGTGGCGGGCGCTGCCGTCGCGACGCTGATTTCGCAAGTGCTGTCCGGTTTCCTGTGCTTGGGATATGTGCTCTTCCGTGTTCCGGCGCTGACGCCCTCGCAGCACGACCTGCACCCCGACCGCGCGCTGTTCAGGCGCATCTTCTCCGTCTCTGCCATGACCAGCATTCAGCAATCCATCATGAATTTCGGCATCCTGTGTGTGCAGAGTCTCGTGAACAGCTTCGGTCTGGCCGCGATGGCGGCATTCACCGCCGGCGTGAAGATTGACTCGCTGGCGTACAGCCCCGCGCAGGACTTCGGCAACGGCTTCGCGACCTTCGTCGCCCAGAATCAGGGGGCGAATCAGCCGCAGCGCCTCCGTCACGGCATCCGCACAGCGTTCCTGCTTTCCGGCGGCTTCTGCCTGATTGTCTCCGCGCTCGTGGCGATTTTCGCCGAGCCGCTGCTGCTCGTGTTCCTCAAAAATGCATCGGCAGAGTCTCTTTCCATCGGCGTAACGTACCTGCGCACCGAGGGGCTGTGCTACATCGGCATCGGCTTTCTGTTCCTGCTTTATGCCATTTTCCGCGGTTTGGAGCAGGCGGGCATGAGCATCGTCCTGACGGTGCTTTCGCTTGGGCTGCGCGTTGTGCTGTCCTACGCCTTCGCGCCGCATTTCGGCATGATGGCGATTTGGCTGGCAATTCCGGCGGGCTGGCTGATTGCGGATATTGTCGGTTTCGTTGCCATGGGGCGGCGCGGACTAATGCGTTCCGCTTCCAACAAAATGGGCAAAAGCGCCTGATGGCGGCGGGATGGATTCGCCGCTTTGTGACAAGTTTGTAACACCTGCGCGCGCCCCTTGACGAATCCGACTCGGCGTTGTATGATGGGGATACTCAATAACGAAAGGATTGTGCGGAGCGGGTATGAAGAAGGAAACGAATCCCAAGGCGAAGCGGAATGGCCTGTGGTGCAATGTGCTGATTGTGGCAGCGCTGCTGCTGATTGTGGCGGTGCTGATGGTTGTGCTGCGGAGGAACGCGCCCGCGAATGTAGACGCCAATGCGCCTTTGCTGCCCCTGACCGCAACGGATGCGCCGACCGAAGCGCCGACAGAGCTTGCGACCAGCACACCGGAGGCAGCGGCGACCCCCGAAATCACCGCAGCACCGGAAGCGGCTGCCGCACCGGAAGTCACGGACGTCCCCGAAGCCACCGCCACCCCCGACCTGTCGCAGGTGGAGGCATTCCTCGTCGTCACCGTCGGTGACAAAACGTATCAGCCGATTCCGCTGACCGAAGAGGGCTATTATCGCTTTCGCCACGGCGACTGCATCAACATCGTCCATGTCACCCCGACAAGCATCGACATGCACGAGGCGAACTGCGACAATCAGGATTGCGTGGAGCAGGGCGAAGTGACGCTGGAAAACAAGGACACACGCATTCTGGGCAACAGGATTATCTGTCTGCCGAATCAGGTGACGCTCCAGCTGTACAGCCGCGACGAATTGATGGACTGGCTGACGACCGTGCAGGAGGACGCAGCAAATGAATAAGCAGCGAATCACCACAAAGCAGCTTGCGCTGTGCAGTGTGCTGCTGACGCTGATGCTGGTGCTGGGCTGGGTAGAGAGCCTGTTTCCGCCGCTGATGGGCGTACCGGGCATCAAGTTAGGCTTAAGCAACGGTGTGCTGATTTTCGCGGTCTACATGCTGTCCCTGCCGACGGCGTGGGTGCTGATGCTGCTGAAAGTGGTGCTGTCCTCGCTGTTTTTGGGCGGCGTGGCGGCGCTGCCGTACGCACTGGCAGGCGGTGCGCTGTCGCTGGCAAGCATGTGTCTCCTTTCGCGCATGAAGTGGATGCACCCGGTCACGGTCAGCATTGTCGGCGGCGTAATGCACAACGTCGGGCAAATCGTGATGGCGATGATTATCCTCCACACGTCGCAATTGGCGTACTACATGGCTGTCCTGATGCTCAGCGGCATTCTCTTCGGTGCGCTGACCGGCGTGAGCGCCACGCTGGTGATGAAGCACATGAAGCATATCAAGTGGGGGAAATAGCGAAGGGGGGCAAGGGGCGACTGCTGACTTCGTCTGTTCTCATGCCTCCTTGTCGCCTCCGCAGAGGCGAAACCCTCTGCACAACAAAAATCAACTAACACAGAAAACAAAAAGCAGGACTACCTCCACGCCGGAGACAGCCCTGCTTTTTGTTGTGCGAATGAAAGCATGCGAATGAAAGCATCAGAAGAAAAGGAAACGCTTCTTCTGATACGGCTCGCTTGACATGCCCTTGAAATCATAGCCCGTCGCGGCAATCGCAGCTTTCACCTGCGCTTCGTCCAGCGGATCTTCGGAAATGACCACCGTTTCACCCTTGCCGTGGGAGGAGGTCACCTTCTTGACCGCCGGGAAAGCCTTGCGGATTGCGTCGTTGACATGGCTCTCGCACATGCCGCACATCATGCCGTCAATTTTCAGCGTCGTTTTTATCATCAGCCCTCATCCTTTCGATGAATGCAATATACCCCATCGGGGTATCTGAATGATAGCACCAGCGCGGTGGATTGTCAAGCGGTTTCGTTCGATGTGACTAACTTTTTTATCGTATGCCCGACCAGAGCGCGTCATTTTCCGCCTGAAACGCTTCCCTCAGCGCATTTTCATCTTCAGTAGAAACATCCTGCTCAAAAATCAGGATGCCGTCCATATCCGGATCATATTCCCAGACCTGCAGGGTCAGCACATCATTGTAGTGCCGGACGGTATAACCATCCGCGTCGAACGTCCAGTCCTCTTTCTCCTCGCCGACCGCCCAGCGCAGCAGCACCGCCTCCGTCCCCTCAAAACGGTACAGCGTTTCTCTGTGAATGCCGCCCGCCAAGCCGCCGTTCACAGAACTCCTTACAATTTTGTGTTCTGCATCAAGGTCGTAATTCGTGAACGTCAGCGGGCAGAGAACATACTGTTCACCATCAAAAATGAAAAACTGGTAGACGAAATTGCTCGCACCGCGCTGTGTCAGTATCACCGCATCGTTGATGCCGTCGAAGTTGACATCCGCATAGGAAAGGTACGGGTCTTTCTCGCCGGACACGAAGCAGAGTTCCTGCCCGTTGGCCGCAATCAGGCGGTGGATGTACTCGTTCTCCGTCGTCTGCCCGATAATTTCCGCGCGGACAGGGGCGATGGTCATCAGGAGAAGCAAGGCAAGCAGGCAGAAACGGGAAATACAGTTCTTCATAAAGAATACTCCTTTCGCATTGGTATGCTAATGAAAGAACGAATACGGGGCGGCAATTCATCCGCAGAAAAAAAGGAAATTTCTTCATCATCTGAAATGGAAATGCTTGCAAATTACTGATGTTTGCGTTATAATGAAAATGGTAATTTATGATTCAAGGTTTCTTGCTGGGGAAGTGGGGAAAGGGGTGTTTGCCACGGCGCACGAAGGAGCAGCGCAATACTGCCGCAAAGTGGACAAGCGTGAAATTCCGGTCTGTCCGATTTTAGGGGTCAATATTGCTGTCATCAACATGAATTGGCTACTGAAATATTTGGCGCAGAATATTCATCAATTGCAGGGAGATTACATCTGCGTATCGAATGTACATACAACCGTCGTCAGTTACGAGGATGCGGACTACCGTGCCGTGCAGAACGGCGGTTTGATGGCGATTCCGGATGGCAATCCGCTGGCGCAGGAGGCGCGGCGGCGCGGGTATCCGCAGATTCAGCGGACAACCGGGCCTGACCTGATGATGGAGGTCTTTCGGCAGTCCACGGCACACGGCTGGCGGCATTATTTCTACGGCAGCACGCAGGAAGTGCAGGAGAAAATGATTACGCGCCTGCAGCAGGAGTATCCGGGGCTGATAATTGCGGGCACAGACGTGCCGCCTTTCCGCGAACTGACACCGGAGGAAGATGCGCTTGCCGTGGCGCGCATCAATCAGGCGCAGCCGGATTCTGTGTGGGTCGGGCTGGGAGCGCCGAAGCAGGAGCGCTGGATGGCGGCGCACCAAGGGCGTGTGCATGGGCTGATGATTGGCGTCGGCGCGGGCTTTGATTTCTTTTCGGGCAACGTCAAGCGCGCCCCGTTATGGATGCAGAAGCACAGCCTGGAATGGCTCTATCGCCTGATGCAAGACCCGAAGCGGCTATTCCAGCGCTACTGGAGTACGAATCTGAAATTCATCTGGAACGCGGCCATCAGGAGAAAGTAAATGCAGCAAGCGACAAAACAGCCCGCTGTACTGCTGGTACACGACTATTATCAGATTCCCGGCGGCGAGGATGTCGTTGTGGCGAACGAGAAGCACCTGCTGGAAACGCACGGTCACGCTGCGGCGCTGTATGCGCGGCGGAACGAGGAAATTTCGCGCATGAGAACGCTGGAGAAAATCCGCAGTGCGCTGGGGATGTTTTTCAGCATCCGTACATACCGCGAGGTTCGGCGGAACATCCGCGAAAACCGGATTTCGCTGGTGCATGTGCACAACACGCTGCCGCTGATTGGCCCGGCAGTGTATTACGCGGCATTGCGTGAGGGCGTTCCCGTGGTGCAGACGGTGCACAACTTCCGTCTGCTCTGCCCGAACGCGCTTTTCTACCGCGACGGCCATATCTGCGAGGACTGCGTGAAAAAGGGACTGCACTGCGCGGTGAAGCACCGCTGCTACCGCGGCAGCCGCCTGCAGACGGTGCTCTGCGTGCTCAGCACACGTTTGCACCGTGCCCTCAAAACGTACAGCCGCCTGCATTACATCACCCTGACGGACTTCAACCGTCAGAAGCTGCTGGCGCTTAAGCAGATTCCGCCGGAAAACGTGTCCGTAAAGCCGAACTTTGTGGAACCGCCGGAGACGATTGTGCCATATGCGGCGCGCGAAAATCAGGTGGTGTACATCGGTCGGCTGGATGCGCTCAAGGGCATTCGGCTGCTGCTGGAAGCGTGGGCGCGCTACGAGCGTTCAGGCGGGGGCATGAAGCTGATCATCTGCGGTACAGGGCCGGAGGAAGCATGGTGCCGCGAATATCTGACGCGGGAAAAGCTGAAGCAGGTAGAACTGCGCGGCTTTGTGCCAAATTCGGCGGCACGGGCGCTGATGGGGCAGTCCAAGGCGCTGATTCTGCCGACACAGTGGTATGAAGGCTTCCCAATGACGATTGTGGAAGCCTTCAGCGCCGCCACGCCGGTGATTTGCTCGGATTTAGGCAACGCGGGTTCCCTGATTTCGGACGGCGTGACGGGCTTCAAGTTTCCGGCGGACTCGGCGGAGCAGCTGGCGCAGACGCTCAACCGGCTGCAACACGCGGAATCCGTCAGCGAGGGCGCGCTGAAAACGTATCAGGAGAATTTCACGGCGGAAGCAAATTATCGTCAGCTGATGTCGATTTACAGCAAGGCGATGCAGAAAAGCGGCGAAAGGAACGAACCATCATGCGGCTGATTGTGGCAGATGTACGGAGCACCAGCACAGACGGCATTGCCGCTGGGCATTATTTCACCGTCGCGCAGAATTATCTTGACCTGTTCAGCGCGGAGATGGATGTGCGCATTGCGGGCGGGCCGGTGTACGGCGACCGCTTCGGGGACAAGCTGATTCGTCTGCCGCATGATTACATCGTGGGCAGTTCGGCGGCGCGCAACAAACGCGCCGTGTTCCAGAACGTGCGCGCGCTGCTGCGGGAAGCGCAGGATGACGTGATTGTCCTCCAGTGCAGCGCCGTCGCAACAGCGTATCTGGGGCTTGCGCTGTTCAAGAAGAAAGAAACGCGGGTCTACGCCATTCAGTACAGCACCGACGGCGTCAATTCGCTGCTGAAGCGGGGGCTGTATACGCTGTGCAGGCGGAAAATCAGCGGCGTTATCTGCCCCAATGCAGCCATTGGCGCGGCGTATGGGCGGCCGATGTGCGTCGTATCCGATTACATCAGCACAGGAACGATGCAGCCGCCTGTGCCGTATGCGCAGCAGCGCTATGATTTCGGCATGGTCGGGCTGATTACGTCGGACAAGGGCATCGTTGAGGCGGCAAAACAGCTGCGGAACACGCCGTATCGGGTGCTGATTGCGGGTCGGGTGCAGGAAGCGCCGCTGGAGGCGGAGCTGCGGGCAGTCTGCGCGGGCGCGAAGAACATCGAGCTGCGGCTGGAATACCTGTCCGAAGCGGCGTATGACGAGGCGATTCGCCAATGCCGTTACTGCATCCTAAACTATTCGGAGAATTACTCCCTGCACAGCAGCGGCGTTGTATTCGATATTCTCTTCCGGGGCGTGCCGATTGTGGGCAGCCGCTGCGGGACGCTGCAAATGGTGGAAGCAAACGAATTGGGCAAAATGGTATCCAGCATGGCGGATTTTGCGCCGGAAAGGCTGCTGGATGAAGCCGTGCATGACCGCTATGTGCGCAACATTGCGCGCTACTGCCAATCGCAGGCGCAGGAGCGAGAAAAGCTGCGGGATTTTCTGACGCGGGGCGCGGTGGAATAACCATGCCGCACAGCGCAAAGTGAAAGGAGGGGCTGAAGCGTGAAGGTCATGTGGATGGGGAATATTATCCTCCCTGCCATTGCGGAAAAAGAATCGCTTCCCCCGGTGTATATCGTGGGCTGGCTGGTCGGGCTGTCGCGGCGGCTGACGCAGCTGCCGGATGTGGCGCTGACGTATGTGTTTGACGCGCCGAAAGCGCTGACGGGCGAAGTGGACGGCTACCGCTATTACGGGCTTGTCAACCCCACACGCCCTACGCAGCGCTGCGGGGAAGCCTACACCCGACAGCTGGAGGAAATCCTGCGCAAAGAGCAGCCGGATGTCATTCACCTCTGGGGCACGGAAAATCAGCACACGCTGGCCATGGTTGATGCGGCGGAACACATGGGGATGCGCGAGCGGATTGTAATTTCCATTCAGGGGCTTCTGTCCATATACGCGGAGCATTATCGCGCTTATCTGCCGGAACACGTCTGCCACGGGCACACGCTGAAGGATTTGGTGAAGGGCAATATCGTCCGGCAGGAAGCAATCTACCGCCGCGTCGGGCAGTATGAACAGGAAGCCCTGCGCAGGGGGCAGCACGTTATCGGGCGCACCGACTGGGATGCTGCCTGCATGGCGGAGCTTGCCCCGCAGGCTGCCTATCATTTCAACAACGAAACGCTGCGGGACGAGTTCTACACCGGCGAATGGTCGCTGGACAGCTGCGAGCCGCACAGCATCTTCTGCAGTCAGGCGCATGTGCCGCTCAAGGGGCTGCATCTGCTATTGCAGGCGCTGGCGATTGTCCGCAAGCGCTATCCCGATGTCAAGCTCTATGTGGGGCGCAAGGACTATGGGCGCATTCCGCCGCTTGCGCGCAATGCCTATGAACGGTACATCCACCGTCTGCTGCGCGAAAACGACCTCTACGACCATGTTGTTTTTACCGGAAGCCTGAATGCACAGCAAATGAAGGAGCGGTATCTAAAAAGTCAGGTGTTTGTGCTGCCGTCGAGCATTGAAAACTCCCCCAATTCGCTGGGCGAGGCGATGCTGCTTGGCGTGCCGTGCATTGCGGCGGATGTCGGCGGCGTGCGCTGTCTGATGACGCACGGCGTGGAAGGGCTGATTTATCCGGCAGACGACCCGCATTTGCTGGCATATGATATCTGCGAGATGTTCGCGCATCCGGAAAAAGCGGCGCAGATGGCGCGCGCCGGGCGGGAACACGCTGGAAAAACGCATGATGCGCAGAAGAATCTGGAGATACTGCATCAGATTTATACGGAGATTGCACGATGAAAATCCGAATCACAAAGAACCATGTGGATGCACTCTGTGTGCTGATTGGCGTGCTGGGCATGGGCTCGCTGTATTTTCAGGTGCTGCGGATGCCGCTGATGGCAGCCATGCTGATTGCGTCGATTCTGCTGCTGACGCGGGCGCATCATCCGAAAATCAGCGTCCAGAATGTACGCCTGACGCTGCTGCTGACGGCGGCGCTGCTGCTGACGAGCTTCGTCAACCCGCAGAACGGCATCCACATCAACGATATTGTCATTTGGCTTTGCAACATCGGCTATGTGCTGGTTCTGCAAAGCTGCATCGGGTATCGGACGTATATGCGGCTGTATACCAAAGTCATGCTGGCAGAGGCGGCCATCAGCCTGATTTCCTTCGTCATCGGCGATTTGCTGTCGCTGCCGCTGCCGCTGCTGCACTACGAAGTTTCCAGCGTCAACGGATTTTACTTGACGCCTTATTTCACCTTAGGCTGGCTGAACATCCCGGTTTTCCACCGCAATGCGGGTATGTTCAACGAGCCGGGCAGCCACCAGATTTTCCTGAACTTCGCGCTGCTGTTCCTGATGAGCGACGAAACGCGCATGGGCATGAGCAAGAAGAAATACTGCTGGGCAATTGCGCTGCTGATCGTCACCATCCTCAGCACGCTGTCCACAACAGGCTTTATTTGTCTGGGCGTTGTGCTGCTGACGGTGGCATTCCGCAAAAAGGGCGGGAAAATGGCGCACAGCATCAAGATGGCGGCGTTCATTGGGCTGATTTTGCTGTTTGTCATCGAGTCTGCCACGGGCGTGGTGGAAAACAAGATTATCGGACGAAATTCCGGCGGTTCATTCTACACGCGGTGGAACGACACCTTCAGCGGCTTTGAAATCGGGCTGGAATCCCCCATTGCGGGGCAGGGCGTTTTCTCGGAGCGGAAGGCGGAAATTCTGCTGGAACACAGGGTGCAGAACATTTCCAATGGCTTTGCCGCCTTCGTCATGGATACAGGGTTGATTCTCCCGGCAGTTTGGCTGTGGCTGACGTACCGCGGTATCCGTACCAAATTTGCCAAGGCGCGTCTGCTGTATGTGCTGGGCGTTTTCCTGCTGTATTTCCTGTGCATCAACACGGAGGGCGTTTTCCTGAACATACTGTTTTTGGGGCTGCTGGGCAAGTGGCAGCCGGAGGACGCGGCGCAGGAGCAGACAGGCAAAACAGGCGGAGAGGAATCATGAGCACAGCATCAAGGAGCGAAAACACGGCACGCAACATCGGTGTAGGCGCAGTACGGCAGGTGGTTACGCTGCTGTTGGCTTTTGCCGTGCGAACGGTGTTTGTGCGCCGGCTGGGTGCGGATTACACAGGTGTCAACGGGCTGTACAGCAACATTCTGGCCATGCTGTCACTGGCGGAACTGGGCGTGGGCAACGTGCTGGTGTACAGCCTGTACGCACCGCTGCACCGGGGCGATGCGGGCGAAATCCAGCACCTGCTGGGCTATTATCGTCGCATTTACCGCCTGATTGCGCTGGCGGTAGCGCTGCTGGGCGCGGCGGTAATCCCCTTCCTGCCGCTCATCATCAGCAGCGAGCTGCCGATGGCACAGCTAATCGTCTACTATGTGCTGTACCTGGCGAACTCCATGGCATCCTATCTGGTCATCTACAAAACGACGCTGATTCAGGCCGACCAGAAGGCATATTTGCAAAACATGGTTTCCGCCGCGGCGCTGGTGTTGCAGTATGCGGCGCAGATCGCGTGCCTGCTGATTTGGGGCAGCTATCTTGGCTATTTGCTGATTCAGATCGCCTGCACCCTCCTGCAGAACGCGGTGCTGAGCCATTTAGCGGATAAGATGTACCCCTTCCTGCGGGAAAAGCAGAAACACGAGCCGATGCACCGCAAGCAGGAGCTGAACGACAACATCCGCTCTATGTTTCTCTACAAGCTGGCGACAATACTCATCAACAACACGGACAACATTCTGATTTCCGTCATGCTGGGCACGATGTTCGTCGGCTACTACTCCAACTACGCGTCGCTGACGACATATGTGACAACGTTCGTTTCCATCGTGATTACCGGCATTTCCGCCAGCTTGGGAAATCTGAATGCCGAGAAGAATTCGGAAAAGTCGTACGCCATGTTCCGCAACCTGATTGTCCTCTTCGGGGCGATTACAGGCTTCTGCGTCGCCGCATACGGTGCGGTTGTGCAGGACTTCATCCCCATCTGGGTGGGCGAAGAATACCTGATGGATACAGGGACGGTGGCAGCGGTGCTGTTCACATTCTACCTGAGCACCATCGTCGCGCCTGTGTGGATGTACCGCGAAACGCTGGGGCTCTTCCATCAAATGAAATATGTTATGTTTATGACGGCGCTGGTCAACATCCTGCTGTCCATCCTGCTGGGGCACTTCTTCGGCGTGGCGGGCATCATCGGCGCAACAGGGCTGGCGCGGCTATGCACCATCTTCTGGTATGAGCCGAAAGTGCTGTTCCATCGCACCTTCGGGCGCAGCGCTGCCGCGTATTTCAAGGCGCAGGGAGGCCTGCTGCTGCTCAACGGCGCGGTGATGGCGCTGTCGCTGCTGCTGTGCGCGCGGATGGGGCATACGCTGATGTGGATTATCCTCAAGGGCATCACCTGCGCGGCGGTGACGACGCTCCTGTATACGCTGGCGCTGGGGCGGACGGCAGAATATCGCTGGATGCTTGAAAAAGGGCGGAGTTTCTTGCGCAAATGGAGGAAGAAGGCATGATCGATCAGGAAATGCAGCACTGCCGTAAAATTGTGCGTTTTGACCCTACCATTTCAACAGCGAATCAGGGAGATTTCATCATCCGCAACGCCTGTGAGCATGTGCTGCACGACTGCTTTCCTGTGCAGCTGTCCGTCGCCGTGCCGGTTCGGGACAGGCTGTCGAAAGTGTCGATGAAGCACGTCGGCAGTGCGGATTTCGCATTTGTCTGCGGGACAAATCTGCTTTCCTCAGACATGCGCCACCAAAGGATGTGGAATATCCGCCTGCGGGACGCGGTGATGATGCGCTGCGGCGATTTGCACAAGCGGGAGCTGCTGAATTTCCGCCTGATTCGTGAAAAATTTCAGCGCACGCATATCATTTTGCTGGGTGCGGGGTGGTATCAATATCAGGACGAGCCGACAGGGTACACGAAGCGGATTCTAAAAACGCTGCTGGATGGGCAGTACCTGCACGCGGTGCGCGACGAATACACGCGCCAGCGCCTGCTGAAGCTGGGCATCACGAACGTGCTGAATACGGCGTGTCCGACAATGTGGGGGCTGACAGCCGACAAATGCGCGCAGATTCCGACGCACAAGGCGGAGCGCGTCGTGACAACGCTGACGGACTACCGCAGCAGCCCGGAGCAGGATGCGCAGATGCTGACCATGCTGCAAAAGCACTATCGCGAGGTGTATGTGTGGCTGCAAGCAGTTGAGGACTACGCCTGCCTGCGCCAAATGGATGCGCGCGTGACGCAGAATTTGCACCTGATTCAGCCGAATCTGCGAGATTACACAGCGCTTTTGGCGTCAGGCGGGATTGACTACGTTGGCACGCGGCTGCACGGCGGCATCCACGCAATGAACAGGGGCTGCCGAAGCCTGATTCTGGCGGTAGACAACCGCGCAAGTGAAATCGCGAAGGACACGAATCTGCCCGTCCTGCCCCGCGGCGGGAATTTGGATGTGCTGGAGGAGCGCATCTGCTCCGCATGGGAGACGCAAATTGATTTGCCGACCACGGCAATTCGGCAATGGAAAAATCAGTTCCGCGAGACAGATGCAGAGAAAGTGCCTTGATTTTCGTATAAAATTCGGCTTTCTGCGCGGTAAGTATTGACAGCTGACTTGTAATTTGTTACAATATAGCTGGAATTGGGAAAGAGATTGCTATATCCACTGGGAGCACTGCAGCTCGCCGCGAAAAGAAAGATGGAAAGTAGCAATCGCTTGCCATTGGCACAACCATACGTCGTGCCGGAAGATTGCACGGAACAAGGAGTGAGGACGATGAAGGACAAAAAGTGGATGCGAAAGGCATTGTCTTTCCTGCTGGCTGTATTCATGGTGACGGGCAGTATGGGAACAGTGCTGACGGCGGCTGCAGAAGAGCCAGAAACTCTGCCGACGGAAACGGTTGAGGTCGTGCCGACGGAAGCACCTGAAGCGACGGATGTTCCCGAAGCGACGGAAATCCCCGAAGCGACGGATGTTCCCGAAGCAACGGAAATCCCCGAAGCGACGGATGTTCCCGAAGCAACGGAAATCCCCGAAGCGACGGATGCTCCCGAAGCAACGGAAACGCCCGAAATCGTGGACGAAGCAGCCGTAGATTACAGCCGCTCCGTGCTGGATAACGAGTTCTTTGACTCCGGCTTTGCCGCGACGTTCAGCAGCGCACAGCTGTACCTGAATCCGACGGGCGATGAGCTGGTTGGTCGTGTAACTGGCGTGGTGTATGTGACGCATCGTCCGCAGAAGGGTCAGCTGAATGAACGGATTTCCGTCTGCGTGTATGACCAGACGGCTGGCGTTGCATATGGCTATCTGGCGGCGGATGCAGTGCATCCCGTGCCGGAAGAGGGCATTGAGAATCAACGTCACACCGGTGTTTTCGCGAGCGGCGTGGAAATGCCCAGTGCCCTGCTGGTGCTTGCGGCTGCGACGGAAGAACCCGTGCCGACCCCTGCACCCACGCCCGTGCCGACGGAAGAGCCCGTTGTTGAGCCGACGGAAGAGCCCGCTGTCGTGCCGACCGAAGAACCCGCTGTCGTGCCGACCGAGGAACCCGTTGTTGAGCCGACGGAAGAGCCCGCTGTCGTGCCGACCGAGGAACCCGTTGTTGAGCCGACGGAAGAACCCGTTGTTGAGCCGACCGAGGAGCCCGCTGTCGTGCCGACCGAAGAACCCGTTGTTGAGCCGACCGAGGAACCCGTTGTTGAGCCGACGGAAGAGCCCGCTGTCGTGCCGACCGAGGAACCCGCTGTTGAGCCGACCGAAGAGCCCGCTGTTGAGCCGACCGAAGAGCCTGTTGTCGTGCCGACCGAGGAACCCGCGTCGACCCCCGCGCCTACGGACGTGCCGGATGACCTCGAAAACATCGACCGCGCGGATGTGATTATTCCGGGCAAACCGACGTTCGAAATGGACAAGGCGACGGCGGAGCTGGGCGAGAATATCACCTTCACCATCCACACGAAGAACGCCACCAAGATTTTGATGTACATTGACGGCAGCGTCAACCGCTACATCTACGACGTGCCCACCGACACGTCGACGCTTACCATGTCCTTCTCCTCGATGGGGAGCAAGGGGGGCAAGCGCACCATCGCGTTCCAAGCCTACAACGGCAATACGCCCGGCGAAAAGTCCGCTGAACAAACGATTACGCTGACAAAGCCGTCTGTCAAGCCGCAGGTAACGGTAAAGAATATCGACAAGACGACCGTGGGTCTGGGCGAGAACATCACCTTCACCCTGAGCATCAAAAACGCCACGAAGGTGCTGATGTACATCGACGGCAGTGTCAACCGTCGCTTCGAGGACATCACCCCCGATATGACGGAATACACCTTCACCATGTCGTTCTCGTCGCTGGGAAGCAATGGGGGCAAGCGCGCCATTGCGTTCCAAGCCTATAACGGCACGACGGCGGGCGAAAAGACCTCCGAACGTGTTGTGACTGTCGCAAACGAAAGCCCGAACAAGCCGACCGTGACCAGCTGGAGTTTGAACAAATCTACGGTTGATTTGAACGAAACCATCACCTTCACCATCAACACCAAGAACACGACGAAGATGCGTGTCTACATTGATGGCAAGCTGAACCGCTACATCTACGACGTGAAGGACGGCGCAACGACGTTCCAGATGTCCTTCTCGACGCTCGGTTCAAACGGCGGCGTGCGCACGGTGGCGTTCCAGCCCTACAATGGCAACACGCCCGGCGCTATGTCCGACACCAAGACGATTACCATCAGCGTGGCGAACAAGCCGCGGGTTGAGCTGCTGAAAATCAGCAATCCGAACGCGACGCTGGGCGAAAATATCACCTTCACCCTGCGCATCAAGAACGCCACGAAGGTGCTGATGTACATCGACGGCAGTGTCAACCGCCGCTTCGAGAACATCACCCCTGATATGACGGAATACACCTTCACCATGGCGTTCTCTTCGCTGGGGAACAACGGGGGCAAGCGTACCATTGCGTTCCAAGCCTACAACGGCGCAGTCGGCGGCGACAAGACCACCGCAACCACCATTTCCCTGACGAGCGGTTCGTCTGCTGCCCCCGTGATTGCGAATGTCAAGATTGACAAGACGACCGCGGTGCTGGGCGAGCAGATTAAATTCACTGTTTATCTGGACAACGCGACGAAGCTGCTGATGTATGTCGACGGGCAGGTGAACCGCCGCTTTGAGGACGTAACGACCAGCATGTCGAAGTACGAGTTCACGATGTCGTTCTCGTCGCTGGGGAATAATGGCGGCGTCCGTACGATTCAGTTTCAGCCTTACAACGGCACGACCGCGGGCGAAAAGTTTAAGGCGTACACGATTACACTGACGACGACCGTGGTCAACAAGCCGGAAGTCGTCAACTTCACCATGAATCCCAGCCGCGTGAAGCTGAATGTGCCGGTGACGTTCACGGTCAACACCAAGAACGCGACGAAGGTCGTCCTGTATGTGGACGGCAAGGCAAATACCAGCTACCCGACGACTGGCGATGTGACGGTTATCGAGCGCGCCTTCGCTTCGCTGGGCAGCGGCAACGGTGTCCGCACGATTCAGTTCAAGCCCTACTACGGAACGACCGCTGGCGAACTTTCTCCGGCGCAGTCCCTGACGCTGTATGTGACCGACGATCCGCTGACTGTGACCGTTCCTGCCGCGAAGCAGGGCGACGACCTGACGGTGACGTGGACGGCTGCTGGCGGCGCAACGAAGTATCAGCTGCTGCTGACCACGCCCGACGGCACAGCTGCGCTGCTGGGCGAAACGGCAGCGCTGAACTACACGGTGCCGGGTCTGAAGCTGCTGCAGCCGGGCGACTACACCATCACGATTAAGGCGCTGTCCGGCAATACGGAGTTGGAATCTGTCAACAAGGCATTCACCGTGACAGGCGACTTCGTGTTCGCGGTTCGTGACGACTCAACGGGCATTGTGGTCGTCAAGTACAACGGCACGGCATCGACGCTGACCGTTCCGAACACGGTGGCGGGTCTGCCGGTGGTGGAAATCGGCGCGCAGGCGTTTGAGGGCAACACGAAGCTCAAGAGCGTAACCCTGCCCGCGACGATTGAAATCATTGGCCGCCGCGCGTTCGCGGAATGCAAGAACCTGCTGGAAGTCAAGTAAAAAATTCATAGGAATTACGAAAGCCGGGGATTGCTGGCAAGGCAGTCCCCGGCTGTTTTGTGCTTCATACGATTCTTTCAATTCACCTGCGTTATCTGCTTGCCCTTTTTCCCTTCTCCATTTTCCACAATTCTTCCACCGAAAACTCCGCATGGCAGTTCGGGCAGGAAAAATACGGATTGCGGAAGTCAACTGTGCCAATCATCCTGCCGTCTTCCGTGGAAAAATCGTAGTTCTTCGCTTCTTCGGAACGGGAGTTCACCAAATGATGCGCCGTTTCCACTGTGAGTGCTGCCTTGCAGTGCGGGCAGAAATGCTTCTTCATGAACACAAAGATAGGATGCGTGACGGTGTACTTGATATTTTTCATCAGGACAGCCTCCTTCCCCCTTGATTGTAGCAAAAGCAGCAGATTTTCGCAAGTCTCTCCATTCCCCCTGAAATAATAACGCAAAATCCCCCGGAAGCCCATACTTCCGGGGGACAAACTATCTTATTCCGTCTTTGCGCTCTCTCTTGTATAATTCAGCAGTCCGCCATAGAGGATGCAGCCCTGCTGGCGCGCGGTCAGCGGCATCAGCACAATGTAATCCTCGTCCTTTGTGTCGTTGTGCAGCACGAACGTGTCGCTGCCGCTTTCCACCGTCTCGCGGACGTGCGGCAGGCTCAGCGTGTCGCCCTGCGCGATGCGGTCGTAATCCGCCTCATTCTGGAACGTCAGCGGAAGAATGCCGTTGTTGATAAGGTTCGCCTGATGAATACGGGCGAACGACTTCGCAACGACGGCGCGGATACCCAGATACAGCGGGACAAGCGCGGCGTGTTCGCGGCTCGACCCTTGCCCGTAGTTCATGCCCGCAACGAGGATGCCGCCGCCTTCCTTCTTCGCGCGCGCCGGGAACGTCGCGTCCACGGGCGTCAGGCAGAAGTCCGACAAGTACGGCACATTCGAGCGGAACGGCAGGAGCTTCGCATCCGACGGCGCAATGTGGTCGGTGGTGATGTTGTCCTCCATCTTCAGCAGCACCTTGCCGGAAATGGCGTCTGCCAGCGGCTTGCCCAACGGGAAGGGCTGAATGTTCGGGCCGCGGACGACCTCCACCGTGTCCTCTTCGCCCGGCGCGACCGGGGGGATGACCAGATTGTCGTTGACGGTGTACGTCTCCGGCATCGGGATGTCGAGGTCAATGTCAAGGCAGCGCGGATCCGTCAGCACACCAGTCAGCGCCGTGACAGCCGCCGTCTCGCAGGAGACCAGGTAAATGCCGGCGGATTTAGTGCCGCTGCGGCCGTAGAAATTGCGGTTGTTCGTGCGAACGGAGACAGCGTTCGTGCGCGGCGACTGTCCCATGCCGATGCACGGCCCGCAAGCGGATTCCAGAATGCGCGCGCCCGCCGCAATCATGTCCGCCAAAGCGCCATTGCGCGCCAGCATCGTCAGCACCTGCTTCGATCCGGGGCCGATGACCAGGCTTACGTCCGGATGCACAGTCTTGCCCTTCAAAATCCGGGCGACGCGCATCATGTCGGTATAGGAAGAGTTCGTGCAGGAACCGATAAACACCTGATCGACCTTAATCGGGCCGCACTGCTTGACGGTTTCCACGATGTCAGGCATATGGGGCTTCGCGACGAGCGGCTCAAGCGCGGTCAAATCAATGTCGAGGATTTCGTCATACGCCGCATCCAGGTCTGCGGACAGCGGCACGAAGTCCTGCTCGCGCTGCTGCGCTTTGAGGAACGCATGGGTCACTTCATCCGACGGGAAGATGGAGGTCGTCGCGCCGAGTTCCGCGCCCATGTTCGTAATCGTCGCACGCTCCGGGACACTCAACGTTTTCACGCCGTCGCCGATGTACTCCATCACCTTGCCGACGCCGCCCTTGACGGTCAGCCGGCGCAGGACTTCCAGAATAATGTCCTTCGCCGCAACGCCGTAGGACAGCTTGCCACGCAGGCGCACGCCGACGACACGCGGGCACGCCAGATAATACGCGCCGCCGCCCATCGCGACCGCAACGTCCAGTCCGCCCGCGCCGATGGCAAGCATCCCGATGCCGCCGCCCGTGGGCGTATGGCTGTCCGAGCCGAGCAGCGTGTAGCCCGGCACGCCGAAGCGCTCCAGCTGTACCTGATGGCAGATGCCGTTGCCGGGCTTGGAGCAGTAAATGCCATGCTTTTTCGTCACCGTTTGGATGTAGTAGTGGTCATCCGCATTTTCAAAGCCAGTTTGCAGCGTGTTATGGTCAATGTACGCCACGGACTTCTTTGTCTTGACGCGCTTGACGCCCATCGCCTCGAATTGCAGGTACGCCATCGTACCGGTGGAATCCTGCGTCAACGTCTGGTCAATGCGGATGGAGATTTCCGAGCCGGGAATCAGTTCACCGCTGAGCAGGTGCGCGGACAGGATTTTCTGAGTCAGATTCATCGCCATGAGGAAAGGACTCCTTTCATAATATGCACAATGCCCAAACGGGCAGAAACAGCCGAATGAACAGCTTCATGATACAGGATTCGGCACGGTGCGTCAATGCTTTTGGGCGGAAAGAACACAAAAAGCGCAGGCTATGAAAAACTCGCCGGATGTTTTAGACATACAGCCTCTTGACAACAAAGCTCCTATATGATATTATTTGAAGTAAACTACTATATAGGAGCATTTGCATGAAAATGAACGGCGGATTTCTTGTTACCAAAATAAAACAGCTTGGAGACCGAATCTTTGAGAAGATTCTCAGCGAAAAGAATATTGATGCGTTCAATGGAGCCCAGGGGCGCATTCTTTATGTGCTGTGGCAGGAGGATGGAATCTCGATCAGGTCACTCTCGGTCAAATGCGGATTAGCGATAACATCTCTTACGACGATGCTGGAAAGAATGGAACATCAAGGGCTGATAAGCCGTGTTCAGTCTGAAACGGACAAAAGGAAAACACTCCTGTTTCTGACTGAGAAAGCACATGCCTTAAAGGGCGAGTACGATTCTGTAT
>ERZ773235.950-NODE-950-length-33643-cov-26.569817_pt1 | contig 33643 bp, 35 predicted proteins | sample MGYA00580522_ERZ773235 | MGnify/ENA primary metagenome ERZ773235 (study PRJEB29015, sample SAMEA2737797) | human gut metagenome | biome: human gut; feature: human-associated habitat; material: faeces | place: China | collected 2012 ...
TATCTAACTGATTGGTTGCGTTCTGGAATCTCAAATTGAAAAGTTCTTTTTTAGCCTCTACTAACTGTGCGCTCAAATCTGCGACAGACTGGGTTTTTAATTCTTCTAAATATTTACTAGTTTTCATTTGATACACCGCCTTCTAAATCCGCACGAGAAACTACTTTACATTTGCAAGGTAATTTGTGTGTAGCAAGACGTAACGCTTCTTTCGCAACGTCTTCCGGAACACCGGAGATTTCAAATAATACACGACCTGGTTTCACAACAGCTACCCAATACTCCAGGGAGCCTTTTCCTTTACCCATACGAACACCCATAGGCTTCTGCGTTACAGGCTTCTCCGGGAAAATCTTGATCCAGACTTTACCACCACGCTTGATGTATCTTGTCATAGCGATACGGGCTGCCTCGATCTGGTTTGCTTTGATCCAACATGGTTCCAGAGCAACAATACCGTACTCACCGTAGGTGATTGTGTTTCCTCTGGTTGCCTTTCCTGTCATGGAACCACGGAACTGCTTTCTATGCTTTACTCTCTTTGGCATTAACATTAGTTAGCTCCCCCTTCCTTATTTGCTCTTACCGGAAGTACCTCGCCCTTGTAGATCCATACCTTAACGCCGACCTTACCATAAGTAGTGTCTGCCTCAGCGAATCCATAATCAATATCTGCACGAAGTGTCTGAAGCGGAATCGTACCCTCAGAGTAGAACTCTGTACGAGCCATATCAGCACCGCCGAGACGTCCGGAGCAGGATGTCTTAATACCCTTTGCGCCAGCCTTCATGGTTCTTCCCATGCAGGACTTCATTGCTCTACGGAAAGAAACACGGTTCTCTAACTGTAATGCAATGTTCTCAGCTACTAACTGAGCATCGCGGTCCGGTCTCTTTACTTCCTTAATATCTACAACTAACTTCTTGTCTGTGAACTTCTGAACCTCGCCCTTGATCTTCTCGATCTCAGCGCCGCCCTTACCGATAACAACGCCCGGCTTTGCGGTATAGATGATAACCTTTACACGATCAGATGCTCTCTCGATCTCGATCTTGGAAACACCTGCTGCGTATAACTTCTTCTTAAGATAAGTTCTGATATTGTAGTCTTCCACTAAGAAATCTGCGAAATCTGCTTCCGCATACCATTTAGAGTCCCAATCTTTGATAACGCCGACTCTTAAGCCATGTGGATTAACTTTCTGTCCCATGTTTGACCTCCTTATTATTTCTCATCCAGCACGATTGTAATGTGGCTCATTCTCTTCTCGATTCTGTAAGCTCTGCCCTGTGCTCTTGGTCTGATTCTCTTCATTGTTGGTCCCTTGTTTGCATAACACTTTGCAACATACAGGTTCTCCAACTTGTAATTCTTCTCCGGATAATTGTTCTCAGCATTTGCAATTGCTGACTCTAACAGTTTCTTAACCACGCTGGAAGCGTAACGCGGATTGTAGGATACGATAGCTAATGCTGTCTGAACGTCCTTTCCACGAATTGCGTCTAATACGAAGCATGCTTTCTGAACAGACACTCTTGCATAAGATAACTTTGCGGATGGTCTGGTATCTTTTACTTCATTTCTCTCTCTCTTGATCTTACTTCTATGTCCCTTAGCCATGGATGAAACCTCCTTTCAAAAATAGTTCTTATCTAACGCCTGACTTCTTCTCGTCTTTTCCATGTCCTCTGTAAGTTCTTGTAGCAACGAACTCACCAAGCTTATGTCCAACCATATCCTCTGTCACATATACCGGTACATGCTTTCTTCCGTCATGAACAGCGATTGTGTGACCTACGAACTGTGGGAAGATGGTAGAACGGCGTGACCATGTCTTAATTACAGACTTGTCACCGGCTTTGCTCATAGCATCTACTTTTTTCAGTAAGCTTTCATCTGCAAATGGTCCTTTTTTTAATGAACGAGCCATAATTTACCTCCTAATATTATCAGTCCTTACACACACCCGTGTGTTTCCTCGGACTACGAACATCTTGTTTATTATAGCAGAACATGCCGGAAGAAGCAAGCACAACTTCTCCCGGTCAAATTCCAGCTTATTTGTATATTTTTGACAAACACCCGATGGGCTTATCAATGGTTGAAACTTATTTCAACGCCTTACCGTCTCTTCTTCTTACGATCATCTTGTTAGAAGACTTGTTCTTCTTTCTGGTCTTAAGACCAAGAGCAGGCTTGCCCCAAGGTGTGCATGGGCCCGGACGTCCGATCGGAGCACGGCCCTCACCACCTCCATGTGGATGGTCATTCGGGTTCATAACAGAACCACGTACAGTCGGGCGAACACCCATGTGACGCTTACGTCCTGCTTTACCGATATTTACAAGGTTGTGATCTCCATTACCGATCACACCGATGGTTGCGCGGCAGTTTAACGGAACCATACGCATCTCGCCGGACGGAAGTCTTAACGTTGCGTACTTTCCTTCCTTTGCCATGAGCTGTGCGCTCATACCAGCGGAACGAACCATCTGTCCGCCCTTGCCAGGATGAAGCTCTACGTTGTGTACCTGGGTACCAACCGGGATATTCTCGAGCGGTAAGCAGTTACCAACACGAACCTCTGCAGTAGCACCACTCATAACAGTCATGCCATCTGTGAGTCCTGCCGGAGCAAGGATGTATGCCTTCTCGCCGTCTGCGTAGCAGATCAGAGCGATGTTTGCTGTTCTGTTCGGATCGTACTCAATACCAACAACCTTTGCCGGAATTCCGTCTTTGCTGTTTCTCTTGAAGTCGATGACTCTGTATTTTCTTCTGTTTCCACCGCCGTGATGTCTAACGGTGATCTTTCCCTGATTGTTACGACCGGCGTTCTTCTTTAAAGAAGTAGTGAGCGCCTTCTCCGGAGTTGTCTTTGTGATCTCGGAGAAATCGGAGCCAGTCATATTTCTTCTGGAAGGTGTATATGGGTTGTATGTCTTAATTCCCATTGTTGTTCTCCTTTCGATGTTTGTTATCGCGCATCGCTGCGCCTAGTTTGCTATCAGAATGAAACGCTTTTCATCTCTTACAGTCCAGCGAAGATCTCGATGTCCTTGCTGTCTGCTGTTAATGTTACGATAGCTTTCTTGGTCTTGGCAGTCTTACCGGTTACCATTCCACGTCTCTTGTTCTTGCCATCCATGTTCATGGTGTTGACGCTTGCAACCTTTGTTCCCTCGAACATTTTCTCAACTGCTTCCTTGATCATGGACTTGTTCGCTTCCGGGTGAACTAAGAATGTATACTTCTTCTCAGCCATTGCTGCCATGCTCTTCTCTGTTACTACTGGTTTGAGGATTACATCATAATACTGTACGTTTGCCATTATGCATACACCTCCTCGATCGTCTTTACAGCGTCCTTCGTTACAACAACTGTATCATACTTCAGAACGTCAAATACATTCAGCTCATTTGTCTGAGCAGTCTTTACAGTCGGAACGTTGTCTGCGGATTTGATTACGTTGACATCCATATCGTTCAATACAACAAGTGCCTTCTCAACCTTTAAGTTCTTCATAACCTCTACGAACTTCTTGGTCTTGATCTCGTCAAGCTTTAACTCGTCGAGAACGATGAACTTGTTCTCAACAACTCTTGAAGTAAGTGCAGACTTTAATGCTGCTCTCTTCTCTTTCTTGTTGAGCTTGAAAGAATAATCTCTTGGTACCGGAGCGAATACTACGCCACCATGTGTCCACTGCGGAGCTCTGGTTGAACCCTGTCTTGCATGTCCGGTTCCCTTCTGTCTCCATGGTTTTCTACCACCACCGCGTACTTCGGAACGGGTCTTAGCCTTCTGTGTTCCCTGGCGGTTGTTTGCAAGCTGCTGAAGGACTGCCATGTGTACTAAATGCTCATTCACTTCTACTCCGAAGATAGCATCGTTCAACTCAAGGCTGTCAACTTCCTTGCCTTCCATATTATAAACAGCTACTTTAGCCATCGTTTAGTTCCTCCTTTCCTATTCGAGCACTATTTACCAGTTTTTACTGTTTCTTTAACTGTTACTAAACACTTCTTAGCACCTGGTACGGCACCTTTTACTAAAAGCAGGTTGTTCTCTGCGTCAACTCTTACGATTTCAAGGTTCTGTGTAGTAACCTGTACGCTTCCCATATGTCCCGGCATTCCTTTTCCCTTGAACACACGGCTCGGTGAGGAGCACGCACCGTTGGAACCCTGATGACGATGGAACTTGGAACCGTGAGCCATAGGACCTCTGTGCTGTCCCAATCTCTTGATAGCGCCCTGGAATCCTTTTCCTTTGGAAATTGCAGTAGCGTCGATCTTGTCGCCCTCTGCAAAAATATCAGCCTTGATCACATCGCCAAGATTGTAATCTGCTGCGTTCTCAAACTTGAACTCTTTCACAAAACGCTTGCCGGATACGCCAGCCTTTGCAAAATGTCCCATCTGAGCCTTGTTTACACCATGTCTGTGAGCTACCTGCTTCTTGCCGTTTGCATCCTTGTTGACAACCTTTTCTTTCTTGTCAGCAAATGCAACCTGCACTGCACTGTATCCATCGTTCTCTACTGTCTTGATCTGTGTTACAGAACATGGACCTGCTTCCAATACAGTAACCGGTACTAAAACACCGTCTGCATTGAAGATCTGAGTCATTCCGACTTTTGTTGCTAAAATCGCTTTCTTCATACTTTTACCTCCTGTTTTCTCTACAGCGGAACGCTTCATGCCCAACCATGTGGGGTAGCGGAACCGTTCATCCTAGAAAGTCCATATAAGTGGAATGGGAAGTTTTCACCGCCTGCATTACTTCTATATAAAACCCTTCAGGATATTAACTAAATCATTGATTTGTCTGGGATGAAGAAATTATTTATTCTTCATCTTGATATCGATGTAAACACCTGCCGGCATCTCAAGACGGGATAATGCATCAACCGTCTTCTGCGTCGGTGTAACGATATCGATCAGTCTCTTATGAGTTCTCTGCTCGAACTGCTCGCGGGAATCTTTGTACTTGTGAGTAGCTCTTAAGATTGTAACTACTTCCTTCTTTGTAGGAAGAGGTACCGGTCCGCTCACCTGTGATCCGTTCTTCTTTACAGTTTCGATGATTTTCTGTGCTGATGAATCAACTAACTTGTGATCATAAGCCTTCAGAGTGATTCTCATTACTTGACTTGCCATAAAAAAAGTCGCCTCCTTTTCGCACTTTTACAAGCGATGTAATCGCTTTTTGTACGACAAGCGGTGACTGCACACATACCCGCGTGTATCATGGACTCACGCCCACAAAGAAGCCCGCGCTTCCTACACGCCATCCCTCTGTCCTTCGGACAAATTCTATTCGTGATACAGTGACTTGTCGCCAGTTTCCTAACTTGACATTCGCTCCACGGAAAACCTGCAATGCTCTGCAGCAACCTCACGCTTCAACGCTATCAATGTCACAGCAATGCATAGTATACACGATGAAACCGCGAATTGCAAGGATTTTTTTCAGTTTTTTGCATTTTCGCGCCGCCCCATCCACTTGTCGACCAGATTGTATACAAGACTGATACCAAAGCAAAGGATGCCTCCGACAAAAAATCCCGCCGCCCGGAGCAGCACATTGTCGTAGCGGATGTCCACGAGCACCAGTTTTACAACGCACAGCAGCACCAGAACCAGTCCGCAGACCCGCAGTGCCTTATATTTTCTCTTCATCCGCATTTCCGCCAGAAATCCCGCCACGATACAGCAGAACGCAATCACAATGCCCGTCACATCGTTCACGAACACAGGCACCCCATAGGAGTGCAGTGCGACCGATGCAAACAGCAGCAGCTTTAACGCCACGTAAATTCCCCACCAGTCTCCGTCCTTCCTTATCAGCAGGCTGTAGGTATTGGTGCACACGAGCACCAGTCCCAAAAGCACATAGATAAGGTGAAGCACCGGCGCGTCCGGTTTTCCCATCAGAACCAGAACCGCTGCAATAAGGAGCGCCTGCACGGCCATCGTTACCGCCGCGAATGCTTTTTCTTCCTCTCCCGTCTTTGGATTTCTGCGAAACAGCGGAACTTTCGCCGCCAGAATATTGCAGAGCACAATCGGCATAAAACAGATCAGATCACTCAGGTAAACATCTGCAACCGCTGCCAGATCCGTTCCCCACACCGCCGTTTCTGACAGGAATGCCAGAAACATCAGATAACCGCAGATCTTCATCCAGGTTTCATACTGTTCCCTGCAGAACCAGATCAGCAACACCGCGCTGCAGAAAAATACCAGTCCCCAGACCGTTCTCATGCCCCCGTTCATCGGGATCAACAGCAGCAGGATGCCATAGCCGAGTGCCGCCGCCCGGTATGCTTTTCTTTTTCGCAGGAAGCCGTACAGGAGGCACGCCTCCGCCAGAAGCCCCGTCGATACATACTCCCCGAAATAAGGTGCCGCCGCTCCCGCAAACAGCATCTGCGCAAAAACAGCCACCTCAAGCAGAACCGTCCCCGCGGACAGATCCCCGGGCCGCCGGAATTCCAGCAGCGCCAGAACAGCAATGCCAAATACCAGTAAGAGCAGCGCCGCTCCGGTAAACCGGTTCAAAAACAGTCCGCTGAAAATGAAGATACACAGTGCCCCCACGATACCGCCAAGCAGTTTTCCATTCTCGTCCATTTCCGCCGCGGCTACGCCAAGCAGTACCGGAACCGCCGCAAGCACAAGAAGCAATACCACTGATGCCGTACCCGCTGCGGAGCCTTCTGTATAGGAAGCAGCTGCTCCAAACACCAGAATGAGCAGCCCGATGCTCCACGACACAAGATTCACCGCATTGCGGTAATATTCCCTCCGCAGGTGGGACACGAAAAATACAGTCTGCGTTACCGCATAATATATGGAAAGAATCAGAAACCTTTCCGCATCCTCCGTCCAGTTACACATAAACACGCCGAGAATCAGCGAGATGCCCACACCAATCTGCCCTATGATAAGGAAGAGATTCGACCGCAGACGTGACAGCACACACAGAACCACCGCCCACACCAGCAGCCCCAGATAAAGTATGCCGTCGTTTATTGCATGGAAATAAAAATCACTTAAAAACAGCGAGAGATACCACGCTCCCATGCCGCAGCCCAGCAGCCCAAGAAATGCTTTATTCCTGCGGTCATGTGCCACAAGAATTCCTCCTGCCAACGTGATCGCGGCACTGACGGTATACATCAGAACCATCTTTACTCCCTGGCTAAGATACGGCAGCACCAGCATCGCAAAAAACACCAGACTCAGGAAGATCAGTCCTGCAGCGCAGACCGGCAGAATCGCCCTGCCGATCGTTTTTTCCAGATCCTGCTTCCCGGATGCCTGCTGGTATCCCGCCTGTGCTGCCACCGGCCGCGGCGGTGTCTGCTGATACGCCTGCTGCGGGTTTCCCGGCTCCCGCGCGGACTGTGACATTGCGCCCGGCACCGTCGGTATCGGATTTCCCGTCTCCGCTGTCTGTGACATTGCGCCCGGCGCCGTCGGTATCGGATTTCCCGTCTCCGCTGTCTGCGGCATTGTCTGATCCCACGGCTGTGCCGCTGCACCCGGCTGTCCATACGCCGGCCATCCATACGCCGCCTTCGGCATCGCCCCCTGACGGTATCCCGCCCGTTCGCGGTCTGCCTGTGCCGCAATTACTGTGCGCAGCGCTGTCAGCTGTCGTCCCAGCGCATCCACTTCCCGCTGCATCTGCTCAATCTTCATCCGTGTAAGATCGTCCCCCAGATCCCCGGACCGCCAGGCAAGCAGTAACTCATTGAACCGTCTCTGTTCCTCTAAAAGCCGGTTCTCACACTCCACTAATTGTTCCAGCATAAACTCCTCTTTCCTCTCCTGTCATTTAGTTCTCTGTCACTCATTGTAACGTACCCTCATTTAAAACACAAGAACTGTCCGCGCGGGCGTTTCCTTGAAAAAATTGTTTTTACCATTAAGATTTTGCCAATTTCTATGCTTTTTTTCCCAAAAACAATTTGTATATGCTATAATGATTTAGATTATTCTTTAAGGAGATTTCTATGGACATTATTATCGTAGGCTGTGGAAAAGTTGGCTTTACACTTGTCGAACAGCTCAGCAACGAAGATCACAATATTATTGTCATTGATGAAAAGCCGGAAAAGGTTCAATATATCACCGACCGTCTGGATGTGATGGGCATCGTGGGGAACGGCATCAACCATAAGACACTGCTGGAGGCTGGTATCGCCACTGCCGATCTTTTGATCGCAGTTACCGGGGATGATGAGAAAAATCTTCTGTGCTGCGTGATTGCCAAGAAGACCGGCCACTGCCAGACCATCGCGCGCGTGCGCAACCCGATCTACAACAGTGAGATTGCTTTCCTGAAAAAGGAATTCGGGCTCGCCATGATTATCAATCCTGAGTTGACGGCAGCCAACGAGATTTCAAGGGTATTTCAGTTTCCTTCCGCCATCCGTGTGGATTCTTTTGCAAAAGGGCATGTAGAGCTGCTTCACTTTAAAGTCAGCGAGAATTCCCCGCTGATTCATTTAAAGCTGTTCAATCTGCACCAGACCCTGCACAGCAACGTGCTGGTGTGTACCGTCATCCGCGGCAGCGAGGTCATCATCCCGAACGGTGATTTTGAATTCCGCGCCGGAGATACCGTCGCAATCGCTTCCGAGCGCCGCAACGCCATTGACTTTTTCCGCAAGATCGGCATCGTCAAGAACCGCGTCAGCAATGCCATTCTCGCTGGCGGCGGTAAGGTTTCCTTTTACCTCGCAAAGATTCTCATCCAGTCGGGCATCCGTGTGACGATCATCGAGATCAATCCGTCCCGCTGCGACGTTTTAAGCGAGCTGCTTCCAGAGGCGACAATCATCTGCGGTGATGCCACCGATCAGGATCTGCTGTCCGAGGAGGGCTTAGAGCAGGCGCAGGGTTTTGCAGCTCTCACTGGTCTTGACGAGGAAAACATCCTGCTGTCGCTGTACGCCAACGATGTCTCCAATGCAAAAACGGTGACCAAGATCAACCGGAGCAGTTTTAACTCCGTCATCAACGAGATGAATCTGGGAAGTATTATTTATCCGCGTGTCATTACCGCTGATTACATTTTAAAATATGTGCGCTCCACAGTGAATTCCATCAACAGCAACGTGGAGACGCTTTACAAGCTTGCCGGCGGAAAAGCCGAGGCTCTGGAATTCATCATCAAGGAGAATTCTGCCGTCGCAGGCATTCCGCTGCAGGATCTGAATTTCCGGAAGAACACTTTAATCTGCTGCATCTACCGCAACGGCAAGGTCATTCTGCCGGGTGGACAGGATATGATGCTCGCCGGGGACTCCGTTCTGGTTGTCATTTCCGGATACCGCATCTCCGACATCAAAGAGATTCTGGAGGATTAACCTGCAATGAATTATTCCATGGTTTTATATATTCTGGGCTATATTTTAAAATTTGAGAGCGCGTTTCTGATGCTTCCGGCACTGGTATCGTTGATCTATCAGGAAAGGGCAGGCATTCCATTTGTCATTACCGCTGCAATCTGCCTGGTTTTAGGGATTGTTTTCACACATAAAAAACCGTCTTCCTCGACCGTGTATACAAGGGAAGGGTTTGTTACTGTCGCCTTGAGCTGGATCGTTATGAGTATTTTCGGCGCTATCCCCTTCGTGTGGAACGGCGACATTCCATATTATGTAGACGCCCTGTTTGAAACGGTCTCCGGTTTTACCACGACCGGTTCAAGTATTCTCTCCGATGTCGAGTCCCTGTCGCATGCCAGCCTTTTCTGGCGCAGTTTCAGCCACTGGATCGGCGGCATGGGTGTGTTCGTCTTTATTATGTCGATCCTGCCTCTGATGGGCGGCTCTACGATCAACCTCATGAAGGCGGAGAGCCCGGGACCTTCCGTCAGCCGTCTGGTTCCGCACATCAAGGACACCGCGAAAATATTATACGGCATTTACCTTGCCATCACGCTCCTTGAGATTGTCATTCTCTGTGCGCTCGGCATGCCGCTGTTTGAGTCTCTTCTGACGAGTTTCGGCACAACCGGCACCGGCGGTTTCGGTTTCCGTAACGACAGCTTTGCAAGTTTTTCGCCTGCTATCCAGAACACGGTCACAACTTTTATGATCTTAAGCGGTATCAATTACACATTTTATTTTTGTATTTTATCGCGCAGAATCAAAGATGCATTCCGCATCGAGGAAGTGCGCTGGTATCTCTTTTTGATCTTTGCTTCTGTCGGAATGATTACCTATAATATACGTCCGCTTTACGCAAATACCAGGGACGCGCTGCGGAATGCCTTTTTCCAGGTCGGTGCGATCATCACCACCACCGGATATTCCACTGCCGACTTCGACATGTGGCCTGCGCTCTCCCAGACGATTCTTGTGACGCTAATGTTCGTCGGCGCATGTGCGGGAAGCACAGGAGGCGGTATGAAAGTATCCCGGCTGGTGATTTTATTTAAAACCATCCGCAAGGAGCTTTCCCTGATTATCCACCCCCGCGAGATCCGCAAGATCCGCATGGACGGACATGTCGTAGAACACAGCACCCTGCGCTCTACTAATGTTTTTCTGGTCATTTATTTTATTTTGCTCATGCTTTCAACGCTTATCATCAGCCTGGATGAGTTTGATTTTACCACGAATTTTACAGCAGTCGTCTCATGTCTGAACAACATTGGTCCCGGCTTAAACCGTGTCGGACCGGCGCAGAATTTCTCAATCTTCTCGCCGCTCTCCAAGATTGTGCTGATTTTTGACATGCTCGCCGGCAGACTGGAGCTTTTCCCGCTCATGATTCTGTTCATGCCGTCCACCTGGCGTAAAAAATAGCGTGCATCCAGCAATTTGGGCTGCGCAGCTTTGAACCGGTAGATATTTTTCTACCGGTTTTTTATTGGCTTTTTATCGCCTTTTTTCTGCTCCGGATGTTATATCCGCATCCGTTAAAGCTTGCACCGCACCGCGCCGTGACGAAGGCTTCTTCTCTGCCCGCAGGCAGGCGTTTTTACTTTTTCCTTGCCCTCTGCGGGCTTGTGGTATATATTTGTTATAGTTTTAAATTAGAAGTACACAGGAATGGAGATTGCTATGTGGATTGCAGATAACTGGAAAGATTACGAAGTCATTGACTGCTCAAAAGGAGAAAAGCTCGAGCGTTGGGGAGATTATCTTCTCGTCCGTCCCGACCCGCAGGTCATCTGGGACACGCCGAAGACCGAGCGCGGCTGGCGCAAAATGAACGGCCATTACCACCGCAGCGCCAAGGGCGGCGGGGAGTGGGAATTTTTTGATCTTCCCCAGCAGTGGACCATCCATTACGGCAAGCTGACTTTCAACTTAAAGCCGTTCAGTTTTAAGCACACCGGACTGTTTCCGGAGCAGGCTGCCAACTGGGACTGGTTTTCCGAAAAGATCCGCAGCGCCGGACGTCCGATCAAGGTGTTAAATCTGTTCGCCTACACTGGCGGTGCCACGATTGCCGCCGCTGCTGCCGGTGCCAGCGTCACGCATGTGGATGCCTCCAAGGGAATGGTGACCTGGGCGAAGGAAAACGCCGTCTCTTCCGGTCTTGGTGATGCCCCGATCCGCTGGATTGTGGACGACTGCGTAAAGTTTGTTGAGCGCGAGATCCGCCGCGGCAACCACTATGATGCGATCATTATGGACCCGCCTTCCTACGGAAGAGGACCCAAGGGTGAGATCTGGAAAATCGAGGACGCCATCTATCCGCTGGTGCAGCTCTGTGAGCAGTTGCTGTCGGACGATCCTCTGTTTTTCCTGATCAACTCCTACACCACTGGTCTTCAGCCGGCAGTGCTCAGCTATATGATGAATACCGTCTTAAAAAAACACGGTGGTCATATCGCCGCAGATGAAATCGGTCTGCCGGTTTCCAGCAACGGTCTGGTGCTTCCGTGCGGGGCAAGCGGCAGATTTGAGCGCTAAGGGCGGGAACGATTTTGTCCTGTTTTTGCATAATTTTTGTAAATAGTTGTTTTCCTGCATACACAATACAATTTTTGTGGTACGCTGTTTTTATGCAAAGGTGATACGGGGATCCGGATCACCGGCAAATAAAAACGAACAGGAGAATGATTTCTATGGCCCAGTTTGTAAAATTAGTTCCCGAGAATTTAAAGGCGCTGCGCGAAGTAAATCCGCGCCTGATGTCTTATAATGTAGAATTCGCCGAGGTAACCGGCGGCACCTTCTGGAAAGCGTACACACCGGAGCAGGTTGCAGGAACCGAGGAATTCCATGTCGCTCCGAGCGCCGACGGCATTGCCGCAATGTACAAGGATCTGATGCAGGTATACGCACCGATCGATCTGTACAACGAGAAGCTCCGCTCTCTCGCAAAGGAGCTCGGAACCGCATGGGTACGTGTCTCCGGCACCTGGGCAACCAAGACCTACTATGATTTCGACAATACAACCGGTGGAACCGCTCCGGAGGGATACTTAAATGTCCTGACAAAGGAGCAGTGGATTGGTGTGCTCGACTTCGTAAAAGCGATCGATGCGAAACTGATGATTTCCGTTGCGAACTGCCCGGGTCTGCATTCCGCAGAGGAACCGTGGAATCCGAGTGAGGCGGAGAAGATTTTTCGTCTGAGCAAAGAATATGGCGTACCGATCGACGGCGCCGAGTTCGCAAATGAGCCGAACATGATGGAGGATACCGGCTTTCCGGCTGGTTATACACCGGCTGATTACCGCCGCGATCAGGATCTGTTTTTCGCGTGGGTACGCGCCAACTATCCGGAATGTATCTGTATCGGACCGAGCAGTGTTGGCGAGGGTCTTACCATCAATAGCGGTGATGACAACAGCAAGAGTGGTGGTATCGAGCAGCTTGTAAGAGAGAACTGCTCCACAACCGACCTGTTAGAGGACACCAAAGAGCCGTTGGACGTATTCAGCTACCATTATTACAACGGTGTATCCGAGCGTCTTGCTTCCGTGATGCCAAGCGGACACTGGCTGGCAGATACCGCCCATACCGAGGCGTATCTGGACGTTGCATTAAACTGTGCGCGCACCTATGCTCCACTCCGCGACAAATACTGCCCGGGTGGTGAGATGTGGGTAACGGAGTCCGGCGACGCAGGCGGTGGCGGTGATACATGGGCTTCCACGTATCTGGATGTTTTCCGTACCTTAAACGAGCTCGCTGGATTCGCAGCGATCACAGACGGCGTTATTTTCCACAATACACTGGCTTCTTCCGACTACGGCTTCCTGGCCCGCGAAGTATTTGATCCGCGCCCGAACTATTTTGCCGTATTGTTGTGGAACCGCCTGATGGGTACGACCGTTTACGATACCGCAGAGCCAATCCGCGAGGGCGCACATGTCTTCGCACATTCCCGCAAAGATGGAAAAGAGGGCGTTGTATATCTTGTGATCAACAACTCGCTGACAGAGACAACCACCGTAGAGCTTCCGAAGAGCGCAGAGCGCTACACACTCGCCGGCGAGGGCGGCAACGTGCGTGCCGCTGTCATGACTTTAAATAGCAAGCCACTTGTTCTGGGTGCCGGCAATTCTCTTCCGGAACTCACTCCGGCAGCACAGGAAGCCGGAACAGTGACTCTTGCACCGGCAACCTGTACATTCTTCGTACTATAAGCAGCGCGGGGAAGCAATCTGCACCGATGAGTAAGCCGTATAAGCTGGCTGGCTAGTAAGTTGCATTACGGGCTACAGTGGGGCTTAAGTAAGTTACAACGGCATGTGCGTTAATACTTGTATCGACTGGCAAGCTGCAGGGCTGAGTCTCACATGCACCCACAGGAGCTTTCTTGGTCAATCATTGTTTGCTGATGTTGTGTATAAGATCAAAACGGGTCTACAGAGGACTTTTTCTCTCTGTAGACCCGTTTTTGCGTACAATCTTCTATTTTTTTGACTTACATGGCTGCATTTTGGCTTCCGCCGGGTCTGTCGTGACGTTTTTTCTCTCCCAGACCCGAAATCAGTTTCTTTTCGGGTCTCACGCGCTGGTTTTCCCTTCCCAGACCCGCGATTGGCAGTTTTCCCTTCTCGTATGCATAATAACAAGGCTCTTTTTCTTTCCCACTCGCATGATAACAAGGTCCCGGCGGGTCTGGAGAGACGTTTTTTCTCTCTCAGACCCGCCGGGACCTTGCACAAGACCATTTTTCTTCTTAATATCCGGTCGGGCGGTCTTTTTTCCCGACCTTGAGGCGCGACATCGCGCGCGCCAGCGATGCTTTGGAACGATAATACTCCTGAATGCTCTGTTTCTGGCGGAGCTGCTCCTGTGCACGCTCTTTTGCCTCCTCGGCACGCCGCACATCGATCTCCTCCGGGGACTCACAGGTGTCAACAATCACCATTGCACGGTTATTGATGATCTGTGCAAATCCGGTGCCTGTCACACCCACGATCTCCTCGCCTGTTTCGTCCGTGATGCGGATCTCGCCGATCTCAACGGCAAACACCATATTTTCGTGATGCGCCTGGATTGCTTTCTCTCCGTCATGCAACGGCAGAACGACCTGCTCGCATCTCCCGTCAAAAAAGACACGGTCACAGGCAATCACTTTCAGACTAAATGTATTCATGCCCCCATCTCCTTCGCACGCTCGATCACATCATCGATCGTACCTACATTGAAGAACGCTGCTTCCGGATACTCATCCATCTCACCGTCAATAATTGCCTTGAATCCTCTTACCGTCTCCTTAAGCGGCACATACTTGCCCGGCACGCCGGTAAAGTTCTCTGCCACGTGGAACGGCTGGGATAAGAACTTCTGGATCTTTCTTGCACGGTATACCACGAGCTTATCCTCCTCGGACAGCTCCTCCATACCGAGAATTGCAATGATATCCTGCAGTTCTGTGTACTTCTGTAAAATCTCCTGTACTCTTCTGGCGGTCTCATAGTGCTCTTTTCCAACGACGTCCTCCTCAAGGATACGTGAGTTGGACTCAAGCGGATCCACCGCCGGGTAAATACCCTGCTCTACGATCTTTCTGGAAAGTACCGTGGTGGCATCCAGATGTGCAAATGTCGTCGCCGGAGCCGGGTCTGTCAGGTCATCTGCCGGCACGTAAACAGCCTGTACGGAAGTAACAGATCCGTTCTTCGTGGAGGCAATCCGCTCCTGCAGTTCGCCCATCTCCGTCGCCAGGGTCGGCTGATAACCTACTGCGGACGGCATACGTCCGAGCAGTGCAGACACCTCAGATCCTGCCTGTGTAAAACGGAAAATATTATCGATGAACAGAAGTACATTCTGATGCTCCTCATCGCGGAAATATTCTGCCATCGTAAGTCCCGTCTCAGCAACTCTCATACGGGCTCCCGGCGGCTCGTTCATCTGTCCGAACACTAACGCCGTCTTATCCAGTACGCCGGATTCCTTCATCTCAGACCACAGGTCATTTCCCTCTCTGGAACGCTCTCCGACGCCGGTAAAAATGGAATATCCGCCATGCTCTGTCGCAATGTTGCGGATCAGCTCCTGAATCAATACCGTCTTACCGACTCCGGCACCTCCGAAGAGACCGATCTTACCGCCCTTTGCATACGGTGCCAAAAGATCGATGACCTTAATACCGGTCTCAAGCACCTCAACGACTGGGCTCTGGTCTTCAAAAGATGGCGGATCTCTGTGAATCACCCAGTGTTCCTCACCGTCAAGGCTTTCGCCTCCGTCGAGTGTATCTCCGAGCACGTTAAACAGTCTGCCCAGGGTCTTATTTCCAACCGGAACCTTGATACCGCCGCCCTCGGCAATAACCTCCATATCCTTGCATAAGCCCTCGCTTGCCGCGAGCATGATGCAGCGGACGGTATTATTGCCGATGTGCTGTGCAACCTCCATCACGCAGCGCTTTCCGTTGTTGTCCACTTCAAGCGCGTCTTTAATATATGGAAGGTCATTATCTTCAAATTCTACGTCAACGACAGGTCCCATGACCTGTACAATTTTCCCTTTCTTCATACAAGCTCCCTTCCGCTTTATTTCTTTTTCTTGTTCTTCTGCGCTTTCGCACCGCCGCTCACCTCTGTGATCTGCTGTGTGATCGCCGCCTGCCGTACCCGGTTGTACTCGATCGACAGCGTCTGTATCATGTCCTTTGCGCTGTCCGTTGCCGCCTGCATTGCCATCATTCTGGAATTATGCTCGCTGGCAAACGACTCTACCAGCGCACAGTAGATATATCCTGTGACATAGTTCGGTACTACATGCTCCAGAATCGCCTCCATGGATGACTCCACTCGGATCTCTTCCTGATAGATATCCGCAGGGGCAGGATGCAGGAAGTCTTCCTTCACAAGCGGAAGGAGTTTCATCTTCTCCGCATTCATAGAAAAAGAGTTTTCCATCTTTGTGTAGATGATATATACCTCGTCAAGCTCATTTCCCGCGTACAGATCCATGACGTGATCCGCAATGACACGCGCGCGGTGTAACGACGGGTTCTGCACGGTATACTTGAACTCCGCATCCACCGCGAGACCCTCTTTCGCAAAATACTGGCGTCCGAGCTCGCCGACGACAAACAGCTTATTGTTCTCGCCCTGCGTGAAAAGCTCATGCGCCATCTTGATGACGTTGTGGTTGTATGCTCCTGCCAGCCCCTTATCCGCAGTAATCACGATATATCCACGCCGCTTTTCTTCCTCCGGAATCTCCTTCTTCTGGTCGAAATAGCGGTTCTGCACCTCCGGAATGTGGCGCAGGAATCTGGAGATGGAACCCTGAAGTGCATAGAAATAAGGTTCCGTCTGCTCAAGCTTCTGCTTGGCGCTGCGCAGTTTGGCAGAGGATATCATATACATGGCGCTTGTAATCTTCATGGTATCCCGGATACTTTTCATTCGCTTTTGAATTTCCTTGGTATTTGCCATGCTCTATCACCTGCTCTTATATTCTTTGACCGCCTCTACAATCTGCTCCGTAATCGCATCATCCAGCACTTTTTCCTCGTTGATCTTCGTCACAAGCTCCGCGTGCTGTACATGGATGTGATCTAACATACCCATCTGGAATTCTTTCGTCTTTGCCGTGTCTACGTCCAGCATCAGACGCTTGTTGGCAGCGACCAGCGTGATGACCTGATCCGCCAGGCTCATCGGATGGCAGAGCGGCTGCTTTAACAGCTCCATCAGGCATTTTCCGTGCTGTAACTGCTCTTTTGTCATGTCGTCCAGATCGGATGCAAACTGTGTGAACACTTCCATCTCACGGTACTGCGCCAGATCAATACGGATCGTACCGGACGCTTTCTTCATCGCCTTGGTCTGCGCCGCACCGCCGACACGGGATACGGAGAGGCCGACGTTGACTGCCGGGCGCATACCGGAGAAGAACAGATCACTCTCCAAAAAGATCTGACCGTCTGTGATGGAGATCACGTTGGTCGGAATGTATGCGGATACATCGCCCGCCTGCGTCTCAATGATCGGCAGCGCCGTGATGGAACCTCCGCCCAGCTCATCGGAAAGCTTGCTGGAACGCTCCAGCAGTCTGGAATGCAGATAAAATACGTCTCCCGGATAAGCCTCACGTCCCGGAGAACGCTCCAGCAAAAGGGACAGTGCACGATATGCCACTGCATGCTTGGAGAGGTCATCATATACGATAAGGACATCCTTGCCCTGATGCATGAAATACTCTGCCATAGCGGTTCCCGCATACGGTGCAATGTACTGTAACGATGCCGACTCGCTGGCTGTCGATGATAAAATGATGGAGTAGTCCATCGCATCATTCTTCGTCAATGTATTCACGAGCTTTGCTACGGTCGACGCCTTCTGGCCGATCGCCACATAAATACAGATCACATCTTTTCCCTTCTGGTTCAAGATGGTATCTACTGCGATTGATGTCTTACCGGTCTGTCTGTCACCGATAATCAGCTCCCGCTGTCCACGTCCGATCGGGAACATGGCGTCAATCGCCAGAATACCGGTCTCGAGTGGCTGCTTGACTGACTGACGGTCAACAATGCCCGGCGCCTCCTGCTCGATCGGACGGTAATCGTCCGCCGGAATCTCTCCCTTGCCGTCGATCGGCGCTCCCAGTGCATTTACAATTCTTCCAAGATAGGCATTTCCGACCGGAACACCCGCCTTCTTCTTCGTGCGTGTGACCTTTGTGCCCTCTTTGATGCCGGTGTCTTTTCCGAGAATGATACAGCCGATCTGATCGCGCTTGATATCCTGCACCATACCTCTGACGCCATTCTCAAAGATCACAATCTCACCATACATAGCATGCTCAATACCATAGATGGTTGCGATTCCGTCTCCTACCCAGATGACAGAGCCGACTTCCTGCTCACCGGTCACCATATCATAATTTTCTATTTCTGTTTTCAGTATGGAGATAATCTCCTCTGAATTTATGGAACCCACGTCATCACCTCCATGTCAATTTTTGTTCTAAGTTCTTGATCCGTCCCCGGACGCTGTAATCTTCCACCAGATCTCCCGTCTCCAACACAAATCCGCCGATCAGTTCCGGCTGTGTGCGGATAGTAAGCTCCACCGTCTCTCTGTGATGCTTTGCGGCGAGATATGCTTTGATCTGTGCAAGCTGCTCTTCATCCGGTGTACCCGCGCAGTACATGACAGTCTTTAAAATTCCATTTGCCTCATCATAGCAGCGCGTATACGCTTTGAAGACGTCGTCCATCTCCGATACGTTTCCGTGGTCGCACATTTCTTTTAAGAAATTCCAGACCTCCTTTGGAAACAGCTGCTCGATCAGCCGGTGCTTTTCCCTGCCGGATACTACCGGGCAGTCCAGCACGCGCGGAAGTACGCCAGTCAGTGAGAAGATCCGCTTCATCTCTTCCACGGTCTCTTTCCCTACGCCCAGCTCAAAAAGAACCGTTCCGTAATTATTTGCTGTTTGTGTCATTTAAACCACCCGTTTTCGCCAAAAACTGTTCATACATAAGCTTGTTCTGTGCTGCCTGATCCGTGTCGCCCAATACCTTGGCGGTTGCCGCCATGGCAAGTCCCGCAATCTGCGACTGCAGCTCCTGCACGGTTTTCTCACGCTCAAGGTCAATCGACTTGTGCGCGTTGGCAATAATTTTCTGCGCCTCTGTATCCGCTGCATCCATACGGCTCTCATACTCCGCCTGTGCGCTCTTTCTCGCTTTCTCAACGATCTGCGCCGATTCCTCATGCGCTTGCTTTAAGGCATCCTCATACTGCGCTTTCAGCTCGTTTGCCTGCTCATTTACATGGCGTGCGTCCGCCATCTGCCCTTCGATCAGCTGCTCGCGCTGATCCATCACTTTCGTGACCGGTCCGATTAAAAATTTGCGGAGCCCCAGATATAATACGATCAGATTGACGATGGTAAAGATGACATTCCAGTCGATTCTAAGTAACTGCATACTCTACCATAACCTTTCCTTAGCCTAAGAATAAGATGATTAAGATTGCTACAACCATACCGAAGATTGCCGTACCCTCTGCCAGTGCACAGCCAAGTAACAGTGCCTTTGTGATCTTTCCGTCAGCCTCCGGCTGTCTTGCGATAGCGTCTGTTGCCTTAGAAGTTGCAAGTCCGATGCCGATACCTGCTCCAATACCTGTAAGTGCTGCGATTCCTGCTCCGATTGCGATTAAAGATGTCATAATAATGTTCTCCTTTTCCTTTTCTTTTTCGATTTGATTACTCGATGGTTTCCTTAATAAAAAGTGATGTTAAAAATACAAATACATATGCCTGAATGAATCCGTCAAACAGGTCAAAGTAGAGACTGAGCGGTACCGGCACAAGTAACGGTGCCACGATCTTGATCAGCTCCATGATAACGAATGCGCCTAAGATATTACCGAAAAGTCGCATACACAGTGATAACGGCCGGATAAATATTTCCAGAATATTCATCGGCAGCATAAGCGGGATCGGTTCCGCAAAGCTCTTTAAAAAGCCCTTGACGCCTTTTTTATGTACGCCCGAAAATTCAATCAGAACGATACTCATCAGTGCGAGAGCACCTGTGACGCCCACATCCTTGGTTGGAGACTTGAGACCGAACAGACCGATCATATTGGCTACGCCGATATACAGCCCTACTGTCATCAGATACGGGATATACCCCTTTCCATCCTCCCCCAGGAGATCATAAAAGAAGTTGTATAAGCCTCCCACTACCGTTTCCAGTACAACCTGTTTCCTGCCGACATTCTCTACTTTCAGATTACGCACAAGAATGATCGAGCCGAGCAACAGCACTGCCATGATGATCCACGTGACCACGACCGACTCCGCCACAGGGATTCCGCCAAAAACGGGGATCGTGAACGCAGTCTCACAGTTCAGCTCTTCCATCAGCTGCTTTGATAGTTCCTCCGTATTACCACTTCCTTTCTCTTTTTTTGTGTTCCTATTTTATGAAGTTTCCCATCAAATGTCAATTTCGTCAAAAGTTCTAATTTTGCGTTCTGTTTTTGTGCAATATGCATGCATAGATTGTGATTTTTTTCACATTTTCCGCCTTTTTACAAATTGAAAATTGCAAAAATATACATTTAGTCAAAAATGTCTTCCATTGTTTGTAAAAAATATCGGTTTCCATAGATAGAACTTTCTATCTATTTGAACGGACTTCCTACCTATTTTGACCTTTCCTTAACAAATACGCCCAAAAAGAGGCAGCTGCCCCTTTTCGTGAAGCTGGATTTTGGTAAGTAGCATTATAAGAAACTCGCACTTTGCGATTTCCGTTGGAAATGCAGATGGAAATTCGGTCAAAAAATATGGCATTTCTAACCAGCCAGATGTTTGCATCTTCGATGATCCGTGTCTTTCCAAGTTTGGAACAATCCGCGGGTCAGGTCCGCACCCCGTGAGACAATTTGTAGGGTTTTCGTGCTGCACTTACCTGCACTCCCGCAGTAAAACATAACCGCGCGAAGCAGATGTTTGAGTTGCCATCTGCCCAGACTTTCATAGCAGGTGGCAACGAGTTTCTGTTCGCGCGGTTTTATGATGTCTACGAGGGAGTGCAGTTAGTGCAGCCAGAAAGCCCGCCCATTGTCTCCGGTGTGCCGGACATGCACCTGTCGGATAGTCAAAACGTGGAAGAGACACGGAATCTGATGCAAACATCCAACTGGTAGAAATGCTCACATTTTTCTCCAACGAATATTCCATCTGCATTTCCAACGGAAATCTGCATATGTGCTTCTTATAATGCTGCTTATCACATGAGCTGCACGAAAAAGGGGCTGCACGCTTAATGTGCAGCCCCTTAACAAGCCTATATTATTTTCTTCTGGACTCAAGTTCTTTTACGTTTGCCTCTACCTTCGCCTTGGAAAGCGGATATATAAGTAACAGTGCCAGTCCGCATAATGCATAGATGATTGCCGGGAAGAAGGTGGACAGATTGTAGATTCCATTTGCAACTTCCTGCGTCTGGCTTGTTGCCAGCTCATCATAACCGATCCAGCCAAGTGCCCATCCGGAAAGTCCGCCCGCAATTGCCTGACCGATCTTTCTTGCGAAAGAGTACATACCGTATACGGTACCATCATCTCTGGTGTGATTCTTCACTTCCATGTCATCGATAACGTCCGTTACCAGTGCCCAGCACTGCATCTGGAAGAAATACATACCGATCATGGCAAGGAATGCCAGTCCGACGAACAGCCATACATTCTTTACATGCAGTACTCCAATAATAAAATATAATCCTGCGGAGATAAACATTCCGATAAGACTGCACTCTTTCTTTCCGTACTTCACGGCAAGCTTTGTGGACACTGCGGAAAGTACAAGCACGCACGGAAGCATTAACAGTGAGTATACGGATAATGCTGCAGTGTTCTTAAAGTAATCTGCAAACAGATACTGGTTGATGCCCTGGGACATTAAAGATGCCAACAACAACAGCACTGCCGAGAGAATCAGGCCCATCAGCGATCTGCTGGAAAACAGTGCGGAAACCGTCTGTCCGAACGTCTTCTTCTGGACATCCGGCTTCGGTACATACGCGACACGTTCTGTTGTCAGCGTATAGCATAACAGATAGCAGATAACGGCAAGTACGGAAAAGATTCCTGCGATCATGGAAATTTTGGACGCGGATACGACCTTGTTTCCTGCCTCATCGGTGTAATATACCACCATCGGTGCAAGCATACCGATCAGGATACCTGCCAGCGTACCGCCCAGAGAACGGAACACAGATAAGGAGCTTCGGTCCTTCGGCTCGCTGGAAATAACAGATGCCATGGATCCATATGGAATATTTACGGATGTATAAAAAATGGATCCCCATAAAATGTAGGTGATGAACATGTAAGCAACTTTTGCCGCATACGGTGCATCTACCAGAAATGACTGGTACATCAGGAAGGATGCCAGTGCAACAAATGCGCACATACGCAGAATCCACGGACGGATGCGTCCGTTCTTGGTCGGCTTGCTGTTATCAACAATGCGTCCCATTCCGATGTCGGTAAATGCATCCAGACATCTTGCAAGCAGGAACATGGTACCTACCATACCGGCAGAGACTCCCATGACCTTTGTGTAAAATACCATTACATAGCTGCTGGCGAAAATGAATGTAAAATCATTCGCAATATCACCGCACATGTAACCGATTTTGTCCTTTACGCCAAACGGCTTGGTGTTTGTGTTTCCCATAATGCGCCTCCTGTAGCAGACCGCCCCATGCGGTCTCTTTGATGGTTTTATTATAGCAACTTCCCTTTCCCTGTACTTTGCCTTTTTTTGTTTGACACGGATTATTTTTGTGTTATATTTATTTTGTACTAAAATTTTTTCACGTTGTTATTTGCAGCTAACAGTTTCCGGATCAAGCAAGGAGGATTCTTATGGCATTGCCCTATATTTCCGTGGAGGACTGTTTTCCAGTCATCCGCCAGACCATCTTAGACGCCTACAAAGTCGACTCTTTTCTGATGCATTATCCCTACTCCGATCTGGAGCGGCTGGACATGGGGCTTCGCAAAATGGTCTGGGGAACCTACTCCACAAATTCTGCCATCTTCTCCCTGTCTCCCGAGCAGGATGCCTGGCAGATTATCGTGTTAAAAAGTGTTCTGGGCTTTTACAATCTGATTATCACAGTTACAAACGAGGAGCATCCCGATATGTTTGGCTTCATGCCGTTCCGTACCGAACCTGCAACTCCGGCTGTCATCAACCGCATCATGAAGGAGAACGGCATTCCGCCACAGTATACATCCAGCATGCAGCAGGTCTACTACAATCTTCCCGTTGTGGAAATGCAGAGTCTGATCACCACACTGCAGCATCTGATCACTGCATTTATCCCCGGGTTTGCAGCCAATCACGTCGAGTATATCAATTATACCTCTGAACAGCACGAAGTTGACTTTAACGAGGAACGGATTCACAAATTTACTTCCGATTATATGGCAAATCTCGCCGAACACATAAAATCCTGTGGCGATGCTGTCATCACCGGTGATCAGACAGCCTCCTCCGAAAGCATGAAATCCCTGTTGAATTTTGCGGTTTCTTTTTCCGAGACACCACTCTCCCAGTCAAAGGAATATCTCTCCTACATCAACACTTTTCTGTCTGCCAAAATGATGGACACACAGGTGCATCCCGCCTATATCTTTAAGCAGATGCATACCTTTCAGCTTAAAATTAACGAAACCATGCAGGCGCAGGAACTGTCGCATCTTCCTTATGAAATGGTGCGCAAATACTGCCTGCTCGTGAAAAACTTTACCTATGACAATTATTCCTACCTGATACGAAGCGTGGTCAATTATATCAATCAACACCTGGCCTCGGAATTATCGCTCGCCACGCTCGCCGCGGAGTTTGACAAAAATGCTTCCTATCTCTCCAACGAATTTAAAAAGGAAGTCGGGGACACACTCACCACCTATATCAACAAGCACCGCATTCTCGCCTCGCTGCGTTACTTTAACACCACGGACATGAGCGTTGCGGAAGTATCCAACGCCGTCGGCTACACCGATATGGGCTATTTTTCACGCCTCTTCCGGAAATATGTGGGACAAAGTCCACGTGAATACAAAAAGATGCTGGATAAATGACATTTTATGCCCCTTTATCTGCGTTCTTCCAGATACCGCTCCGCTTCCCGCACCGTATCCACCAGAACCTCCATCGCCTCCAGCGGATATTCTCCCGCAGCGGTCTCGCCCGTCAGCATCACAGATGCCGCGCCCTGCTGCACCGCACGGAATATATCGGACACTTCCGCCCGCGTCGGCACCGCCCGATGCTCCATGGAAGCGAGCATCTGCGTGACGACCATAAACGCACGCCCGTGCTTTCTGCACTGATCCGCAATCTCCTCCTGCGCGCACGGAAGCTTTGCCAGGGGCATCGCATTCCCCAGATCTCCTCTGGCGATCACGATCTCATCGCAGTGTGGCAGTAGCTCCCCCAGATGCTCCATTCCCTGCAGATTCTCAATCTTTGCGAAAATGCGGATGTCCCCGGCATCCTCATTTATTAAAGCTTCTTTTAAGTTCTTTAAGTCTTCTTGATTTCTCACGAATGGAAGCATGACCCCTGTGATCCTGCACTGCTTTACTCTGGCAAGATTCCTGTAATCACGCTCCGTCAGCGTCGGTGTCTGTATCTCCACACCGGGCGCCGCGATACTTTTCCCGCTTTTTAAGATGCCGCCCCGCACAACGGTACATTCCACCGCGACAGACGATCCGCAGCGGAATTGTTCTTCTACTTTTAATGCAATCCTGCCGTCGTCCAGCAAAATCTCCTGTCCGGGCGCAAGCGCCACAAGCAGCGTTCCCGGCACCGGAATCTCCGTCGGATCAAACAGATTGTTTTGTCCGTCCGCCACAAGGCTCAGACCGTCTCCCTCTTTTAAAAGACGCTCTGCCCCAAGCGTACCGATGCGGAGCTCCGGTCCCCGCAGGTCAATCAGAATCTCTGGCGTTCCGTCATGCAGCCGGCTCCATGCGCTGTGGATGCCGGAGATCCACGCATCCGCTTCTTCCAGATCCGCATGGGACAGATTGATTCTGATTCCTGTCATTCCTTTTTCAAACAAATGAACCAGCATCTCTGTATCACAGCATGCTGGTCCGATGGTTCCGTAAATTTTTGTCTTCATTATACTCTTCTCTCCGCGCAGCTGCTCTGCTGCGCCGCCCGTGATTCGATCGTGCGGCAGATTCTCCCGCCGCTTGTTCTATAGCATCTTTTTCTTACGCAGTATCAGCATCGTGATAATGCAGATCAACAGAGTCAGCACACAGATCAGCAAAAATCCGTGCGGCGTATTAGCAAACGGCATCCACCGCTCATCCACGTTCATTCCATAGATACCGGAAATGACCGTCGGAATCGCCATGACAATCGTGATTGAGGTCAGATACTTCATGACGTTGTTCAGGCGGTTGTCAATCACGGAGGACATCAGTTCTCTGGTACCGTTGATGATGTCACGGTAGATGGAAGTCATCTCGATCGCCTGCTGGTTCTCGACTATGACATCCCCCAGAAGCTCCGTATCCTCCGGGTACTGCTCCAGTCTCTTATAACGCGTCAGCCGGTCTAACACCACGCCGTTTGCACGCAGGGATGTGGCGAAATAGACCAGCGTGGACTCCAGTTCGTGCAGATCAATCAGATCCACGTCCTCGGTGTGTTGTCCGATCCGCTCCTCAATCTCCGTGCGGCGCTTGTCAATGATGCGCAGGTTGGTCTGATAGATTGTCGCGGTGCGGTACAGAATCTGGTACACAAAGCGCAGACGCTTTTTCGTGCTGAACTCCTTCACGCGGTTGATCACAAAATTCTTGAGCACCGGCGTATCCTCCGTGCACACCGTCACGATCACATCCTGCGTTAAGATAATGCCGAGCGGAATTGTCGTGTAGGACTGCTTATCGTGCCGGATCTCCGTCGTCGGAACGTCCACCAGAATCAGCGTATATCCGTCCTGCAGTTCGATACGGGAGCTTTCCTCCTCATCGAGTGCTGCCTTGATATCGTCGATATCCACATTCAGCACATCGGCAATCTCCTCACATTCCTCCTGCGTGGGGCTGATCATCCGCACCCACACGCCGTCCTGCAGCTTCTCCTCCTCATGTATCACCTGATTATCGGTCATAAAATATTTCATCATAGCTTTTGCCCTATATCCTCTCTACCTGTCATATAGAATCTGATATGCATTCAGACTGAGTTTTCTTCCAAACTTTGTCCCTGCATTTTTAATCTGACCGCAATACTCAAATCCATACACCTCATGCAGATGAATGCTCGCCGCATTCTCACTGGTAATCAAAGAGATGACCGTGTCAATCTCGTCACACTCTGCTGCATAGGCAAGCACCTTCTCCATCAGGCTGCGGCCGATGCCACGCCCTCGATAATCCTTATGTACATAAATTGAAATCTCCACCGCAGGGTCAAATGCCTTGCGGTCCCTGTAACGTGAAAGCGACGCATATCCCGCCACCTTGCCGTCCTCCACATCAACATAAATGACATAGCGCCCGTTATGCTCCGCAAACCATGCCTTCCGGTTCTCCATGTCTTTGACTTCCGTATCAAACGTTGCCGTCGTGTGAAGAATCGCTTCATTATATATATCCATCAATGCAGGAATATCCTGCAGTACCGCTCTGCGTATCATTCTCTTACCAGCTTTCGTGTCCTAAAATGTCTCTGTAACAGAAAACGCCTTCGGAATCCGAAGGCGTTTTCCCTTTTTTATCATATCACAGTTTTTCTGGCACTTCTACGCTAAATTTGCAAAATCACAGGAAATCACGCGCCACATTTCCGCTCCGGAAGCTGCGCCAGAATGATTGCAGCAAACATCAGCACACAGCCGGAAAGCTCACGTACCGAGAGCGCCTGCCCTAATATTACCCAGCCTGCAATCAATGAAATTACCGACTCCAGGCTGAGGATTAAGGACGCCACCGTTGGGTTCATGCCACGCTGTCCGACAATCTGGAGTGTGTACGCCACGCCACAGGAAAAAACACCTGCGTACAGCACCGGAATCCATGCCTGCAGAACCGCTCCCATATCCGGTTTCTCAAACAGCCACATGCAGACCGCCGACAGCAGTGCACACACAAAAAACTGGATGCACGACATTTTTACACCGTCCGCCAGCGGCGCAAAATAATCAATAACAAGAATGTGCGCCGAAAATGCAAATGCCGACAGCAGAACGAACAGATCTCCCTTCTGCAGGGAAAAGCTGCCATCTGTCATACATAAAATGTATAACCCCGCGACAGCCAGCGCCACAGCGGCCCAGATTTTGATTCCCGCCTTTTTTCCTAAAAAAATACTTAATATCGGCACCAGCACAATATACATCGCTGTGATGAATCCGGCTTTGCCTACTGTTGTATACTGTATTCCGATCTGTTGCAGATTGCCTGCCACAAAAAGCATGACCCCGCAGCAGATTCCGCCAAGCAGCAGATTTTTCCGGCTTCCCGGTGTCTTTCCGGCATCCTCTTCCTTTGCACCTGTTCTATGAAACACTGCAATACATGGGATCAGCACCAGCCCGCCAATCACATTCCGCACTACGTTAAAGGTAAACGGTCCGATATAATCCATTCCAACACTCTGCGCCACAAACGCAACGCCCCAGATCGTTGCCGTCAAAAGCAGCAGCAAAGATTGTCTCATCACAAATTTATTCATCACTCTACTACAGAACGCTCCGCAGGAACTGTCTTGCCTCTGGCGTCTTCGGATTGTAAAAAATCTCCTCCGGCTTTCCTTCCTCAAGAATTCTTCCATCCGCCATAAAGACAACCTCGTCCGCAAGTCCTACTTTTCCGATCAGTTCTTTTGCAAAAGCTTCTGTCCTTCCTTTTTCCATCTTTTTACATGAACAGGCGCCAGCATTACGTTCTCAAGCACCGTCTTGTGCGGAAACAGATTGAATCTCCCGCACATAGCAGTCCGCCAGGCCGGCAATCGCCTCCTGATCGTTTCTGTTCGTCTCGTCATAAAGCCCCACCGTATAAAACCCGGCTGCCTTTGCCGTCTTAATCGCATAGAGCGCGTCCTCGAACACCCAGGTGTCCGCCGGGTGCGTGCCAAGTGCCTTTGCCGCTGCCAGATAGATGTCCGGCCTTTCTTTTCCCGCGCCGATCTCCGTGCAGGTAAAAATCTGTTTAAAATAGCCGGCAAGTCCCGTCCGCGCGAGCGCCGCCTCCACCATCGGCCGGTTCGTCGCGGTGGCGACCGCCATCGGTATTCCCCGCTTTTTGAGCGATTCCAGATATGCCGCAACGCCCGGCTTCGGCAGAACCTCATCCCGGTATGCCGCAAACACAATCGCGTCCATGTCCGTCACAATCGTATCGGGGGGATCCGGCAAACCGTACTTTTCCTTCACATACATTGCTCCATCCCGCATGCTCATAGGAAAAAGCACATCTCCGAGCCCTTCTTCCGGTTCGATTCCCCGGTTCCGCAAATACTGCTCGCCGACGTGAACCCACACCTGCATGGAGTCTAACAGCGTGCCGTCCATATCAAAAATTGCACCCTTCATTCCTGATCCCCCGCCATTTTCTCTGCCAGAGCGCGCAGACGCCTCGTCGCTGCCTCGATATCCTTCTGTGCAAAAATGGCGCTGATCACGGCAACGCCGCACAGACCGTTTCCGCGCAGCTGCAGAAGATTCTCCTCCTTGATGCCGCCGATCGCAATGACCGGAATCTTTACCGTCTCGCAGATGGCACGTATCGTCTCCGCGTCAATGTGTCCCGCCTCCGGTTTGGAACTGGTCGTAAACGCAGCGCCGACGCCCAGATAATCCGCGCCATGACGTTCTGCGCGGAGCGCTTCTTCCACATTATGCGCAGATACGCCGATGATTTTGTCAGCGCCCAGAATGGCACGCACATCGCCGGCTTCCATATCATCCTGCCCGACATGCACCCCGTCCGCGTCAATCTCTTTCGCAAGCGCCACGTCGTCGTTAATCACAAACGGCACGCCGTACCGCCGGCACACTGCCTGGATCTCCAGCGCCTCTGCACGGAGTGCTTCCCCGGTCAGCTTTTTTTCCCGCAGCTGGACAAATGTCGCGCCTCCCCGGAGCGCTTCTTCCACCTGCGCCCCCAGCGTTGTTCCTTCGCTCCAGCTTCGATCAGTCACTGCATAAAGCAGCAGATCTCTTTTATCGCACTTCATAATGAATCCTTCCCTCCAGCATTTTCTGGTCCATCCGGTACACAACATCAATGATACCGGTCCCGTAGGAGGCATTTCCGCCGCACCGTCCGCGCTGCTCCCATGCAATCTCTCCTGCTGCATTCATCACGCAGACTGCCGCCGCGACCGCCTCCATGCCGCGCGCCGCGCATGCTGCTCCTCCCGCAGTATTCCCGCCGGTGCTTCCAGCCGGCGCTTTCACATCGCGCGCCACCGCGAGGAACGCCGCAGCAAGTCCGGAGAGCTGGCACCCGGTTCCGGTCACCCGGCTCATCTCCTCTCTTCCTCCGCGGATCACCACACACTGCTGTCCGTCCGAGACAAGATCGATCGCACCGGTCACCGCAAGCACCGCGCCAAGGCGCTTAGAGACCGCCTTTACGAATGCGACCGTCTCCACAAGCGTCTCCTCCGTGACCGCATCCACCGGACATACATCCACGCCGCCGGATGAGCCGGTCACCTTTTTTTCTGCCAGTTCAGAAAGCGTCCGGATCTCCGACATGTTGCCGCGTATGGCGGTAAACGTCACCGCCTCCAACAGCTCCTCTGCCATCTTCCGGCGAAATGCGCTCGCACCGACGCCGACCGGATCAAGCAGTACCGGAATCCCGTTCGCGTTTGCCGCCTTTCCCGCCGCAAGCATTGCCTGCTCTCTGCGCTCGCCAGGAGTTCCCATATTAAGGGCGAGCGCCCTCGCATGCGCCGTGATCTCTCCCATCTCCTGCGGCTCGTCCGCCATGACCGGGTTCGCTCCACACGCCAGGATCATGTTCGCCACGTCATGCGCCGTCACATAGTTCGTGATACAGTGTACCCGCGGCGCCGCCGCTCTTATTTTTTCCAGATATTCGTATGCTTCCAAGTAATGCTTCCCCTTTTTCCAACGCCATTTTATAAATATTTTCCACTTTTTAGAAATTTCTTACACTATATTAAGACATTCTTCATTTTGCCGTCAAGCTTCCGACACATTTTCCCGATAAGATAGAATCATCAAAAGGAGCTGTTGAGTTTCGACGCGGGGGTTGGGGTTCTGTCAGTTCCGCCTAAAAACTCTCTCACCGGCACTGCCGGCGGGTTTTATATATATTCCATATACTATATTACACTATTTCAAAAAGCCTTTCGGAAGTCCCTCCTACACTTCCGAAAGGCTTTTTGTCATTTATCCACAAGACTGCTCTCTTCTGCGGGCTCGGCCGCCGCAGCGCCGCCTGACGGCGCGTTCCAGCGGCTCTCGGGAATCTCCCGCTCCCGCAGTCTTTTTTTCACAAACATGGCAAACAGTGCGTACAGCACGGAGCAAAGCGGAATGAACACCAGGATACCCAGGATGCCGAACATGTTGCCGCCGACGGTCACTGCCACCAGCACCCAGATGGAGGGCAGTCCGACGGAGTTTCCCACCACGTGCGGGTAGATCAGGTTTCCCTCAATCTGCTGCAACACCAGAAACAGCACCAGAAACCACACCGCCTGCACCGGATCTACCATCACGATCAGAAGCATTCCGATGACACAGCCGATAAATGCGCCGAAAATCGGAATCAGCGCCGTTATCGCAATCACGATTCCGGTCAGCATCGCATACGGCATCCCCAGAATCGACATGGTAATGACAAACAAGGTGCCGAGAATCACCGCCTCCACGCACTGTCCGGACAGGAAACTGGAAAACACCTGATTGGACAGGGCTGCCACCGAGAGAATCTTCTCCGTGGTCTTCTCCGGAAAGACGGCGTACAGAATCTGTTTTGCCTGTCTCGCCAGACGCTCCTTCTGGAACAGCACATAGATGGAAAACGTAAACGCAATCACAAACGTCACCACACCGCTCACGATCCCGGAAAAAATACCAACGCCGGAGCTCACAACCCCCGCCGCAAAATTCTGCACAAACGTCACAATCGAGTCGGCAAGCGACGACCAGTCAATATTAAGCTCCGCCACCGCAGGGGCAAGTGCCGGATAGCTGTCCGGAAGATCTGTCAGCCACTTCTGTACGGCTTTTACCGCAACCGGAACCTGCTGTACAATCATGGAAATCGTATTTCCAAGCTCCGGTATCACGACCACAAGTGCCAGCGTGATAATACCGATCACAAGCGCAAGCGTCAGCAGATAGGCAACGGGTCTTCTCCATTTTGCAAGCTTCCCGTTCTTCACAAACAAATGCCGCTCGATACTCTTCATCGGAACATTGATCACGAATGCGATCGCGCCTCCAACCAGAAACGGCATCACAATCCCCAGCACAAAATCCACCGCTCCGATCACCACGTCAAAATGCTCCATCCCGCAATAGAGCAGAATCCCAAATGCAATGATCTGCATCATCCGTTTCCGCGTCTCCTTTGATATCTCCATACTTACTCTCTTCCTCTCTTTCTCTCCTACACCACCGCAATCTGCGCGGTTCCCATCCCTACACAGATCAGATAAAGAACCAATAGATGCACCGGGTAGAACGCATAGAACAGGTACTTTATGTTCCATCCGCGCTTCCCGTTATAGAACGCAATCGGGATAAACGCCACGATCGCCGGAAGTTCCCAGCAGAACGCCAGGCAGCCTGCCACGATCTGTAATCCCCGCATCTGTCTCGTCATATAAAACACCAGAATCGCGAGCACGCCTTTTGCATCATAATCTGTGTGTAGCAGATAGGCCGCACCCATTCCCCCGAATGTGATGATGACAAGCAGCGCACTGCGCAAAACCGGATGCCACTCCTGCTTTTTCACCACCGCATCAAACAGCATGATCGTAAGCAGCCCGATCAGCAGCGTGAAAAATACATTCTGATAACCGAATTCCAGTATTTTCCCGGAAAATGCCAGATCGAACGGTATCTCCGACAGCAGGGCAAATCCAAACAGCCGAAGTGCATATTTTTTCCGGCTGCCCGTGTAAAAAAATCCCTCCACAAGCAGAAAACAGAAAATAGGGAATGCCACTCTGCCGACGGCGCGCATCGCATAATAGATCTTATAGAGCATCTCACTCCCCTGCCCGGCAATCAGCAGTCTGGCAATGACCGCCGCTCCGATATGGTCGATCAGCATCGTGATGATCGCGATCAACTTCAATGTGCTTCCGCTGAATCCTTTTTGAGGCATCTTCCCCACCGTCCTTTTCTTCCTATGAAAAAAAGAGGAGACCAGGCTGTTTCGTCTATCTCCTCTTCGTGTATGTCGTCCTAACCTACAAATTCTTCCACACATCTGCGGTATGCCGCTACCGGATCCGCCGCCTGTGTGATCGGTCTTCCGACTACGATGTAATCCGATCCGAGTTCCTTTGCCTTTGCAGGTGTCGTCACACGCTTCTGATCTCCCACATCGCCGTCCGCGAAACGCACGCCCGGCGTGATCGTCAAAAACTTTTCTCCGCAGACTGCATGTACCTTGCCTGCCTCAAGCGGCGAGCATACGACTCCATCCAGTCCTGCTTCCATGGTATTTTTCGCATAGTGCATGACCGTCTCATCGATCGGCTTGTCAATCCACAGCTCCTGCTGCATCACTTCCTCGCTCGTGGAGGTAAGCTGCGTCACCGCGATCAGAAGCGGTCTGCTGCCGTCCGCTCTCGTCAGTCCCTCCAGTGCCGCCTGCATCATGCCCTTCGTTCCCGCTGCATGTACATTGCACATATCGACATCCAGTCCCGAGAGAACCGCCATCGCCTTTTTCACCGTGTTCGGAATATCATGAAGCTTCAGATCAAGGAAGATCTTGTGTCCCATCCCCTTGATGGTACGCACGATGTCCGGTCCTTCCGCATAAAAAAGCTCCATTCCGATCTTGACGAACGGCTTCTCGTCCTTGAACTTCTCAAGAAACGCAATGACTTCTGCCTTACTGTTAAAATCACATGCAATAATAACGTCTTTTCCCATGTCTTCCTCCCGTGTTCTTCACTCGCAAATCATCAGTGCAATTATACACTGCAGCGAAGTCTTTGACAAGGCAATTTTATATATGAAAAAACCGCCAACCTCTGATCTCTCTAAGGTTGACGGCTTCTTACCAGTCAGTCGATGCGACAGGATTCGAACCTGCGACCTCTGCGTCCCGAACGCAGCGCTCTACCAAGCTGAGCCACGCATCGATATTTATGAAGCACTTTGTTGTCTCTCAAATCGTGCTTCATTATATTATCACAAGTTTTTCTGTTTGTCCAGAAAAATTTTGTATTTTTTTAATTTTTTTGAAATTTCAAACAAAGCCGCCTAAAATATATGATATAATGAACTCTGACGAGTTCATATTAGAAGTTCCTGCGGAACTTCGGATGCGCAGAAGTCGGCGCAGAAAAGAGGATATAATGAACTCTGACGAGTTCATATTAGAAGTTCCTGCGGAACTTCGGATGCGCAGAAGTCGGCGCAGAAAAGAGGATATAATGAACTCT
>ERZ773235.951-NODE-951-length-33634-cov-4.942434_pt1 | contig 33634 bp, 27 predicted proteins | sample MGYA00580522_ERZ773235 | MGnify/ENA primary metagenome ERZ773235 (study PRJEB29015, sample SAMEA2737797) | human gut metagenome | biome: human gut; feature: human-associated habitat; material: faeces | place: China | collected 2012 ...
CAGTGAAACGGGTCTCGTTTGAGAGCTTGTCAAAAATCCTTTTTTGACAAGCTCAAGGGCAGGGTCGTTTGGCCCTGTCCGCCGTTTTTTTATTTCCCGCATTTGCCGCAGCTGCAGCAGGCCGCGCCGTTTTCCGCCGTGCGGCAGCGGCGCTTGCGATACTCCGTCGGCACCTCGCCGTAGACCTCGCGGAATGCCTCGGTGAAGCGGCTCTGGCTCTCATAGCCGACGGCCTTGGCAATGGCTGCGATGTCGTCCTGCGTCTGCGTCAGGCGTGCGGCGGCCGCCTCCATGCGGTGCTGCTTCATATGCTGCGCGATGGACGAGCCGTAAACGCGCTTGAAGGCGCTTTTCAGCGTCGTTGTATTCATCAGGAACTCGCGCGACAGTGCCTCGATCGTGATGCGCTCGGAAAGATGCTCCGTGAGATAGGTGTGCACGCGGCGGATGATCTCCTCCTGCGAGGCCTGAAAGTCCACGGTCTTCTCCGGACAGGCGATCTCCATGACGCGCTCGACGATCTCGTGCAGCAGACGGCTCTCCTCCGTGTCTGCCGCGCGGTAGTAGACCTCCTTGCCGTCGCGGCGGCTGATGAGCAGGCCGCTCTCCGTCAAGGAGCGCAGATGGTGCGACACGGCCGGGCTGGACATCTCCAGCATGGCGGCCAGATTGATGACGCAGGCCTCCTGATGGCTGAGCAGCCAGAAAATGCGCACGCGCGTCGGGTCGCTGAGCTGCTTGAACACCTCGGCCGCAGCCGCAAAATGCCCCACCTGCATGACCTCCTGATGCAGGCTTGCCGCCTGAGACGACGCTCCGTGATCGTGAGGAAGCTGAAATTCTGCCATAGTCTCTCTCCGTTCTCCGTTTTGGAAATTCCGTTCGCCCGTTCCGAAACAAGACGGCCGAACCGCTTGCATTTTGGGTCCGCATCCAGTATACTACAGTCACAACGATTAAGCAAGCATTGAATCGTTCCAATATTCATTCCTTCCGGAGCGCCGCTGGCGCGCAAGGAAAATTTTCAGGAGGTTTATCATGAAGAAAACGTATCCGATCGAAGTTGACTGCGCAAACTGCGCGAACCTGATGGAGCAGGCCACGAAGAAAACCGAGGGTGTCGCCGACGCGACCGTGAATTTCATGACCCAGAAGATGATCGTGGAGTTCGCCGAGGGCGCTGATCCCAAGGACGTCATGAAGCGTGTTCTCAAGGCCTGCAAGAAGGTCGAGCCGGACTGCGAGATCGAGCTTTGACCCTCCCGGCGGCGCATCGCAAGATACGCTGCCTTTTCCTTTGGGGTGACCTCTGAATCGATCTGCGGCGGTGGATGACGGAGCTTTTTCGCCAATCCATCGGTTTGGAAGGTTTGTGGTACACAAAGTACAACTGCACCTTCCAAACCTCGCCTTGGCAAAAAAGTCTCTCGCCGTCCACTCTTGCAGATTGATTTCGAGTTCCCCTTCCCTTTTGAAAAATAGAAAATCAGAAAGAGAGGTAAACCGAGCATGAACAAAAAGCAGAAAAAAATGCTTATCCGCATCGCGATCACGGCAGTCATGCTCATCGCGCTTGCATTCCTCCCCCTGACCGGCATCTGGCGGCTCCTGGCCTATGTGGCCGCCTACCTCGTCATCGGCTACGATATCCTCCGCAAGGCAGGCATCGGCATCATCCACGGCCGCGCCTTCGACGAGTGCTTCCTGATGGCTATCGCCACGCTCGGCGCGTTCTTCCTCGCCGTTTGGACGAAGAGCGGCGACTACGTCGAGGGCATCTCGGTTATGCTGTTCTACCAGATCGGCGAGCTGTTCCAGAGCTACGCCGTCGGCAAGAGCCGCCGCAACATCAGCGCGCTGATGGACATCCGCCCCGATTATGCCAACATCGAAAAGGACGGCAAGCTCGAGCAGGTCGACCCGGATGAGGTCGCCGTCGGCAGCATCATCGTCGTGCAGCCCGGCGAAAAGGTCCCGCTGGACGGCGTCGTCGTCAGCGGCAATTCCACCCTGAACACCAGCGCCCTGACGGGCGAGAGCCTCCCCCGCGATGTGGCAGAGGGCGACGAGATCATCAGCGGCTGCATCAATATGAGCGGTGTGCTGAAGATCCGCACGACAAAGGCCTTCGGCGAATCCACCGTCTCGAAGATCCTTGACCTTGTGGAGAACGCCAGCTCCCGCAAGTCCCGCTCCGAGGCGTTCATCTCCCGCTTTGCACGCATTTACACGCCTGCCGTATGCATCGGCGCGGTGCTGCTGGGCGTTGCCGTGCCGCTGCTGCGCATGGCCTTCGGCGCAGACGCGCAGTGGGTCGACTGGGTCTACCGCGCGCTGACGTTCCTCGTCGTGAGCTGCCCGTGCGCCCTTGTCATCAGCATTCCCCTGAGCTTCTTCGCCGGCATCGGCGGCGCAAGCAAGGAGGGCATCCTCATCAAGGGCTCAAACTATCTGGAGGCCCTTGCCGCAACGAAGGTCGTCGTGTTTGACAAGACCGGCACCCTGACGCAGGGCGTGTTTGAGGTCACGGCCGTCCATCATAACGAGTTGGACGCCGATAAAGTGCTGGAATATGCCGCGCTGGCAGAATGCGCCTCGTCTCATCCCATCAGCAGGAGCCTGCAGAAGGCCTATGGAAAGCCGATCGACCGCAGCCGTGTTACGAATATCGAGGAGATCAGCGGCCACGGCATCACGGCGACCGTTGACGGCCACAGCGTCGCCGCAGGCAATGCCAAGCTCATGCAGAAGCTCGGCATCGAATACCACGACTGCCACTGCGTCGGCACGATCATCCACATGGCCATCGACGGCGTCTACGCCGGGCACATCGTCATCTCCGATATCATCAAGCCGCACTCCGCCGAGGCCATTGCCCGCCTCAAGAAGTCCGGTGTCTCCAAGACCGTCATGCTCACGGGCGACGCGCGCCGCGTAGCCGAGCAGGTCGCAGGCGAGCTGGGCGTCGACGAGGTCCGCAGCGAGCTTCTGCCGGGCGACAAGGTCGCCGAGGTCGAAAAGCTGCTGGCAGAAAAGGCCCCGAAGGACAATCTCGCCTTTGTCGGCGACGGCATCAACGACGCGCCCGTCCTGACCCGCGCGGACATCGGCATCGCCATGGGTGCCATGGGCAGCGACGCCGCCATCGAAGCCGCGGACGTTGTGCTGATGGACGACGATCCCCTGCAGATCGCCAAGGCCATCCGCATCTCGCGCAAGTGCATCGGCATCGTGCGGCAGAACATCGTGTTCTCCCTCATCGTGAAATTTGCCTGCCTTGCCCTGACGGCCGCCGGTATCACGAACATGTGGGCCGCTATCTTCGCCGACGTCGGCGTGATGATCCTCGCCGTGCTCAACGCCATCCGCGCCCTGCGCGTCCACAATCTCTGAGTTGAAATGATCCCCAAAAAATTCCGGGCCTGCTGCATTTTTTGGCAGCAGGCCCGGATGTTTTTACCGGTTATTTTAAGGCAGCTCCGTCATAGAACGCGCGGCCGACGACCGCGCCGAGGCGGACATAGGTCTTGTTGAACGAATCATAGGTGATGGGCGCGACCTTGTCCACATCGACCTTACCCTCCGGCGTGAGATAGGCCTCGTCTACGCTGACGTTCACGATCTCGCCGACGAGGCGGCAGCTCTCCGGGTCATAGCTCACAACACGGCAGGAAACGGCGATGGGCAGCTCATCGATGCAGGGCGCGTCGACGAATTCGGACTTCGTGGCATGGAAGCCGGCGCGGGCGAACTTGTCCGGCACCTGGTTGCCGGACACCAGCCCGACATAGTCGCAGGCGACGACCTGCTCCGCCGTGCCCATGCTGACGGTGAACGCGCCGCGGGCCAGCAGGTCCTTCACCGTGCGGTGCGACGGGCTGACGCAGAACGACAGCTCCTGATCATCGCTGATGCCGCCCCAGGCGGCGTTCATGGCGCAGGGCGTGCCGTCCTCGCCATAGGCAGCCAGAATGAACACCGGCTGCGGATAAATGCTTGCATGTGCGCCAAAATTCTTTCTCATCAAGAAAAGCACTCCTTCTAAATATCAAAATTCGCAAAGCAGGCAGAAGCTGCTCCGGCGGCAGGTCAGCAGGCCGTCCCGCTGCATTTTGGACAGCTCATTGGACAGTGCGCTGCGTTCCACATTCAGATAATCGGCAAGCTGCTGGCGGTCGAACGGGATCGTGAAGCTGCGGCTCCCCGCCCGCTGCGCCTGCTCGCCAAGGTACGACAGCAGCCGTGCGCGGATGGTGCGCGGGCCGGTGTGCAGGCTGCGCCGGGAAAGCGCCAGATTTTTCTGCGCCAGCGTCCGGACGAGATTGCGAATGATGCGGCTGTGGTGCTCGCAGGTGCTCGTGCACTGCGTCAGGATGCGCCTTGCGTCGAGGAAGAGCACCTCGCAGGCCTCACTGGCCACAACGTCGACAAGCAGCAGCTCGTCCGATGCACAGGCATAGGCCTCCGCAAACAGGTCGCCGGGCTCCGCGCGCCCGAGCAGCGTGACCGCTCCCTGCAGGTCCGTGTGCTCGACCAGAACGCTCCCGGTGAGCACCAATCCCATATATCGCGTGGGCTCCCCCGCCCGCAGGATGCGTTCCCCGCGCGCAAAACGCCGGGGCGACGCGCCGAGGCAGGGCAGCATGGCCGCGATCTCCTCCGATGTTGCCCCGCGAAACAGCGGCGAGGCCAGCAGAGCCGCATCGTTCATTCTTTCTTCCTCCGTTGGTATTCCAACATACTTTCTCTTGGATTTGGGGTATGCTATCTGGTAACAGGGTCATGCAAACGCGCGGCCGGAAGGAGGATCATTATGGCTATTCTGAAAAACATCGCGCAGGAGCAGGTGCTCCCGCTTGCACAGCAGGTCGAGGCCGAGGCCGGGCAGATCGTCAGCAAGACGCTTGCCCAGAATGACGCCGTCAGCATCACGCTGTTCGCCTTCTCCAAGGGCGAGGAGATCAGCACACACGCCTCCGGCGGCGACGCAATGGTGCTCGTGCTCGAGGGCCGCGGCCGCTTTACCATCGACGGCAGAGAGCATTTCTGCTCCGCGGGCGAGAGCATCGTCATGCCCGCCGGGAAGCCCCACGCGGTCTATGCCGCCGAGGACTTCAAGATGCTGCTGACCGTCGTGTTCCCGCAGAACTAAACCCGCACCCCGCCGAACGTATAGTCGTAGAGGCCGCTCCACGGCAGCTCCCCGCGGATGCAGGGCAGATACTCCGTGATGAGCGTGACCGCCTGCGGCACGGCCTCGTCAAACAGGCGCTGCAGGACCGCATTGCTCTCGGTACACTTCGGGTTCGGTTCATAGTTCACGATCATGCCGTGCAGACCGTGATACGCGCCGGCAAGGTGCATGCCGGCATACAGCGCCGTGCGCTTGGCACGGCCCGGCGCAAGGAACAGCGCGTTGCCCCACAGGAACGTCCGGATCGCCTGCTCCGTCTGCCGGGGCGTCAGCTCATCCGGCAGCAGCTCCGCCATCACGGCCGCGCTGCGCGCCGAGGCATGCAGGTGGCCAGTCAGGCTCGTGCGGATCGGGTCCAGTCCAGCCTGTACCAACAAGCTGCGGTCAAATTCGACCTCGATCTCCGTGTGGGCCACGCCGCTGCGCGCGATCTGCCCGGCAATGTAGCCGTGGCAGGCGCGGTCCAGCGCAAAGTGGCACAAAAATCCATAGAGATACGCCGTTTCCGGCGCCGGAAACTCCAGTGCGGCCAGCTTCTCCCCTGCGGGGCGGAAGAAGGCCGCACCACTTTGTTTGTGCATCCGGTGGCCGAGGCGGCTGACGTGCCCGAGCAGCGGATGATCAAAAAACAGAATATCGGGGCCGTGCAGCCCGATGGAAAACAGGTTCTGCTCCGGCAGGAGCAGCTGCTGCATTTCCTGCGGCAGTGCCGCAAGCACCTGCCTGCCGAAGCAGCGGTGCGCATAAGTTGATGGCATGAAGCCCACCTCATGATCTGGAATCTGTGCATAGCATACCACATTCCGGCAGTTTTGAAAAGCGTTTTTCGTGCAGGACGGTCATTTGTTTTCAAATCCTTCACAGTTCCGACATTTGATTTTCACGCCGCTTTATGATATACTTATTGTTTAGAAAAACACATGTGAGGGTACCCGTTATGAAACACTGCTATCGGGCGGGCATCGACATCGGCTCAACCACCGCAAAGCTCGTTATTCTGGACGAACGCGGCGTCCTGTGCTATGGCGATTACCGCCGCCACTGTGCGCACACGCAGGAAACACTTGCCGAGCTGCTGGAGGACGCCTGCGCAAAGCTCGGCCCCTGCGACCTGCGCCTGAAGATCACCGGCTCCGGCGCCATCAACCTCGGCAAAGCCCTGAACATCGGCTTTGTGCAGGAGGTCGTTGCCGTGGCCTCCAGCCTGCAGGCTGTCGCCCCGCAGACGGACGTCGCCATTGAGCTGGGCGGTGAGGATGCGAAGATCATCTACTTCCGCGGCGGGCTGGAGGAGCGCATGAATGGCGTCTGCGCAGGCGGCACCGGCTCCTTCATCGACCAGATGGCCGCGCTCCTGCAGACGGATGCCGAGGGTCTGAACCGCGCCGCTGCCGACTATCATGAGCTCTACCCCATCGCCGCGCGCTGCGGCGTGTTCGCCAAGTCGGATATCCAGCCGCTCATCAACGAGGGCGCAACGCTGCCCGATCTGGCGGCCTCCATTTTTCAGGCCGTCGTCAATCAGACCATCTCCGGCCTTGCCTGCGGCAAGCCCATCCGCGGCTGCGTCGCTTTTCTCGGCGGCCCGCTGCACTTCCTGCCGGAGCTGAAAAAGGCCTTCATCCGCACGCTGCACCTGACGCCGGAGAATATCGTCGATCCCGACAACTCCCATCTGTTTGCCGCCATGGGCGCTGCCCTCGAGGCGGGCGATGCCGAGCCGGCAGATGCCGCAGCGCTTGCCGCAAAACTGCGCTCCGGCGTGCAGATGGCCTTCGAGCTTAAGCGTCTGCCGCCGCTGTTTGCGGACCGCGCAGAGTACGATGCCTTCCGCGCTCGCCATGACCGCGCGCAGGTCCATAAGGCAGCACTGCATCCCTGCCGCTGCTTCCTCGGCATTGACGCGGGCTCCACCACAACAAAGCTTGCCCTCATCGACGAGGACGGCGCGCTGCTGTGGTCGTTTTACGCCAACAATCAGGGCTCGCCGGTGCAGACGGCCATGCACGCCATGCGCCTGCTCGGTGAACAGCTCCCGCCGGGCGCAGAGATCGCGCGCTCCTGCTCGACCGGCTACGGCGAGACGCTGCTGAAGTCCGCCTTCCTGCTCGATGACGGCGAGGTCGAGACCATCGCCCACTATGAAGCCGCCGCATTTTTCGACCCGGACGTCGACTGCATTCTCGATATCGGCGGGCAAGATATGAAGTGCATCCGCATTCGCAATCACTCCGTGGATTCCATCCTACTCAACGAGGCCTGCTCGTCCGGCTGCGGCTCATTTATCGAAAATTTCGCCAATTCCCTCGGCTACACCGCCGCGGTTTTCGCGCAGGAGGCGCTGTTTGCCGCCCATCCCATCGATCTTGGCACGCGCTGCACCGTGTTCATGAACTCCAACGTCAAGCAGGCGCAGAAGGAGGGCGCGACCGTGCAGGATATCTCCGCTGGCCTCGCCTACTCCGTCATCAAAAACGCGCTGTATAAGGTCATCAAGCTCGCCGATGCCCGCGACATGGGCCGCCACATCGTCGTGCAGGGCGGCACATTCTACAATCAGGCCGTGCTGCGCGCCTTTGAGCGCATCGCGGGCGTCGAGGCCACCTGCCCGGATATCGCAGGCATCATGGGCGCGTTCGGCGCGGCCCTGATCGCCCGCGACCGCTGGACGGGGCAGCGATCGGCCATGCTCCCCATCGCGGACATTCTGAAGCTGCAATATACGACGCAGACCACGCGCTGCTCCGGCTGCGGCAACCGCTGCATGCTGACCATCAATGAATTCTCGAACGGCCAGCGCCACGTCACCGGCAACCGCTGCGAAAAGGGCCTCGGCGGCACGCCGAAGGAGAACCGTGCGCCGAATGTCATGGCCTATAAGCTCAAGCGCATGTTCGACTATCCCCCGCTGCCGGAGAAGGACGCGCCGCGCGGCCGCATCGGTATCCCGCGCGTGCTGAATCTCTATGAGAATTACCCGTTCTGGGCAACATTCTTCCGCCAGCTCGGCTTTTCCGTCCTGCTCTCGCCGCGCTCCACGCGCAAGATCTATGAGCTGGGCATGGAGTCCATCCCCTCAGAGTCGGAGTGCTACCCCGCGAAGCTGGCCCACGGCCATGTGCAGTGGCTCATCGACCACGGTGTCAGGACCATCTTCCACCCGTGCGTGTTCTATGAGCATCAGGAGACGCCCGGCGCACAGAACCACTTCAACTGTCCCATCGTCGTCTCCTACCCCGAAAATCTTAAAAATAACGTCGACGCCATCGGCGAGGACGGTGTGACCTATCTGCGCCCCTTCCTCGCCTTTACGGACGAGAAGACCGCCGCGAAGCGCCTGGCTGACTTCTGCAAAGAGACGTGGGGCATTCCCGCCTCGGAGACCCGTGCCGCCGTCCATGCCGCATGGCTCGAGCAGCAGCGCGCAAAGGCCGACATCCGCGCGCAGGGCGCGGCGGCGCTCGCGTGGATCGAGCAGAATCACGGCCGCGGCATCGTGCTGGCGGGCCGCCCGTACCACGTCGATCCGGAGATCAACCACGGCATCCCGGAGCTCATCGCCTCCTACGATCTGGCCGTGCTGACCGAGGATTCTCTTCCCATCGACTTCACGCCTGCCCGGCCGCTGCGTGCAAACGACCAGTGGGTCTATCATTCCCGCCTCTATACGGCGGCGGAGTTCGTCCGCACCCGGCCGGAGCTCGAGCTCGTCCAGCTCAACTCCTTCGGCTGCGGGCTCGACGCCGTCACGACCGACCAGGTCGCGGAAATTCTGGAGAAGAGCAACCGTCTCTACACCGTTCTGAAGATCGACGAGGTCTCGAATCTCGGCGCGGCGCGCATCCGCATCCGCAGCCTCATCGCCGCCATGGACCTGCGCGCCCGGCAGGGCATCCTCCCCACGGCAGGTCCCGTCCGCTATGAGCGTGCCGTCTTCACGGAGCAGATGCGCCGCGAGCATTGGACCATCCTCGCGCCGCAGATGTCCCCCATCCACTTCGATCTGCTCGGCCCGACGTTCCGCAAATACGGCTATCACATCGAAATTCTCGGCAACGACAACCGCAGCGCCATCGACACGGGCCTGAAATACGTCAATAACGACGCCTGCTTCCCCTCCATCACGGTCGTCGGCCAGATCATGAGCGCCATTCTGTCCGGAAAATACGACACAGATCATCTCGCCGTCGCCATGACGCAGACCGGCGGCTGCTGCCGCGCCAGCAACTACGTAGGCTTCATCCGCCGCGCGCTGGAAAAGGCCGGGCTCGGCCATATCCCCGTCATCTCCATCAATGCCAACGGCATGGAAAAGAATCCGGGCTTCCGCGCCTCTCCCGGCCTGCTGATGGATGCGTTCCGCTCGCTCGTCTACGGCGACCTGCTCATGCGCTGCCTGTACCGCGTGCGGCCGTATGAAAAAGTCCCCGGCAGTGCGAACGCCCTGCACGCCAAATGGCGCGACCACTGCGTCGCCTCTCTCACCGGCAGTCACGCCGGGCGGGACTACCGCCGCCTCTGCCGCGAGATCGTCGAGGATTTCGACGCGCTCCCGCTGGATGAGACGCTCCGCAAGCCGCGCATCGGCGTCGTGGGCGAAATTCTCGTCAAATACATGCCGCTTGCCAACAATCACCTTGTTGACCTGCTCGAGCGCGAGGGCGCGGAGGCCGTCGTGCCGGACCTCATGGACTTCATGAATTACTGCGTCTACAACGGCGGCTACAAGCATGAATTCCTCGGTGGGAGCCTGGGCGGCGCGCTTGTCGGCCAGCTCGGCGTCAAGGCCATTCGTTACCTGCGCCGCCCGGTGCTCGACGCGCTGCAGGCCAGCCGCCGCTTTGAACCGCCTATGGAGATCGCGGACGTCGCCGAGCTGGCAAAGCCCTTCCTCTCCCTTGGCAACCAGTACGGCGAGGGCTGGTTCCTCACCGGCGAAATGGTCGAGCTCATCCGCAGCGGCGTGCCGAACATCGTCTGCATCCAGCCCTTCGCCTGCCTGCCGAACCACGTCGTCGGCAAGGGTGTCATCAAGTCCCTGCGCCGCGCCTATCCCGAGGCAAATATCGTCGCCGTGGACTATGACCCCGGCGCATCCGAGGTCAACCAGCTCAACCGCATCAAGCTCATGCTCTCTACCGCGCGCAAGAATCTGAATGCCCGGCCCGCCGACCCGCAGCCTGCTGCCGTCGTCTGACCGTCCCCGCGAAAAATCCGAAAAAAGCCAAAATAGTGCTTGCAAATTTCGTCCGGATGTGCTATGATATCTAGGCAAAATGAAATCCGGGTGTAGCGAAGTTTGGTATCGCGCTTGAATGGGGTTCAAGAGGCCGCTGGTTCGAATCCAGTCACTCGGACCATAAGTCCACCGTAATTTTGATAGAATTACGGTGGACTTTTTCTACGCCCGAAAACCGCTTGAAATAAGGCTTTTCAGATGTTTCAGCACATAAGCGAACCCCGCTGCAGGCAATTCTGCGGCGGGGTTTTGTGCGTTTTACGGTTTTTGTGGTGACTTTGGCCAAAGCAAGCGTTAAATTTATGGGTATTCGTTGAATTTTTAGGGTATTCGTTAAATCATTGCCTTTTTCGCTAAAATGTACCCCATAAAGTGGACACTCTAATTGTGCGAAGCCCAAGGGCTGGGGAATTAAAAAGTTTGAATACCAAACTATAGACAATTTCCTCGCTGCCCACGAAAATGTGCGTCAACTCGGTCGTGTTTTTGAAAGGGGTATCAACAACCTATTTCAGTCTTCTCATCTCATACCCTACAACACAGTAAGGAAGGATATGCCTCCCAAAGGGCGCAAGAAGCACCCTCTGGGAATATGGATATATCTAAGAATTGCTAGATCATTACCAACACTTAGAGCTAACCGCAGTGTTATATGCTTAAAAAGCTTGTGGTAATATTTCCAACCATTGAGGAATGCTATGTGAGTGAAATCTGTGTTGCGCTTTGGGCAAGTCAGTGTTTTTAATAGAATAGTGCTTACAATCTGACATAATCGCACAATGCTTTAATTTTGATAATACTTGCATATTTCCATTGATAACAAGTATACCTAACAACAAATACTCCAAGCGCGGATAATTCTCCAAAAAAGATAGGTCATCTGCTGTTTGACTGCCAATCAGCTCTAAATAACGCAAGTTTGGTAACGGTGGAATTTGTGAAACATGAATACGGTTGCACTTTTCAATAGCAAGGCTTTCCAAACCACAACATAAATTAAGGTAATGAACATCCGACAGTCTACGTTGGTTCGCAATCGAGAGTGATATGATCTGAGGTATCGCCTGTATTCCCTCAACGCGTTGTAGTTTCCCATTAAATATACATAAGGCTCGGAGACTACTCCCAACAAGGTATGTCAAATCGTTACCAAGCCATTCCTGCACAACGAGAGTGCAAAGCGATTGACACATAGCTATGTTGTAAAAATTGTATTGCGTTCGTGAAAATAGAAATTGCAAATCGGGGAATTGCGCTAAGTCAATCGCATACAAGTCAATGCAGTCTGAGTAGTAGTCCAACTTTAAGGATATGATACGCAATCCCCTTAGGTATCCCAAACCTTCCTCGCTTATTTCACCAGGACGCAGAATTAGATTCTCTACACAAGGAAAAAAGCGCAAGCATTGCAAAGCATCCAGTTCAACAGATACATTGCGAAAGGGAAGCGAGCCAAGTTTTGCAAGCTCTTCTTCGTCATAGCTGCCAATCTCAATAAAATCTAACCTGCTTTTATTCATAAATTCATTGGAATGTCGCAAATATCACCACCCCTTTACAACCATGAATTAAAGATTTTAAACCCAGGACTCATTATTTTGTTAATTAACTTTCCTCCAAAATCGAAGTTGTATTTTGCCATTTTCATATATTCATCCACAAAGGCAGTTGCATTGTTCCTTGATGGCTGCCAAACGGCGTCTATAACTTCGTATCCCTTTCGTTCAAGGCGTCGTATAGATGCGTTCATTCGAGACGCCGAACCCTTACCCACATATACCTGATCATTTGAAGTACTGATTTCATAGGTACCGGGCTGTTTCACACAACTATTATGCACCAGCACCCCATTATCGGATACATAATAGGTGTGATAATCTGCAACTTGGAAATTATAGACCTTGACCGGGTTCTCCAGCAGCTCATGCTGCACCTTTTCAACGACGGCATATTCGCCGTTGAAAAGGACGAGAATGTCACCCGCGCGGAGGTGCGCCGCATCCGTCCAGCCCTTGACCGGGCAATAGAACGGGTGCGTCGGCGTAGCAACAATTTCCTCGCCTTTGACGAATATGTGCGTCAGCTCGGTCGTCTCGTTGATATAGGTTTCGACGACCGGCTTGAGCGCAACGTCCCCGGTTTCTTCATCCCACGCCCAAACAAGGTCCCCCGCTCTGATTTTTTCAATTGCGACAAGACCCGTTGCGGTAGCAACAGTCGTTCCGGCAACAAAGCATGCGCCATTTTTCAAATAACCGGAATAGCCACTCATGCCGCCTTGTATTGCACCGGTGATTGCGCCGGTAAGAGCGCCGTCGCCCATGCCCTCCAGTGCAGCCTGCCCGGCGCCTTTCCAGCTTTCGGTTATTATTTAGATAATAATTCTGCTTTAATAAAGTGGGTTGAGAGTAACAAAATCAGCATCACCACCGCCCAAATCCAAGTGCGCTCGAATCCATTAGAAATACCAAACGAAGACAGTAATTGTTTATATTTGACAGGCCCAATGATTGCATATACAACACCAAGCACCCCGCAGAGCAGCGTACCGCAAAACGACAAAATGTGCACGATTTGGACACCTGTTTTGATTACGTCTTTCATTTGAGTTGATATCCCCTTGATTTTGCTCTTTCCACTTTTTATTCGGTAGCTGACAGCACACTTGCCACCAAGTGAGGAAGTTCCAAAAGATTTTGAGCTATTAGTTGTGAATGCAAGCAAAGCATGGCTGCAAGGCATTGTACCGCACACTGCATCTTTTGTAAAATGATAAGGCAGCGATTGTGTCGCAGATGCCTTGCAGCCGGCCAATGTTAAATAAATATTGTTTAATTTTCTGCTAGGCAGATAGGAATGAGTTGGAGTCAATAATACCTAGGGCAGTCATTTTTGAAAGAAACTCTTGCTTTTTAACAGGATATACATTTGGAGCATCTTTCATTATTGACTCCTCATAAAAGTTAATAAATGTAAATGAATACGGATGGAATACAATGCAGTACATAAGAGGAGAAATATGCTTCGGTTTTTTAAACCTGCGTGGAGAAAGTATTACGGTGCCCTTATACTGTAGGCGCAGGCCCAGCTGATTTTGATATGATTCGTAATATATTGACATGGAATCCCAGGGATAAAATTTGATTTTGTGAAATAATGAGATAGTTACACCGCTTGAACCTATTGCAATTTTACGAAAAACAGCAATATACCACCTTATGCAGAAGATGGATCCTATAATCCAAACAAGCAGCCCCATGCAGACTGCGCTGGTTAGGCCATTGTTCTCAGAAACAAAAAGTCCCCCGATGAGTGATAACAGTATATAGGAAAATATAATAAAAACTATATTCCCTTTGTCGGATTTTATTATCATGTATTCACCGTCAGTACAAGCACATGGTATACCCTGTACGTTTGTTTCCGCGTTTTTGCGTGTTACGAGAACGAGTCGTACTGGTTGTTTGTGTGCCTGATGCTTTCCTTTCTCCAGCCTTCACAGATACGGCCTTGTTTGTTGTTGCAGCTATGCAATTATACCCTGTTCCGAATACTAAGTCTGCACTTGCAGTTGCTGCAATGCGTAAAGCAGACTCAGTCCCGAGATTTGCCAAATTTCCAATGCTTGCCGTGGTTGCAGTAGCGGATACTGCGAAGCATAGCGCAGCCTCACCAGCAGTAGCTCCATTTTTAACCGCCGTATATGCAGAGTATGCGCCCGAAATTCCACCTGCAATAAAAGGCCCAGCGCCCGGAATTGCATTTACTGCTCCTATTGCAGCCGATACAAGTGCATCGGTAAGAGTATATTCTTGGCCTGTTGCTTTGGCTGCAATATATGTTGTAGCAACATTAACAGCTGCACTTACCACAGCGCTGACCAGTGTTAATAGGCCAAACTCCCCGGTATGATCGGCTTGAATAACTGGGCTATTATTGCAATATGCAAACATATTATAGCCAATAATTCCTTGGCCTGTGCTGGAGTAGCTGTCGGCGTTGATGAACCGATGTGTTACCGGGTCGTAATATCTGCTTTGGAGGTAATAGAACCCTGTCTCGGTGTCGTAGTAGTACCCACGGTAGCGCAGAGGGTTGATTTCTGCCTTGGAGCCGGAGCTTGAAAGGATTTTGCCCCATGCGTCATAGGCATAGGAAGCCACAGACGTGCCGCCGCCATCGACCAACTTGACCACATCGCCTTGCAGGTTCAAGACATAATAGGTGGTAAAGCTGCTGCCGTTGTTGGTGGAATAATTCAGGGCGAACGGCAGCCCCTGATTATCATAGATGAAATCCATAATCGTTGCGCTGCTGCCGCTGCCGATCGTCTCCCGGAATATCGTATCTGTAAGCATTATAGCATATTTCGCATTTTGACGCAACTGGCCGCACGATGCGGCGGGAAAACATGCATTGATTTCCGAAAAGTGATGTGCTATACTATTTAATATAGAAATCAAACCAGAGGAGGGCCTCCCGAATGGAGCGTATCACAAGCAGTCACAATCCGCTCGTGCAGCACATGCGGAAGCTGCAGACCTCGCGCGCCTATCGCGAGAGCTGCGGCGAATTTGTGGCGGACGGCTGGAAGCTTCTGGAGGAGGCACTCAAGTGGTATCCCGAGGTGACGGCTGTTCTGACGAGCGAGCCGGAACGCTGCCCGGCGCTCCCATCGTCGGCACGTCTTGTCGAGGTCCCTGCGTCATTGATGCAGAGCGTTTCGAGTATGCGCACGCCGCAGGGCGTTTTATTCTCCCTGCGCCTGCCGCAGGAGGGCGCGCTCCGGGTGCAGCCCGGCATGCTCCTGCTCGACCGCATCCAGGACCCCGGAAACCTCGGCACGATCCTGCGCACGGCCGACGCCTTCGACCTGCCGGTCCTGCTGACGAACGGCTGCGCCGATCCGTTTTCCGAAAAGACGGTGCGCGCCTCCATGGGCGCGGTGTTCCGCCGCCCGCCGCAGAGCGCACCGATGGAGGACGTCCTCCGTGTCTGCCATGCCGCCGGGATCCCCATTGCGGCGACGGCGCTGTCCGACACGGCGTGCGATCTGCGCGAGGTCGATCTGAAGCGCCATCTTGTCGTCATCGGCAGCGAGGGGCAGGGCATTTGCCCGGAGCTGCTCGCCGCCTCGGACCGGCAGATCATCATTCCCATGCAGCCGCGCTGCGAGTCGCTCAATGCGGCCGTCGCGGCGGCGATCGTGCTGTGGCAGATGCGGCCGTAGCGCGGGAGAACACGGAAGGAGGGCGCGCAGATGCAGAAGCACTGGGTTTGGCTGGCAACGCGAAGCGGCATCGGGGTCCGGGGCCGCGCGGAGCTGCTGCGCCGGTTCGGCACGGCAGAGCGCATTTATGCCATGGACCGGGCCGCGCTGCAGGCGGAGGAAGGCCTGCGGCAGAGCTGGCTCGAGCCGCTGCTCGACAAAACGCTGGACGGCGCGGAGCGCATTCTGGCGCAGTGTGACCGTTTTGACATCCGCCTTCTGACCTATGCGGAGCCTGCCTATCCCGAGCGGCTGCGCAACATTGCAGACCCGCCTGCGCTTTTGTATTATCAGGGCCGCCTGCCGGATTTTGACCACGAGGCCGCGATCGCCGTTGTCGGCTCACGCCGGTGCAGCGCCTATGGCCTGCTGCACGCAAAGCAGTTCTCCCGCCTGATCGCCGCAAGCGGCGGGCTTGTGATGTCCGGCGGTGCACGCGGCATCGATACCATGGCGCTGCAGAGCGCGATGGACCTGCCGGAGCCGGTCGTTTGTGTGCTGGCCTGCGGGCTCGACATCGCCTATCCGCCGGAAAACGGCCAGCTGTTTGCGCAGATCGCGTCGAGAGGCTGCCTCCTGAGCGAATACCCGCCGGGGACGAGCCCGATGCGCGGCAATTTCCCGGTGCGCAACCGTATTCTGAGCGGCCTTTCCGTTGGCGTTCTCGTGGTCGAGGCCTCGGCGCAGAGCGGTGCGCTCATCACGGCGCGGCTGGCGCTGGAGCAGGGCAGGGACGTATTTGCCATTCCCGGCAATCTCGGCGTCGCCTCGTGCGAGGGGACGAATCGCCTGCTGCGCGAGGGTGCACTCATGCCCGAAAACGGCTGGGAGCTGCTGCAGGAATACACGCACCTGTTTCCGGGCAAGCTGGCGGACGGTCGCCGCCGCGAGGTGATGGAGCAGCGCTTTGGGTCGCATTACGCAGCGGCCGTCCCTGCGCAGCCCCTGCCGGAGAGACCGGCAAAACCGGCCCGCCCGGCAGCGCCTTCACCGGAAAAGTCCCCAGCCCTCGACAAAAAAGACATTGACAATCCGCCTGCAAGGCCTTATAGTGACAGAAAGAAAGCACCGCCCGCCCTGTCCGGCGACGAAGCGGCGGTCTATGCCGCCCTGACGCCGGAGCCGATCCTTGCGGATCTTCTCACGGAGCATACGGGCCTTCCGCCGCAGCGCCTGCTTGCGGCCATGACCATGCTCCAGATCAAGGGGCTGGCCAAAAAGCTTCCCGGCAACCGCTATCAGCGCGCCGGAGGATAATGGATATATGGAGGTTCCCTTCATGACAAAGGGATCGAATCTGGTGATCGTCGAGTCACCGTCTAAAGCAAAGACCATTGGAAAATATCTCGGCCCGGATTATCGCGTCGAGGCCTGCATGGGCCACCTGCGCGACCTGCCCAAGAGCAAGATGGGCGTCGATCTGGAGCACGATTTTGAACCGGACTATCAGCCACTGGCCAGCAAGGCCGCGATCATCTCCGAGCTGCGCAGCGCATCCAAGGCTGCAAAGCACATCTACCTCGCAACTGACCCTGACCGCGAGGGAGAGGCGATCTCGTGGCATCTGAAGGAGCTGCTGGAGCTGCCGGACGACAAGACGGAGCGCGTGACGTTCAACGAGATCACGAAAAACGTCGTAACGCGCAGCATTCAGGAGCCGCGCGGCATCGATTATAATCTGGTGGACGCCCAGCAGGCCCGCCGGATCCTTGACCGCATCGTCGGCTACCAGCTCAGCCCGCTGCTGTGGAAGAAGATCCGCCGCGGCCTGTCCGCCGGGCGCGTGCAGTCTGTTGCCACGCGTCTTGTCGTGGAGCGCGAGCAGGAGATCGAGGCCTTCGTGCCGAAGGAATACTGGACGATCGACGTGCTGCTGCGCTGCCTGAACAAGCCGGGAAGCTTCACGGCGCACTATTACGGCGAGGAAAAGAAGCGCGAGCTGCACAGCGAGGCCGAGGCCGACGAGGTCCTGCGCGACATCGCCGGGCAGGAATTCACCATTGCGGGCATCAAGCGCACGGAAAAGCGCCGCTCGCCGACGCCGCCGTTCATCACCTCCACGCTGCAGCAGGAGGCCTCCCGAAAGCTCAATATGACGCCGCGCCGCACGATGGCCGTTGCGCAGCAGCTCTATGAGGGCGTCGACATCAGCGGCGAGGGCACCGTCGGCCTCATCACCTATATGCGTACCGACTCCCTGCGCCTGTCCGAGGAGGCGCTGGCCGCTGCGCGTGATTTTATCACCGATCGCTACGGCCCGGCCTACTATCCCGGCCAGCCCCGCCATTTCCGCAAGAAGGAGGGCGCGCAGGACGCGCATGAGGCCATTCGCCCCAGCAATGTCCGGCTCGACCCCGAGAGCATTCAGGCAGACCTGACGCGCGAGCAGTATCGGCTGTACAAGCTGATCTGGAGCCGCTTCGTCGCCTGCCAGATGTCCGATGCACGCTATGACGCCGTGCAGATCGACGCGCGCTGCGCGGGCCATGCCTTCCGCGCCAGCGACCAGATTCTGAAATTCTCCGGCTTTACCGCCGTGTATGAAGAGGGCCGCGACGACGAGGCCGAGGAGCGCTCCTCCTCGCTGCCCGATCTCGACGGCTCCGAACGCCTGACTGCCGACAAGCAGGAAAAGGCCCAGCATTTCACCCAGCCGCCCGCGCGCTACACCGAAGCGACGCTCGTCAAGGCGATGGAGGAGCGCGGCGTGGGCCGCCCGTCGACCTATGCGTCGATCGTGGCAACGATTCAGGACCGCGAGTACGTCATCAAGAAGGACAAGCGCCTCTGGCCGACGCCGCTCGGCCGTGTTGTGACCGAGCTGATGATCGAGCGCTTCCGCGACATCATCGATGTCGAGTTCACGGCGAATATGGAGCACCAGCTCGACGAGGTCGAGGCCGGAAAGGTCGGCTGGAAGACCGTCCTGCGCGATTTCTATCAGGATTTCCACCGCGAGATGGAGGATGCCGAGAAAGCTCTCGACGGTGTGCGCATCAAGGTGCCGGATGAAGAGACCGATGAGGTCTGTGAGCTGTGCGGGCGCAAAATGGTCATCAAGAGCGGCCGCTTTGGCAGGTTTTTGGCCTGCCCCGGCTTCCCGGAGTGCAAGAATACCAAGCCGCTCGTCGAGCGTATGCCGGGCCGCTGCCCGCGCTGCGGCAGTGGGATGCTCAAGCGCAAGTCAAAAAAGGGCTATGTCTACTACGCCTGCGAGCGCGGCGCGGAGTGCGGCTTTATGACGTGGGACGTGCCCACGGCGCAGGATTGCCCGAGCTGCGGGCAGACGATGTTCAAAAAGTCCGGCCGCGGCCAGATGAAGCCGTTCTGCATCAACGAAAAGTGCCCGGACTTCCTGCCGGAGGACAAGCGCGGTTATAAGCGCCGCATGCCGAAGGCCACGACGGACACCGTCGAGAATGCCGAGGAGATCGCCCCGGCTGCGGAGGAGACCGAAAAAAAGCCCGCCAAAACGGCCAAAACGACGAAGACCGGGAAGACGGCCAAGGCCGCCAAGGCCGCAAAAACTGCGAAGACCACGAAAAAAGCGGCGGAGAAAAAGCCTGCCGCACGCAAAAAGACAAAAACGGAGAGCGAAGCATGACCGAAGTACGCGTGATCGGCGCGGGACTTGCGGGCAGTGAGGCCGCATGGCAGCTTGCCGAGCGCGGCTTTGCCGTCCGCCTGTCCGAGATGAAGCCGGTAAAAATGACCCCTGCGCACCACTGCGCGGATTTTGCGGAGCTTGTCTGCTCCAACTCCCTGCGCGGCGACCGGCTGGAAAATGCCGTCGGCCTGCTCAAGGAGGAGCTGCGGCGGCTCGGGAGCCTCATCCTGCAGTGCGCCGACGCCACACGCGTCGAGGCGGGCGGCTGCCTTGCCGTCGACCGCTACGGCTTTTCCGGTATGGTGACAGAGCGCATCCGCAGCCACCCGAATATCACGGTCATCTCCGAGGAGGTGACCGAGGTCCCGGCGGGGCCGGTCATCATCGCGACAGGCCCCCTGACGTCCGACGCCATGAGCGAGGCCATCGGCCGCTATTTCGGCCAGACGGATTATCTGCATTTCTTTGACGCGGCTGCGCCGCTCGTCACGCTGGAGTCCATCGATATGACGAAGGCGTGGTACGCCTCCCGCTATGACCGCGGGAGCGCGGATTACATCAACTGCGCCATGACGCGCGAGGAATATCAGGCCTTCGTCCGGGAGCTGGCCGCCGCCGAGGAAGCGGAGGTGCACGGCTTTGAGGACAAAAACGTCTTTGAGGGCTGCATGCCGGTCGAGGTCATGGCTCGCCGCGGCGAGGACACGCTGCGCTACGGCCCTCTGAAGCCCGTCGGCCTGCGGGACCCGGCAACGGGCCGCGAGCCCTATGCTGTCGTTCAGCTCCGGCGCGACAATGCGGCTGGAAACATCTATAATCTCGTCGGGTTCCAGACGCACCTGCGCTTCCCGGAGCAGAAGCGCGTGTTCTCCATGATCCCGGCGCTGCACGATGCGGAATTCGTCCGCTACGGCGTGATGCACCGCAACACGTTTCTGAATTCACCGAAGCTGCTCGACGCGTGCTACGCAGACCGGCGCGACCCCATGGTCGCCTTTGCCGGGCAGATGACGGGCGTGGAGGGCTATGTCGAATCGTGCGCCTCCGGCTATCTTGCCGCCGTCAGCATGGCGGCGCGGCTGGAGGGAAGGCCCGTCCCGGACTTCGGCACCATGACGGCCATCGGCGCGCTGGCGCACTATGTCAGCGACAGCACCGTGGCATCGTTCCAGCCGATGAATGTGAATTTCGGCATCATCGCCCCGCTCGAGCAGCGGGTGCGTGGAAAAGCAAACAAGAATCTGGCCATTGCCAACCGGTCGCTTGCGCACCTGGAGGCCATGGAGAAATGAGGGAACAGGCATGAAAATCATTCTGGATGCAATGGGAGGCGATAACGCCCCGGATGCCGTGGTGCGCGGTGCACTGGAGGCGGCCAAGGAGTTCGGCGTGCAGATCGTTCTGGTCGGCCGCGGTGCGGACATCCTTGCCAGCATGAAGGCTCAGGGCTGGGATACGCTCCCGGACGGCGTGGAGCTTGCCAATGCCGAGGATGTGGTGGACATGCACTGCGATCCCGCCGCGGTCGTGAAGCAGCATCCGAACTCTTCGCTCGTGCTGGGCGCAAGAATGCTGGCGCAGGGCGGCGGTGATGCGTTCATCTCGGCCGGCAATACCGGCGCGCTGCTCACGGCGGCCACGCTGCTCGTCAAGCGCATCCGCGGTATCCGCCGCGCGGCGTTCTCGCCGGTCCTTCCGACAAAGGAGGGGCATGCCATTCTCATCGATGCGGGCGCGAACGCCGAGTGCACGCCGGAATTCCTGCTCCAGTTCGGCTGCATGGGCTCGTTCTACGCGCAGAAGGCGCTCGGCATTGAGTCGCCGCGTGTGGGCCTTCTGAACAACGGCGCGGAAGATACGAAGGGCGACCCGCTCCACCGCGAGGCCCATCAGCTTCTGAAGCGCGCCGCGGAGCAGGGGACTATCCACTTCGTCGGCAATGTCGAGGCGCGCGATGTGCCGTTCGGCGCGGCGGATGTTATCGTGGCGGACGGCTTCTCCGGCAACGTCCTGCTCAAGACCATGGAGGGCACGGCCATGTTCATGTCCGACATGATGAAGCAGATGTTCTACCGCAATCCGCTGACGATGCTCGGCGCGCTGCTGTGTAAAAAGGGCATCAACGGCATCCGCAAGACCATGGACTACCGCGAAACGGGCGGGTCCATCGTCATCGGCATCAGCCGCCCGGTCATCAAGGCGCACGGCTCGTCCGACGACGCCGCCATCCGCGGCGCGATCCGGCAGGCCATCCGCGCGGTCGAGAGCGGCTTCTGCGAGGAAATTCGTGCCAATATCGGGCAGATGATCCTGCCCAGGGAGGAAGAACATGCTGAATAAGCTGGAAAAGGCGTTGGGCTACAAGTTCCGCGATCCGGAGCTTCTGCGCATGGCGCTGACCCACACCTCCTGTGCAAACGAGATCTATCAGGACCCGCTGCGCAGCTATGAGCGGCTGGAATTCCTTGGGGATTCCATTGTCGGCTTCGTGACGGCGGAGTATCTGTACCGGACTTTCCCCAAAAAGCTCGAAGGCGATCTGACGCGCATCCGCGCGGAGCTCGTCTGCGAAAAGAGCCTTGCCGCCGTGGCGGAGCGTCTCTCGCTCGGCGAGCATCTGCTGCTCGGAAACGGCGAGGATCAAAGCGGCGGCCGCCGCCGCCCGAGCATCCTCTGCGATGTTATGGAGGCCGTTGTGGCTGCCAGCTATCTGGACGGAGGCTTTGCCGTGGCCAGCGACATCGTGACGCGGCTCATCCTGCCGCAGCTCGCCGAGGCGGAAAAGACCCACGATTATAAGACGGAGCTGCAGGAGCTCGTGCAGCGCAAAAAATCGCAGCAGCTGAGCTATGAGCTCATCTCGGAGACTGGCCCGGACCACTGCAAGGAGTTCAACGTCCGCGTCCTGCTCAACGGCAGGGAGGTCGGTACCGGCTCCGGCACGAGCAAAAAGCGCGCCGAGCAGGCAGCGGCGGCGCAGGCCATTGTGCGGCTCTTCCCGGAACAGAAATAAAACGATTGGGACCACCGGCGGCAGCCGATGGTCCCAATTCTGTTTTATAGCGTGCGTTCGCGGGTCGAGCGGCGCATGGCGTTGGCCAGCTCCGTGATGCACAGCAGCGTTGCCACAAGGAACACACCGGGGATGACGATGATCCACCATGCGTCCGTGAGCAGAGCCTTTTCGGACAGGGAAAGCATGCTGCCCCACGAGACGACCTCGATCGGCAGGCCGATGCCGAGGAAGCTCAGCGTCGATTCCGCCGTGATGGCGCTGCGGATGTTCATAACGACCATGAACGAGATGGACGAGAAGAAATTCGGCGCAAGGTGCTGCCGCAGGACGTGGAAGAAGCCGCCGCCCATGCAGCGCGAGGCCAGCACATATTCGCTGCTGCGCAGCCTGCGCACCTCCGTGCGAACGACCTTGGCGATGCTGGCCCAGCTCGTCAGCCCGATGACGAGCGAGAGCGTGAGCACATTTGCCGTGCCCAGAATGGCCTGCAGCAGCACGACGAGCAGCAGGTTCGGCACGCTCAGCAGAATTTCCGTCAGCCGCATCAGGAGACGGTCCAGCCAGTCCGGCGCGCAGCCGCTGACCGTGCCGAACAGAATGGCGATGGCTGTGGACAGCAGCGTGGACAGAACGCCGATGGTCAGCGAAATGCGCCCGCCGTACCAGATCATGGAGAAAATATCGCGGCCCATCGGGTCCGTCCCGAAGAGAAATTCCCGCGACGGCGCTTCATTGCAGTGCGCAAGGTCGAGATAGGTCGGATCGTGCGTCAGGAGCACCTCGCAGAACAGGCAGCCGAGCACGATGAGCGCCAGAACGGCGGCCGAAAAAATCGGCTTGCCGCGGTACCACGGCGCGCGGCGTACCGGTGCTGCGGGCGACTGCGGCCGGACGCCGACCAGACGAAAGCGGTCGTCTGTCATTTTGAGGTCACCTCCCGTTCCGCCGGGCGAAGGCGCGGGTCGAGCCGCGCGTTCATGGCCTGCGCCAGCAGACTGCATGCGATGACGACCGCGCCGGAGAGCAGGCACAGCACCATCAGCAGGTTGTAGTCCTTGTAGCGCGCGCTCTCATAGGACAGCGTGCCGAGACCGGGATAGGAGAACACGGCCTCCACGATATAGGTCCCGCCCATCACATGCGGCACGGAGATGGCCATGAGGCTGAGATAGGACGGAAGCACATTGCGCAGGCACTGCCGCAGCACGATGTGCGCCCGGCCCATTCCCTCGCTGCGCGCCAGCAGCACATAGTCCGCGCGCAGCTCCTCCACCAGCCGGTTGCGCACGAGGTAGGCATAGTACCACAGGTGGCTCAGTACGACGACGGACATCGGCAGGATCAGGTGCACGATCCGGTCGCCGATATCGTCCGCGTGGCCGACGCTGTAGGCCCCGGAGCTCGGCAGCCAGCGCAGCGTGACGGAAAACAGCAGGATCAGCATCAGTGACAGCCAGAATTCCGGGATGCAGCTCGTCACCGTGCCAAGCTTGCAGAGGATGCGGTCGAGCGGCCGGTCCTCCTTCCATGCGCACAGCGCGCCGAGCAGCAGAGCCAGCACGAACAGCAGCACGAAGCCGAGCCCGCCGAGCAGCAGGGTGTTGCCAATGCGGTCACCGATCAGCTCCAGAACATCTATCTTATATTTATAGGAGATGCCGAAATCGCCGTGCAGCGCGCGGCTGAACCAGCGGGCGTACTGCGTGGGCAGGGGATCATTCAGGCCGAGCTTGTCCTCAGCCCATTCGCGCTCGGCGGGGGACATTTTTTCCACGCGGTCGCCGTAGTAGGAGACAAGCGGGTCGCCCGGAGCGAGGCGGGAGATATAGAACGTCAGAACGGAGAGCAGCAGCACGCTCAGCACGAAAATGCCGAGGCGCGGCAGCAGCCGCAGGAAAAACCGGCGGACCTTCATACGGCGCCCCCTCCTTCCAGCAGAACGTAATGCTCCGGTGCGACCTCCGTCCATGTGCCGCCGTCCGGCAGCGGCCCCTCAAAGACGAGCGGCCTGCGGGCGCGCTCGAGGCGCGGGTCCGGGATGGGAATGGACGAGAGCAGCGCGCGCGTATAGGGGTGCTGCGGCGCGGCGAACAGCGATGCCGTCGGGGCCAGCTCCACGAGCCTTCCCTGATACAGCACGCCGACGCGGTCACAGAGGAATTCCACGACAGCCAGATCGTGGGCAATAAACAGGAAGGAGAACCCGTGCTCCTCCTGCAGATGGCGGAACAGATTGATGATCTGCGCCTGAATGGAGACATCCAGCGAGGCGACCGGCTCGTCCGCAACGAGCAGCTCCGGCTCCATGGACAGGGCGCGCGCAATGGCGACGCGCTGGCGCTGCCCGCCGGAAAGCTCACCGGGGTATTTGTCCAGATAGCCCGCGTCCAGACCAACATAGCGCATCTGGAATTCCGCCTCGGCGCGGTAGCTGCCGCGCGGCGGGCGGACGTGCTGGATGCGCATGGGCTCTGCAATGATATCGCACACGCGCATGCGCCCGTTCAGGCTCGAGCCGGAGTCCTGAAAGATGATCTGCCGCTCTGCCTGCAGCGTGCGGCGGTTCGCGCGGAAGGCGCGGCGGTCACAGATGTCGATGCCGCGATAGAGGATCTGCCCGCTCTGCGGCCGCAGCAGATTCATCACGCAGCGCGCGATGGTCGATTTGCCGGAGCCGGATTCGCCGACGAGACCGAGAACCTCGCCGCGCCGGAGCGTGAACGAGACGTCGTCCACGGCGCGGAGCACGGCCCTTCGCCCGAGCGGGAAGGCGTGCGTCAGACCGCGCACCTCGAGAAGCGGCTCAGCCATGGCGCTCGCCTCCGATCGGCGGCGTGATGTGCGGGGCCCGGGGGTCGAGCAGCCACGTCGCGGCAAAATGGGTGTCGGAAATGCGGAACATCGGCGGCTCCTCCTCATAGTCGATGGCAAGCGCATATTCGTTGCGGCAGGCGAAGGCATCGCCCTTCGGCGGGTCGATCAGCGTGGGCGGCATGCCGGGAATGGTATGCAGCCGCGGCTTCCCGCGGGACAGCGCCGGGAGCGACTGCAGCAGGCCCCAGGTGTAGGGGTGGCGCGGATCGTAGAAGATATCCTCCGCCGTGCCGAGCTCCATGATCTTCCCTGCGTACATGACGGCCACACGATCCGCCACGCGCGCCACAGCGCCGAGGTCGTGCGTGACGAAAACCGTTGCCGTGCCGAGCTTCTGCTGAATTTCGCGCAGCAGATCGAGAATCTGGGCCTGAATGGTCACGTCCAGCGCGGTCGTCGGCTCGTCGGCAAACAGGATCGACGGGTCGCCCGCCAGCGCAATGGCCAGCACGACGCGCTGGCGCATGCCGCCGGAAAAGTGGTGCGGATACAGGCCACGCCGCTCCTCCGGCCGGTCGATGCCGACAAGGCGCATCAGCTCGAGCACGCGCTGCTCCAGAGCCGCGCCGCGCAGGCGGGGCGCATGAACACGGACAGCGGCCGCCAGCTGCGCGCCGACGGTCATGCTGGGGTTCAGCGCAGTCATCGGGTCCTGAAATACCATGGAAAACAATGAGCCGCGAAGCTTCTGCAGCTCGCGTTCCCGCAGCCGCGTGATATCACGGCCATTTACCGCGATCGTGCCGCTCTTGCGCCGCGCGCTCGGCGGCAGCAGGTGCAGGATGCTCTTACACAGCACGCTTTTGCCGCAGCCGGATTCGCCCACGATGGCGAGGACCTCACCCGCGCGCAGCGAAAAGCTGACGTCGCGCACGGCCTGGACCTCTCCCGCCGGGGTGAAAAAGCTGACGGACAGATTTTTTACTTCCAGTAGCTCTGCCATAGGATCACCTGTTAAAACGTACATGCGGGAGGCCCGGTTCTGCGAGCCTCCCGATGCTTTTTTCCGTTGTTATTTCTCAATCGTCCATTCCTGAACATTCCAGAAAATGCCGACGCCGTGGTGGCCGAGTACGGTATCCGCCGCGATGCCCTGCAGACCGTCGACGGCGACATAGTTCGCGTCGATGTAGCAGATGAAGGCATAGGCGGGATCGGCGGCCAGAGCCTCCTGGAACTTGGCGTAATACTGGCGGCGCTGCTCCGGGTCGGAGGTCTCGCGGGCCAGCTTCAGGTAGCTGTCCACGGCGGCATTGGAGTAGCCGGAGTAGTTTGCGCCCTTGTCCGTGCCGAACACCTTATAGGTGTGGTCGTCAGCGTCGAATGGGCTGCCCCAGCCGATGAGGCAGGCCATCTGTCCGCCCCAGTCCATCTGTGCGGGAATGTCGACCGTGCAGTTGATGCCGATATCGCGCAGCTGCTGTGCGGCAGCCTGTGCAATGTCGATGCGGTCCTGCTCACCGGCCATCACGCTGATGACAAAGCCGATCTCCTCGCCGTTTCGCTCGTAGAAGCCGTTTTCACTCATTGTGCAGCCTGCGTCCTCCAGAATGGTCTTTGCCTTTTCCGGGTCATAGTCATAGTGCGAAACGTCAGGATCGTTATAAATGTTGCGCTGCAGGGGACCGTAGGCGGCCATGCCCTGCCCGAGCAGGACAGAGTCGATGATGGCCTGCCGGTCAATGCCGTAGCAGATGGCGGGGATGAGGTCGCGGTTCTCCGTCCAGTAGTCGTTCCAGAAGTTGAAGAGAATGCCGCGGTAGTCTGCCGTCGTCATGTCATAGCAGGTATAGCCCTCCTTGTCCGTAAAGTCCTTTGCGTTTTTCGGATCGAGCAGGGCCAGATCGATCTCGCCGGACTTCAGCTGCAGAGCCTGTGCATTGTCGTCCGTGACGATCTTGAAGATGATGCGGTCGATCTTCGGCGCACCGAGGTAATAATCCTCGTTTTTGACCAACACGATGGACTGCCCGGCGTCCCAGCTCTCCAGCTTATACGGGCCGGTGCCGACCGGATGGCGGAAGAAGTCCGACTCCTGCATGTCCTTGCCCTGCAGCAGGTGCTGCGGCAGAATGGCCATGGTCATATAGTCAAGAAAGGCCACGTTCGGTGCGGACAGGCGGAACACGACGGTCTTGTCGTCGGGAACGGTGATCTCCTCCACATCCTCGAAGTTCGGCGCGTTTTCCGAGCCGTTTTCGGGGTCCATGATGGCTTCGATCGTGAACTTTACGTCCTCGGCCGTGAACGGCTCGCCGTCATGCCACTTCACGCCGTCGCGCAGGTGGAAGGTGTAGGTGCAGGCGCTCTCATCGTATTCCCACGATTCAGCCAGACCGGAAACGACCTCGTTGCTGCCGTTGTGGGCGGTCAGACCGCTGAAGAGCAGCACGTTGATCTCGCCGTGCTCATCCATGGCGGGGTTGATGCGGGTGTAGTCGCCGCTGCCGTAGACGAGCGTCGTGCCTTCGTCTTCGGTCACTGCCGGGGTTTTGCTGCATGCGGCCAGCGCCAGAACGGCACTCAGCACCAGCAGCAGTGCAAGAATTCGTTTCATTGGGGGTGGTCCTCCTGTCATTTCGGGCCCTTTCGCCCGTTCTCGTGATGCATTTTAGCATACGAAATTCGGTTCCGGAAGCTCCCCCGGGGGATATTCGATGCAAAAAGATCGAAAAAAGTTGTGCCGGCTTTGCCTCGTGAAAAAGTGGCCATAGCCGCTTTGACCTATGTTTGGAAACAAAACCGGACCGGTATCTACCGGATCTGGTCCACACCGGGACGATCCGCCAGCACCTGGCGCACCTGACGCCGCCGCAGAAATACCGTCAGCCAGCACACCGCCATGGTGATCAGACCGCAGACGGTCATGCAGAGACGGTAATCCAGCACCTCTCCCAGTGCGCCGATGGCCAGAGAGAGCGCCGCTCCCGCCGCTGTGCAGAGCATGGACTCATAGGCATTGAGCCGGGCGCGCAGCCGGTCGGGGATATAGCGCTGGACTGCCGCCTGACGGATGGTGGCGCTTTGAATGCCCAGAAAGCCGCAGATCGCCCGATTCACCAGCATCAGGGGATATGGCAGCCACAGCAGGCAGGTGTCCATCAGCTCATAGGTCTGATACACACCGAACAGAAAGCCAAAGCGTTTTTTCTCCGGGAGAGAGTAGCGGTAGCGGATGGCTCCGCCGATGGTGCGCCCGGCAAATTCCGCAACGGAGAAAAAGGAATACATGGCGGTAGTGAAGCCCGGCGCCGTGCGGAAAAAGGCGATGAGCAAGGGAGAATAGCCCGAGGCCATGCCGTTGGTGACAGACATGTACGCATAGAGCCCGTGCAGGCCGTGCTCCTGCCGCAGATAGGCGGCTGCTTCCCGGACATCCCGCCACCATGTTTTCAGAGACAGCAGCGGCTCCTGATCCCGGCGGCTTTCCTGCACGCGAATGCGACTTTCCAGGAAGGCCGCCAGCACCGAAAGCGCGGCCTGTATCAGCAGCAGCCGTCCCACGCCCAGCTTATCGTACAGCACCGCCGCCAGCGGCATCATCAGAACCTTCAAAATGGGATAGAGCATGGCTGAGACGGTGTAGGCCCGCTCTTCCTGCCCCTTCGGCAACAGCAGGGGATAAAAGCTGTTATAGGCCAGCTCGTCGAAAGCCCCGAGGCACGACACGAGCAGGGAAAAGGCCAGATAAGCAATATAGGAAAAGGAACTGTGCAACAGAAACAGTCCTGCCCCGGCGTAGCACACGCCGTTGAGCAGGTCGCCCCACACCAGAAAAGGCTTACGCGGCAGACGATCCATCATGGGAGCGACGACCAGCGGCAGCAGCACCATCGGGATCAGCTGGATGGCGACCACCAGCGCCGCTGCCAGCGTGCTGCCGGTTTCATCAAAGACCAGAAACGATAGGGCAAACTGACTGATGATGCCGCCTGCTGCGCCCAGTGCCGTGGCGGCAGTAATGCGGGTAAATTCCCGCGTCCAGAGTGTTTGTTTCATAGTGTTCACCTCGCGGCTATAATTATCGCACAGCTCCTTACAAAAGGAAAGCATGTCATCATGGGAAAATTATTCCCAGAATGACACGCTTAGATTGGCAAAAACACTATATTATAGGAAACTCCTCCAGCAGGCGGCAAGCTTGGCGGTACTGGCGGTTCGCCTTGTACCATGCCAGCACCCACTGCAGGTGGAACCGGGTGAAGCCCATGGGGTATGTCTCCTGCAGCTGCCGGAAGCAATCCAGCAGCTGAGCGCCGTAGGCGCTGTCGTGAAGGTAATCCGCATGCTCCAGCCGATAGCGTACCAGCGCCAGCATCTGCCGCTCTGTCTCGCCGGTGGCCAGAGACTCTGCCTGTTGGACGGCTGCCAATGCCTGCTCCCGGTGCCCTAACTGTTCATGGCAGATGGCGAGCTTGTGCAGGTCCAGAAAGCTGGGATGCGGGAGGCTGGAAAAGTAGGACAGGGCTTTTTCCGGCTGGCCGAGCTGCAGCTGCGTGGCAGCGGTATTGTAGCGGAGGGATGCCAGACTGTCCGTGTCGCCAAGAGCCTCTGCCAGATGCTCCGCTACAGAAAAATGGGTCATCATTTCCTCCATGCGGCCCAGATCTGAGTAGCAGTTTCCTATAAGAATACGGCAGGAAAGCATCATATGGGGATAACCTGCGTCTGCCGCCGAGCGGTAGGCGTCTCGCAGCACCTCGATGGCGGTCGTATACGCCCCCTTTGTGTAGAGGGCTTTCCCGTGGAGCGAGGACAGCAGCGGCAGCGGTTCCAGCCGCGCGGCCTCGTCCCACCGCCCCTGCAGAGCACGCTGCAGAGCCAGCTGCCGGGTGGAGAGAAACGGCTCCCATTCCTCCGGCAGGGGCTGCATGGTATCTGTGTAAAAGGCAGCCAGCAACAGGATGTCCGCCGCCAGCGGACTGCAGGCAAGTCTCTCCTGCTGGGGCAGTACCAGCTGCTCATAGCAAAGGAAAAAGCCGGGACTGCCGGAAAGCAGGGCGTTCCAGCAGGGCTTCAGATCCTCCGGCTCCGGTATCCAGACAAGGCCCAGACGACGAAGCAGAAGCTCCGTCACCTCCGGAGAGGGCTCTGCCTTGCCCTGCTCGATCTTGGATAGGTAGGAGGGAGTGCAGATGCCCAGGCACAGGCCGTCCTGACTCCAGTCCCGCCGGAGACGGGCCTGGCGAATCAGCAGCCCGGCGATTCTGGCGCCCCTCATCCGATGAGACCCCGCAGAATGCATGCAGCCGAATGGAGGGCAAAGAGTCTGCGCCCGATGTTGGCAGCAGGACCCGTCTGTCCGATTGTTCCTTTTTTCATTTTTTGCTTCCTCCAGAAAATCAAATTGCGGATCGTCTCGACCGGAACACCGCTTAGCCCCTCCCGCGTCATACTTCTGGGCTTCTGCACGCGGAGCCCCGTACTCCGGAAGGAATACGGGGCCAATACGGTTCTGTCAGAGATCGAAATAGCGGTCGAACTCCGCTGGGTGCGGGATGCGGCTGATCTCCTGCGCGTCGGCGCGGAGCGTTTTGACGAGCGTCTCGAGCAGCGGCATCGGGAACACGCCGCCGCGCGTGAGATAGTCGTGATCCGCTTCCAGCGCGTCGAGCGCTTCGTCGAGGCTGGCGGGCAGGTGGCCGAGGCGCTTGCGCTCGTCTGCCGGGAGGTCGAAGAGATTGAAGTCAAACGGCCCCCAGCCACGTCCTGCCGGATCGATCTCGTGCTCAATACCGTCGAGGCCTGCCATCAGAATGGCAGCGTAGGCAAAGTACGGGTTGCACATCGCGTCCGGGTTGCGGAGCTCGAAGCGTTTCTTGTCCGGCGATTTAACATAGGCCGGGATGCGCACGACGGCGCTGCGGTTCGCCATGGCATAGCCGATGGTGACAGGGGCCTCGAAGCCGGGGATGAGGCGCTTGTAGGAATTCGTGCTGGGGTTCGTGATGGCGCAGAGGCTGCGGGCGTGCGTCAGCAGGCCGCCGATGAAGTGCATGGCCGTGCGGCTGAGCTGGCCATAGCCATCCGGATCGTAGAACACGGGCTGACCGTTCTTGCGCAGGAGCATGTGTACGTGCATGCCGTTGCCGGCCTCGCCGTAGATGGGCTTCGGCATCAGTGTGGCCGTCATGCCGTTCGCGGCGGCCGTATTGCGGATGACGTATTTCGCGGCCATCGTGGCGTCTGCCAGACGGGTCATCTCGCCCAGCTCGACCTCGATCTCCAGCTGGCCGGAGCCGCCGACCTCGTGGTGGTGATACTTGACGTCCACGCCCCACTTGGCAAGCTCCAGACAGATCTGGTTGCGCAGGTCAAACGTGCGGTCGCCGGGCAGATCGGCGTGGTAGCCATCGTGCGGGCCGGTGTGAAAGCCGTTGTTCGGGAATTCCCCGGCGGACCAGACGGACTCGCTGCACTGCAGGCGGTAGCCGACGGCATCCGGGCGCAGGGTGCGCGTCATGCCGTCAAAGACATGGAATTCATACTCCGGTCCGATGATCATCTCGTCCGCGACGCCGAGAGCCTGCATGTGGGCGATGGCGCTCTTGGCGACATTGCGCGGATACTGGTCGAACGGGCGGTTTGCCGGATGGTCGATGACCATGACATCGCCGATCATCGTGAGCGTCGGCGCCTTGACGAACGGGTCGACGACCGCCGTCGTGATGTCCGGCAGGAAGACCATGTCGCTGCGCTCGACCTGCGCGTAGCCATAGTTCGAGCCGTCGAAGCCGATGCCGTGCGTCATGATGTCCTCGTTGAAGCGGGCTGCGGGGATGGACAGGTGCTTCCACCTGCCGCGAAGGTCGATCATCTTGAAATCGAGAAATGCGATGCCGTTCTGGCGGATAAAATCCTGGATCTGCTGTACATTCTGAAACATGAAGGTTCCTCCTGCTCACATAGTTTCCGCGGGGATGTTCCGAACTCGGAAAGACTGCGATTGGTAAAAATGACGGAGATTCTGGATTTGCGCTCGCTTGCATTATAGTAAATTCACGAAAGAAAAGCAAGCCCATTCCGGGCCCTGTGAAAAATTTTGTATATCGCTATGAATATACACGGACGAATGTCCGCGGGCGGTGTAATTTGCGGAAAAACCTTGACACCGCGGACCCTTGATGGTAATATAATACCAATAATATAGGCGTTGTGACCGGGAAGAGTAGCCGGGCCGTCTGCCGCAGAGAGCGTCCGTCATTGGCTGAGAGCGGGCGCGGCGGACTCCGTGCGAAGCGTGCGCCCGCGAGCGCCGGGGAGACCCCGTTGGCCGCGTCAAGGCCGGAGCAAGAAATCAGAGTGGAACCGCGAGCACTGCCCGCCTCTGGAGCAATCCGAGGCTGGCAGTTTTTTGTTTGGAGGCGAAAGAATGCGGTTAAAAGAAACCATAGAGGCATACCGCCGCAATGATCCCGCAGCGCGCAGCGGCTGGGAGGTCTTCTGGTTATATAACGGCCTGCACGCCACGATGTATTACCGCGTGGCGCACTGGCTCTATGAACACCGGCTGCGATTCCTTGGCCGTTGGGTCTCGCAGTTTGCGCGGCGGCGGACGGGCATTGAGATCCACCCGGCCGCCAAGATCGGCAGACGGCTCGTCATCGACCACGGCACCGGCATCGTCATCGGCGCGACAACGGAGATCGGCGACGACTGCCTGCTCTATCAGAACGTCACGCTCGGCGGCACGGGCATGACGAACGGCAAGCGCCACCCGACGCTCGGCAACAACGTCATGGTCGGCAGCGGCGCGAAGGTGCTCGGTCCGTTCAAGGTCGGCGACAACGCCCGCATTGCAGCAAATTCCGTTGTGCTGCACGAGGTGCCGCCGGACTCCACCGTTGTCGGTGTGCCCGGCCGCGTCGTCCGGCGCAACGGCGAGAAGCTCGACCATATCCACACGCCGGACCCTGTCCGGCTGGAGCTGGACGCCCTGTATGCACGTATCGAAAAATTAGAGGAAAAATTGAAGGAGGATCAAGATGTATCTCTATAATTCCCTGAGCCATAAGAAGGAGCTCTTTACCCCCATCGATCCGAAGCTCGTCAAAATGTATACCTGCGGCCCGACGGTCTATCACTTTGCCCACATCGGCAACCTGCGCAGCTATATTATGGAGGACGTGCTCGAGAAGAGTCTGCGCTACATGGGCTATCCCGTCAAGCGCGTGATGAACATCACGGACGTCGGCCATCTGGCCTCGGATGCCGATACCGGCGAGGACAAGATGCTCAAGGGCGCGCGCCGCGAGCACAAGACCGTCATGGAGATCGCAAAGTTCTACACCGACGCGTTCTTTGCCGACTGCGCCAAGCTGAACATCAAGCGGCCGGACGTCGTGGAGCCTGCCACGCACTGCATCCCGGAATACATCCACATGGTGCAGACCCTGCTGGACAAGGGCTATGCCTATCTTGCGGGCGGCAATGTC
>ERZ773235.954-NODE-954-length-33589-cov-20.564233_pt1 | contig 33589 bp, 19 predicted proteins | sample MGYA00580522_ERZ773235 | MGnify/ENA primary metagenome ERZ773235 (study PRJEB29015, sample SAMEA2737797) | human gut metagenome | biome: human gut; feature: human-associated habitat; material: faeces | place: China | collected 2012 ...
TGCTGAAAGTACTTGGCTGGACACGGCCCGGGAGGATAAGTCGCTGCCGGATTCCTATTAGCCCTTGATTCGCGAGAGTCAAGGGCGTTTTTTTGTCGTTCGGGGGGGCAAAAAGAGAAAATCCCCCGCGACTCAACATGGCAGCGGGGGGGGAAGGGAGACGCGGGCGCACGGCGGAGCGGCACGCGGGCATAGTGTGCAGACGTCACCAACCCAATCGCGCGAAAGGGTCAAGGGAGGGGACTTCGTCCCGTTTCATTCTCCCTTGCAGGGTGCAGGGACAGCGTCCCTGCTGGGGTCAAGAGGCAAAGCCCCTTGGGTCTTCCAACGCCCTTGTCATCCGAATGGCGGCGGGGGGAATAGCGGCAAATCCGGACAAGTCGGCGCAGGGCTTCCGCACGCTTCCCATCGCGTCATGTAGGCTTCGACGAGCAGTTCAATCGTGCAATCAAACACAGGGGGACGGCAGTCATCCGCACACACAGGCGCGCCGCCGTCAATCAGCCGAACACACGGCAGCACCATCATCTGGTTGCGCCAGCATTCCGCCTGCACACAGCGAATCGACAGCGCAACATCCGTTGTCAGCACACTTTCGCCGCGCAAAACCTGCCCGCACTCCGCCTGCACTTGGCAAACAACCGGAATATTCACCCGCAGAAGGCACGGCGCAGATCGAGACGGTCGGCATCCGCGGCAGCCGCACGGGCGCGGTTCTTGGTACGGCGCAATCTCCCAATCCGCGTCACCGCACGCCGTAACGCCGACGAGCCGCAATCGCCCGTTTGCATCCTCCGGCAAACCGCCGACGTACAGCGCCACACACGCGCGCCGCTGCCACTCCCGCCCGCTGGCGAGGATTCGCGGCAATAAAACGCCCTTCTGCGTCGGCGGACAAGCCGGGCAAGCGGGTTTCGGCGGGCAAGGCGGTCTGGACGGGCAAGACGCTTGCGGCGGCATGGGACGGCAGCAATTCGGACGCTGATTCATGGCGATTCCTCCCATCGTGTGAGCTGTTCACTCCCAGCATATGCGCGGCGGGAAAATAGGGCACAAAAAAACCCGGCACGAAGCCGGGAATTTTGCGATTAGTTCAAGGATTCGGTCTCGTTCTCGATGGTCACATCTTCCACCGAGCGAATCGCCCAGCGCGCAACAACCATCGTCTGGTCGCCCTTGCCGACGCTCAGGGTGATGGTGTCGTCCTTGATGCTCTCGATAGTTGCGTAGATGCCGCCGATGGTGCACACGCGGTCGCCCTTCTTCAGGGACGCGAGCATGTCCTGCTCCTTCTTGCGGCGCTTCTTCTCCGGGCGAATCATCATGAAGTACATCAGGACGAAAACCAGCAGCAGCGGCAGAAGGCTGAAGAGAATACCGACAATGCCGCCAGCGGCAGAATCCGTGGTGACGGCGGCAGGGTCGGCCGCACCGGTGGTGGTGGTTTCCGCGACGGCGGTGGCGATGCCCAAAAGCTTGGTCAGAAATTCCATGCGAATTAGCTCCTTTCAGTAATCCGGAATACTCTGTCTATTGTAGCATATTTTTTCGCGCTTCACAAGAGGGGAAAACGGCCTTTTGCGCCATTCACAGAAATTTTGCATGACGGCATCAAGCATTTTTCCGCGAAGCTGCGCTTTCAGGCGCAAATTTGCATCTTTGGGGCACGGAATTGTAAAACTTGCGCATATTCGCTTGCAACAGGTGTTTTTTTTGATATAATGGTAATGGAATGCTGAAAAGCGCACAAACGAATGTCAAGGAGGCTGACGAATGAAGAAGCTGCTTGCGATTCTGCTGACGCTGGCGATGATGCTGCCGCTGTGCGGACTGGCGGAGGAAAACGCGCCCCAAGCGACGCTGACGACCATCACCTTCCGCGATTTCAACGGGCGGGCGCTCATGGCGGAAATGGAGGAAGCGGCGGAAACCGCGTATCGGGATTTGCTGGATGCCCTGCGCGTGGAGGTCTATCGGCAGGGGTTCACCTCGTGTGAGCTGTTTCTGAATGACCAGTCCATTGTGGATTACGGCGTGCAGACTCGCGGCGCGGATGTCTACATCAGCGGTGATGTGCTGGGCGGCACGGTGTACCTGAATCTCGACGAGGACATGCGGCATATCGCGGAAATCCTGCATCAGTGGAATGCGTCCCAGAGCATATATGCGGATGCCGGGACGGAGCTGTCTGCCAAGGAGGTCAGCGAATCCATTGCGCAAGAGTATGAGAACGTGGGCGCACTGCTGGCGAAAATCACGAAAAATCCGCTGATAACGGGCGAAATGCAGCCGAAGGACGTTGCCAATGGCTTGTTCGAGGCGGACTGGCAGCAGGCTGCTACGCGCTTGAACAAGATTTTGAAGGTTACGCGGGTGGAAAGCGTCTCGAATCCGCCCGAAGGATGCGAATCGGCGAAGAACATTCTCTACTTCCCCCTCAGCAATGAGCAGCTGGTGGAAGTTCTGTGCATTCTGCTGGATACGGTGGAAGAAACGCCCGCCGTCAAGGCGTATGTGGATTTGCTCAATACGTATCGGCAGCTGGTGGCGTTCGCGCAGGATCAGCCCGTCGAGGATACGGACTTGCAGACGTGGCTGCGTCAGCAGACGCTGCTGGTGGAAGATGCACAGGTGGCGCAGTATGTGGATGCGTCGATGCGCCTGCTGCGGGTGGTGATCAGCTACAAGGTTGCGCCGACCCATACGCCGACGCTGGCGCAGGATACGCTGCTGAACGCAGCAATCACGGTGAATTTCCATCCGACGGGCGACGACGTGCGGCTGGATTGGCGGCAGGAAACGGCGGGCAAGGGCACGAATGGTCAGCTGAAGATGGAGGACAATGGCGGAATAGCGGTGCTGATTACGTCGGATGACGGCGAACAGAACCTGTATCGCTGCACCATTTCGTCGCTGACGAACGAAGAGAATCTCCTGCTGGAAATGCACCGCACGGTGGACGGGGAAGAAAAGGGCATTAGCTGGAGCGCCAGCATGGACACCCAGCAGGTGGATGGCGAAGTGTATCAGAATGTGGATGTTCAGCTGCTCTGGCAGGGCGAGCACTTCCTGACGATTGCCGCCGAAACGCGCCCGTGCGAAACGCGCCCCCTGCTGTCGGATGGCGACGTGCTGGACTTGGGCGAAATCAGCAGTGCGCGCTTTAAGGCGTACATGACGGGCGTGATGTTCACCGCCGGGCAGATTCTGCCGCGGTTCATGATGAATTTGCCGGACAGCACGCGCCAGTTCACCACCAGCGTGTCGCAGCTGATTCTCGACAACGCAGAGTAAGTCAACCGAAAGCATCACTGCCCCGCAGTGTTCGCTATAAAGAAAAAGGGAAACCAAACAACAAGGAGGAAAACCCCATGAAGAAATTGCTTGCGGTACTGCTCAGCATCATGATGCTGGCGATGCCCCTGACCTCGATGGCGGAAAACAGCGTGTGGGACAATGCCGCGCGTCAGGAAACCACCATCACCATCCACGACCTGAACGCTGACCTCGTGGCGGCGCTGGGCGGGGATGACACCACGATGGCCGCCATCAACGACCTGCTGGCGGCGCTGTCCCTGACCGGCTATCAGCAGGGCGACGAAGCTGGCTTTGACCTGAACCTGAGCGGCAAGAGCGTGCTGGGTATGGCATCGCTGACGACTGCTGCGGAAGAAAACCAGCTGATGTATGTGTCCAGCGCGCTGCTGGGCGGCGTGATTGCTGTGAACAGCAAGGACGTGGAAGCCATCAGGGAAAAAGCCCTCCGCGCGACGATGAAGATGTCCGGTCAGAGCGACGAGGAGATCGACAAGGCGATTGAAGAATCGAAGGAACAGCTGAGCGGCAATGCGGAATACACTGCCCTGATGGAAGCAGCGGCGAACCTGAGCAGCATGACGGAAGAGCAGCTCATGGAAGAACTGACGCAGGCGGACACCACGGCGTTCATGACCATGATGAACGAAATACTGTCCGGTGAAGAAATGGCAGAAGTGACCGAGCAGCCCGGCGACTGCGACGCGGCGAAGAGCTACGTCAAAGTCACCGTTCCGCCGGAAAAGATCGTCGAGATGACGAAAGCCCTGCTGGAAATGATCCACAGCGTTCCGAGCGTCGGTGCTTACATGGATGCGCTTTTTTCCGCTGCTGACACGAGCTGGGACGACCTGCTGAAAGAACTTGATGAAGCAGATCTCTACGCGGATGACATCGTTTATGAATACTGGATGACTGAAGCAGGCGAGCTGGTTCGCATGACGGCTTCGGTGAAGATCAACAACGGCGGCGAAGAACCCCTGCCGATCTCCTTCACGATGACCCGCAACACGGCGGACGGCGTGGCGACGTGGCTTGTGACCATCAAGAGCGCGGAAGATACCGCGGCGACGCTGACCTTCGCAGGCGACTTGGAGAACTTCACGGCGAACCTGACCGCCTATGATGGCGAAGACCCCGTTGAAATCAACGTCAGCGGCAAGGGCGTCGGCACGGACAGCAGCGTTGTTGATGTGGAAATCAAGGAAACGGTGGACGGTGTCGAGCAGGGCTTCGGCGTGGTGGTGACGACCGCTACGACGATGGACGGCGAACAGGGCGTCCGCAAGGTGGATGTGCTGGTGCGCTTCATGGGTCTGGACGTTGTGACCATCACGGCGGAAACCCGCACCTGCGACGCGAAGGACGCGCTGGACGTGAGCAAGGCGCAGGATTTGGGCGCGATGACGGACAGTGAGTTCCAGACGTGGTTCGTCAAGGTGATGAACAACCTGCAGAACCTGCCCATGACCCTGCTGATGAGTCTGCCGGAGAGCATGCTGACCCTGCTGATGGGCGGCAGCAACTGATACGATTTCCTGCATTTGGCTGTGCCATCTGCTTGCGCCTTTCCCACGCTGGCGTTCGCGTTAGCCAGAACGAATCATTTGCGGTGCATCTCGGCGCATTCTCATTTGGAAATAGTATCCGGATGGGAGGCTGGCTGAAAAAGTCAGCCTTCTTTTTCATTGCCGGAACATGCTGATTTTCGACCAGAAAAGCAATCCAATTGTAAAAATATGCGCGGAATGGTTGACAAGTCGGGCGGATTGCTTTACCATAGTACATGGATTATTCTGTGACTTTACTCCGCACGGCTTGCGGATGATTCAGATGGAGGAACAGGCAAGATGAGGATGCTTGGCAAGCGATTTCTGTCACTCCTGCTCACGCTGGGAATGCTGCTGATGCTGCTCCCCACGGCTGCGGCATCGGAGCTGACGATGCTGCAAGTGGATTTTCTGGGCATGTATGCCACAAGCGCGGGAACGTATGAATCCCGGAAATTCACGGGCGATTTTACCGTCATGCAGAACGGGGAGGCGGTCGGCACGATTCGCCTGACCGACTTCGGCAGCGACCCGATTTCCGTCCCCGGCACGGGCAATGTGCAGCTTGTCCCGGTGGCGGAAACAATGCCGGAGGACGCCATTATGGCGGCGAGCTACACCGTGTCAATTGTCGGCGGACGGCTGAACAAAGCAGTCATTGCTGTGCTGACAGACACGGGTCTGTTCACCGTGCACACGGAGAGCAGCTCCTCTTTTGACCTGATTAACGAGCGCGGCGAGACGATTCTCTCCTTCGACACCGACAGCCGGGGCGACTATGCCCTGCCGGCGGCGATTCATACGGGGCTGTATACCCTGCGCATGACGAAGGCTTCGCTGGCCATTGAAAGCTGGCGCGACAAGATTATCAACATTGAGCGCTACACGGGTGCGGATTCCGTGACGAAGGTGAACGCTTCCTATTACTATGTGCCGCCGACGATGGCGCCGACCGCCACGCCTGAACCTACGCCTACGCCGACGCCCACCCCGACACCTACATCGACCCCGACGGCAACGCCTACGCCGACGGCGACCCCGACATTAGCGCCGACGGAAGCGCCGACCGAGAATCCGACGGAAGAACCGACGGAGGAACCCACGGAAGCGCCGACGCCAACCCCGACGGCAACCCCGACCCCGAGCCCGACACCCACGCCGAGCCCGACGCCTACGCCTACGCCGACCCCCACCCCTGAACCCGTGGACGGCACGCTGACGATGCGCATGCGCGGCGTGAACGCGGCAGTGGCGTACCAGATTGTCAGCGAGGACGGCAAAACGACCCGCACGGGCTACCTGACTGATGGCGAGACGGTGAAGGAAGCCGACCTCTTCCACGGGACGTACTCCGTCACGGTGACGCTGCCGGAAGGCACGCTGCTGACGGGTGTGAACGGCTGGCCGAACCTGCAGAAGGGTCAGGCACAGTGGCTGGTGAACATTCAGGCGATGCAGACCAGCCGCTATGAACTGGATCTGACGCTCAGCGGCGGCATGACCGGCAGCATCGACGATCTGTCTGCCCCGGCGGAAGTGACGATTTCCGGTCAACGGATGAGCGAACAGATGACGGTCAGCGGCGCGTTTGCGCTGAACGACCTGTATCCTGATACTTATCAGATTACGGCAACCCTGCCGCGCGGCCTGTATGACACCGAGGGCTGGACGCTCAGCACGACCGATACGGGCGTGACGGCGAGCATTCTGGTGGAAATCGGCGCGGGCGAAACCGTTGTGCTGCCGGCGCTGGCGAACCATGCCACCGGCGACGCTTCCGGCGTGGTGCTGGGGCTGGACGGTCAGCCGATGAGCGGCGTGCAGGTGCAGCTGGTCAATCAGGCGGGCGAAGTCGCGGCGGAAGCGGTGACGGATGAAAACGGTGCTTGGCAGGCGGAGTTCCTCGAATACGGGACGTACGTCGTCCGCTATGATGCGGGCGTGACCCTTGCCAACGGCGCGCTCGTCATTAGCGACGAACCCGCGACTGTGACCGCGAAGGCGGCGAATCCGGCAGCGCTGACCATCCACGCCTTCCGCGACAACGATAACAACGGTTCACGCGGGAAGTACGAGGAAGGCGTGTCCGGCGCGACGATGAGCCTCATCACCGAAGTCAACGGCGTGGAGGTTGTTGTGGCATCCGGCGAAACGGACAAGAACGGCGAAGTGTCGCTGGCTGTGCCGGCGGGGACGTACGTCCTGCGCAGCGAGCTGCCCGCGGGCTTCGGTCATGGCGCGCACGGCAAAAATGTCAGCGCGAACATGTCCATCATGGATGAAACGACCGCACAAGTGCAAAGCAGCGTGCCGCTGACCCTCGAAGCCGGTTCTGTGACCGACGTGGGCGTCGGCGTGATGACGATGGCGGCGCTGCAGGGCCTTGTGTGGCTGGATGAAAACGACGACGGCGTGTATCAGGACGGTGAACCCGGTCAGGCGGGCATCAAAATCCGCGCCGTCGGCGTGAAAAACGGTCTGGTGTACGAAACCGAGAGCGGCGAGGACGGCAAATTCTACATCGGTCAAATGCGCTACGGCACATACAATGTCGAATACAGCCTGCCGGACGGCTTGGTGTTTGCGCGCTACAGTCAGACGGGCGGTAATCGCCGCTCCATCATCACCAGCGAATTCAAGCGCTCCGAAACGGATCAGGTGATTCTTGAACGCGGTGACTTGGAGGAAGTCCTCCTTGGCGTGATGAAGGGCTCTGACATCAACGGCATCTGCTTCCTGGATGAAAACAACAACGGCGTGTATGACGAGGGCGAAAAGACGCTGGAAGGCGTGAAGGTCGTCCTGTACCGTCAGGCCATCGGCAAGGAGCTGCTGAACACCGTCTCCGACGAGAACGGGCGCTTCACCTTCGCCAACATCCGCGGCAGCACGTTCCGCGTCAAAGCGACGATTCCGCAAGGCTATGTGTACACCATCGCGGGCGATGGCGAGTACGGCAACATGTTCGCTCCCGGCACTGACCGCCGCGAGCACACGATTTCCGACGTGGTGCTGGAGAACGACAGCGAGATGACGATGGCCATCGGCGCGATTACTTACGGCAGCATCTCCGGCACGGTGTATCTGGATGACGACTTCTCCGGCAGCCGGATGGACGCGGAAAAGATGGTCAACAACTTCACCGTCACCCTGACGGATGAAAACGGCAATACCCGCACGGCGAAAACGAACCGCAGCGGCGTGTATACCTTCGATGACCTTGCGCCGGGGCAGTACACTGTGAGCGCGACCGCAAACCGCGGCTTGGCGTTCACGCGCACGGGCGACGGCAATATCCTCCGCAACCTCTCCGGCGGCGCGGGCGAAAGTGAACCGGTGGCGCTGACAATGGGCGCGGATTTGACGGGTCTTGATATCGGCATGATTACCCCCGGACATGTGTCCGGCGTGGTGTTTGCCGACAAGAACGACAATGGCCTGCGCGACGCGGATGAAGGCGGCTTGCTCGGCGCGGTGGTCCACCTGATGGACGAAACCGGCGACGTGGCAACCCGCACCATCGGCGCGGATGGCAGCTTCCTGTTTGACGCGGTGCTGCCCGGAACGTACCGCCTGCGCTACGAGCTGCCGGGCGACGGCGTGTTTGCTCCCCTGACGGACGGCGGCAACACCATCGCGCCGGATTCCGACGGCACGACGGATTCCTTTACCATCGGCGTGGGCGAGGAAGTCACCGCGCCCCTGTGCGGCGCACTGGCTTTGGGCGACATTGAAGGCGTGGTGTTTGCCGATCACAACGGCAACGGCGCACAGGATGCAAACGAAGCGGCGCTTGCCGGCGTGACACTGATTCTGACCCCCTCCCGCGAGGATTTGACGGAGCAGACCGTCCTCACCGATGCGACGGGCGCGTACAGCTTCACCGGGCTGCGGCCGGACACTTACACGCTGACCCTGCGCTTCCCAGAGGGCATGGTGCTCTCCAAGCTGGACGGCAATGTGACCCTGCCGCTGATGCACGGGCTGAACGAGCAGCAGGTGAGCATCGAAATCGGGCTGGGCGAGGAATGGCTGAATCAGGCGCTTGGCGGTGTGATTCCGTCGAAGATGTCCGGTCAGGTTTGGGTGGATGAGAATGACAACGGGCGCATGGACGCGGGCGAAATCACCCCGGAAAACGAGACGCTGACCCTGCTGGATGAAACCGGCGCGGTGTTTGCGCAGGTGCAGACCGATGCGGAGGGGCGGTTCGCCATCGACGGCATTGCCCCCGGCGTGTACAGCCTTGCCTACGACCTCAAGGAAGGTACGCAGGCGGCGCGTCTTGGGGACAGCACCTTCACCACCGAGGGCAGTCAGCTCGTCATGACCGAGATTGAAATTAGCGAAAACAACAACTATACTGCTCCGATGCTGGGCTTGAAGATTGACACAAGCATCGGCGGCATGGTCTGGTGCGACAACGCGGGCGAGATTGCGCCCCTGTCCGGCGCGGAGGTTATCCTGCTGGACGAAAAGGGCAGCGAACTGCAAACCGCGGCGACGGGCGAGGACGGCGTCTACCGCTTTGATGGGCTGATGCCGGGCAACTACCGTCTGCGTGTGACGCTCCCGAACGGCTACGTCGTCGTAGAAAAGGACGACACGCGCCTCAAGGACGGGCAGAACATCAGCGTGATGACGACCTACACCGCCCGCGAGGGAGAGAGCGACCTGATTGCCCTGCGCATGAGCCAGCATCAGCTGGAACAGAACATCGGCGCGGTGCAGCCGGGCACGCTGGGTGACTTCTGCTGGCTTGACCTGAACGGCAACGGCCTGCAGGACGAGGGCGAACTCGGTCTGGGCAACATGCGCATCGAGCTGTGGCGCAACGACCAGCTCGTCGCGGAAACGACAACCGACGCGTACGGTTACTACACCTTTGAGAACCTGTATCCGGGCGTGTACACGCTCAAGCCCATCTACCCGACGGAAGTTGTGCCGACGCGTATGCGCACGGATATTCCGCTGATTGCGTCGATTCTGGGCGAAAACGGCGAATCGAACCCGGTGCAGGTGACCTCCGCCAGTACGACCTACACGGCGGATTTGGGCTTCGTGCTGGTTGATGACGACGTGCTGCCGGCAAACTACGGCATCGGCGAAAAGCAGGACTGGACGAAGAAGTAAGGAATAATGCGGAATGCGGAATTGCGCATCCGCGGATGGCGGGGTGCTGCGGGGCGAAAGGCTCTCGCGGTGCCCCGTTTTTTGTGATGGGGGAGGGAAGTAAAGTCCGCTTTTACGGAAAGAATCAACTGCTTGTTTTTGTGAGAATTGAAAAGTAAATAAAAGTTACTTCACTCGCATTTTCCAAATGAAAATGGAAGCTGCTTCATTCTGAAATCCCAAATCTGCGCGAATCAAGCGTTTTCCTGCGCGAAAGTGTATAGCAAAAGCGCCTTGCATCTGATATCATAGATGTTACCAGCTGAGACTGTTCCATATGGAAAAAAATCAGCCGAATCATGCTGGAAATGAAAGGACGGAAACAAATATGAAGAAACTCCTTGCTCTCCTGATGGCGCTCATGATGTGCTGCACCGCCTTTGCGTTCGCGGAGGAAGAAGCGGAAGTGCCGGCAGTTGAAATGAATGTCAGCTTCGAGGCGCAGACGGTTGCGCTGGGTGAAACGGGTCTGACGATGCAGATTCCGGCGGACTGGGCGGTTCAGGAAGTCCCCGCAGGCACGGAAAACGCCGAGAACATCCTGCTCTTCGCCGTCAACGCCGACCAGACGGTCAGCATTACGGTGCAGAAGTCCGCGATGACTTTCGAAACGCTGCTGCAAGGCATTCAGGATGCGGGCGCGACGGAAGAAATGCTCGCTGAGCTGTATGTCAACGAAAACTATTGCCTGATGTACACGCCGGGCGACACCGTGCTGGCGCTGTATGCTTTCCTTGACGACGAGACGGTTCTCGCCGTGACGTTCCAGGTTGCCAGCAAGGAAGTGGGCGACGCGCTGGAGAATATGCCGCTGGAGATCTTCGGCAGCTTGGCGGCAGCGGAGTAATTCACTTCGTTACCACGATGCAGGACGAATCGCCGTCCTGCATTTTTTTTGTGCGCAAAAATGCACAAGGAGCTGCAGAAAACTTGACAAATGCAACTGCATAGCCGAAAATATTCAAAATACACGAAAAAAACATGAAAAAAACACAGTTTATGCAGCAAAATACTTGATTTTCTCCATACAGTGTTTCATAATAAAGTATCGACGCGGTGAAACTGGTTGGTTTTGCGCGTCGATGAACAAGAAACGCAGGCAGACGCGGCAGCGCCCCTGCCGGGAAGGTGAAGCGGATGAATTCCAAGATGCTGTTTTATGTCCTCAAGCGCGTGCTGCTGGCGCTGCTGACCATCTGGATTGTTATCACGGTGACATTCTTCGTGATGCACTCGATTCCGGGTGGACCGTTCGCAAGTGAAAAGGCAATTTCCGCGGAAGCGCAGGCGGCGCTGGAGGCCAAGTACGGGCTGGACAAGCCGCTGGGTGAACAGTATGTGACGTATCTGCGCGACGTGGTGACGAAGCTGGACTTCGGGCCGAGCCTGAAACAGCGCGGCCGTCAGGTCATTGACATTATTCTGGATGGCATGAAGACCTCCGCAAAGCTTGGTCTGATTGCGGCGTTCAGCGCGGCAATCGTCGGCATCGTCCTCGGCGCGCTGGCGGCGCTGCGGCGCAACACCGTGCTGGATAAGATTATCATGGTGATTACGACCGCGTTCGTGTCCATGCCGTCGTTCATTATGGGGTCATTCCTGCTGATAGTGTTCTCAGTCAAGTTAGGCTGGGTACCCGCGAACGGCGCGACGGCCGAAGGGCTGATCCTCCCGATTATCACCCTTGCGCTCTATCCGATGAGCTACATCACGCGCCTGACGCGCTCCTCCATGCTCGACGTGCTGGGGCAGGATTACATCCGCACCGCGCGCGCCAAGGGCGTTTCGGGCAAGAAAATTATCTTCGGTCACGCGCTGAAGAACTCGCTGATTCCGGTTATCACCTATTTCGGCCCGATGCTGGCGTTCATCGTCACCGGTTCGATGGTCGTTGAGCAGATTTTCGCCGTGCCGGGTATCGGCCGCCAGTTCGTATCCAGCATCACCAACCGCGACTACACCATGATTATGGGGACGACCATTTTCCTCGCCTCTTTAATCGTGATTATGAATCTGATCAGCGACCTGCTCTACAAGGTGGTTGATCCGCGCATTGATTACGAATAAGGAGGCCTCTGCACCATGATGATGAACAAGAAAAAGCCCTTTAGCCTGCATCTGGATGTGGATTCCTTCATGCCCGCGACGGCGGAGGAAAAGGAAGTCATCTCCCGGATGCGGCCGTCCTCGACCTTTTTCCGCGACGGCGTGAAGCGCCTGCTGAAGAACAAGGTCGCGACCATCAGCCTGATTCTGATTGTGCTGATTACGCTGTCCTCCATCATTATCCCAATGTTCTGGCCGTACTCGTATGACCAGATGCTGGGGCAGACGAAGGGACGCCCGATGGACAACAGCTACAACAACCTCGCGCCGTTCCAGTACGGCAAGACGGAACTGAAGAAAATCGACAAAGGGGAAGCTATTTTCCCGCACATCTTCGGCACGGATGCGCACGGACGTGACTACTTCATCCGCGTCGTCTACGGGACACGCATTTCCCTCGCTGTCGGATTCTTCGCCAGCATCATCGTGCTGGTGATTGGCATGATGATTGGCGCAGTCGCAGGATACTTCGGCGGCAGGGTGGACTTGTTCATCATGCGAATCGTCGATATTATCTACTCATTGCCGGACATGCTGGTTATCATCCTGCTGTCGGTCGTGCTGGGGCAGGTGCTGCATGTGGAAGGCACCATCTTAGAGAAAATCGGCTCGAACATCATCAGCATGTTCATCGTCTTTGGCCTGCTCTATTGGGTGGGCATGGCGCGCCTGATTCGCGGTCAGATTCTGTCCCTCCGCGAGCAGGAGTACGTGCTGTCCGCGCAGGCGACGGGCGCGAAGGCGCGGTGGATTATCCGCAAGCACCTTTTGCCGAACTGCATCAGCGTCGTGATTATTTCGACCGCGCTGCAAATTCCGAACGCGATTTTCACCGAAAGCTTCCTGTCCTTCCTGGGTCTGGGCGTCAACGCGCCGATGCCTTCGCTGGGCTCGCTGGCTTCTGACGCGCTCAACGGCATCTATTCCTACACCTATCGCCTGATTATCCCCGCCGTGGTCATCTGCCTCATCGTGCTGAGCCTGAACCTGTTCGGCGACGGCCTGCGCGACGCATTTGACCCGAAGCTGAATGCGTGATGAAAGGAGCTGGACAAAATGGCATTGCTGGAAGTCAATGACCTGCATACATCCTTCTTCACCGACGCGGGCGAAGTCAAGGCGGTGGACGGCGTTTCGTTCCGCCTTGACCACGGCAAGGTGCTGGGCATCGTGGGCGAAAGCGGTTCGGGCAAGAGCGTCACGGCGTATTCCATCATGCAAATTCTCGCGCCGACGGGCAAAATCGTCAGCGGCAGCGTGAAATTCGACGGGCAGGAGCTGGTCGGCGCGGACGAGAAGCTGCTGCGCACCGTGCGCGGCAACCGCATCTCGATTATCTTCCAAGACCCGATGACATCCCTGAACCCGACCTACACCATCGGTCGGCAGCTGATGGAAGCAATTCTGCTGCACACCGACCGCAACCGCCATCAGGCGCGCGAACGGGCGGTGGAGATGCTGAAGCTGGTCAACGTCAACGAGCCGGAAAAGCGCATGAAGCAGTACCCGTTCGAGTTGTCGGGCGGTATGCGGCAGCGCGTGATGATTGCTATGGCGCTGGCGTGCGAGCCGGACATCCTGATTGCCGACGAGCCGACGACCGCGCTGGACGTGACAATTCAGGCGCAGATTCTTGATTTGATGCGCGATTTGCAGAAGAAGATGGGCATGGCGATTATCATGATTACGCACGACTTGGGCGTTGTCGCCCAGATGTGCGACGAGGTCATCGTCATGTACGCTGGTTCTATCTGCGAGCAGGGGACGGCGGATGAAATCTTCTACAACCCGCGCCACGAGTACACGAAGGGCTTGATGCGCTCCATCCCGACGGCGGAGAACAACGGACAGCGCCTGGAGCCGATTACCGGTACGCCGATTGACCTGCTGAACATGCCCAAAGGCTGCCCGTTCGCGCCTCGCTGCGAGGCGGCGATGAAGATTTGCCTGAAAGAGAAGCCGGTTCGGATGCTCATCAACGACGACCATATGGCAACCTGCTGGATGAACGTCAAGAAGGGCGTTGAGGACGGCAGCATCACGGAGGAAGGAGGAGTGCCCTGTGTCTGAAGCGCAGATGCACCAGCCGCTGCTGGAAGTCAAAGGACTGAAAGAATACTTTGACATCAACATGGGCTTCTTCCGCACTAAGCCGCTGAAGGCGGTCGACGATGTGTCCTTCACCATCAACAAGGGCGAAACGCTCGGTCTGGTGGGCGAATCCGGCTGCGGCAAGACGACTGTTGGGCGCACCATCCTCCAATTGTACAAGCCGACGGCGGGCGAAATCATTTACGATGGCAAGCCCGTCAAAACGAAAGCGGACTTGCAGAAATTCCGCACGAAGGCGACGATGGTGTTCCAAGATCCGTACTCCTCGCTGAACCCGCGCATGACCGTGTCGGACATCGTGGGCGAACCGCTGGATGTGCACCGCCTGTATTCCTCCAAGAAGGAGCGGGAGGAGCGCATTTTGCAGCTGCTGGGCTATGTCGGGCTGAACAGTGAACACGCCTCGCGTTACGCGCACGAGTTTTCCGGCGGTCAGCGGCAGCGCATCGGCATTGCCCGCGCGCTGGCGGTGAATCCGGAATTCATCGTCTGCGACGAGCCGGTGTCGGCGCTGGACGTGTCGATTCAGGCGCAAGTCATCAACATGTTTGATGATTTGCAGGATCGGCTGGGGCTGACGTACCTGTTCATTGCGCATGACCTGCTGGTTGTGCGGCATATTTCGGACAGAATCGCCGTGATGTATCTGGGCAAGATGGTGGAGCTGGCGTCGGCGGAGGAAATCTACAATCACCCGCTGCACCCGTATTCCAAGTCGCTTTTGTCCGCCGTTCCGCTGCCTGACCCGAAGGCGGCGCGCGCGAACAAGCGCATTGTCCTCTCCGGCGACATTCCAAGCCCCCTGAACGCGCCGTCGGGCTGTCCGTTCCGCACGCGCTGCCCCTACGCCACCGAAGCCTGCGCGCAGTCGATGCCGCCTTTCAACGAAGTCGAGAAGGGTCACTTCGTCGCCTGCCACCGGGTGAAGGAACTGGGGTAAAAGGGGAGACGCCAGAGACTCTGCCTCTGGACTCCGGCAGGGGCGCTGCCCCTGCACCCTGCAAGGGACTTCGTCCCTTGACCCTTTCGCACGATTGCGTTGGTGACACTGGCATAGTGTGCCCGCGTGTTTATCCGCGCAAAAAAATTGCTTCAAGGATGCGTCAACACGCATTTTTGATACAGACAGTCTACGAAAAGCAAGGCTGTCACAGAATATTAAGGGAGGTTTTTTCATGAAGAAGCTGACTGCTCTCCTGCTCGCCATCGCAATGATGGTGACCTGCACCCTGTGCGCTGTCGCCGAAGACGGCAAGACGTACATGGCTGTCTGCATCGCGTCCGAGCCTGATACGCTTGACCCGGCGCTGAACTCCGCTGTGGACGGCGCGACGATGGTCGCTCACCTGTTCGCAGGCCTGTCCACTTGGGCGCAGACCGACGACGGCAAGCTGGAAATCCTGCCGGACTGCGCGGTGGAACTGCCGGATCCGGTGGTCAATGACGACGGCACGGTGACGTACACCTACACGCTCGTTGATGGCCTGAAGTGGTCTGACGGCAAGGATCTGACCGCGAAGGACTTCGAGTTCGCGTGGAAGCGCGCTGCTTCCTCCGAGCTGGGCGCGGACTATGGCTACATGTTTGAAGTCGTCAAGGGCTACACTACGGACGGCTCCGACCCCAAGGCGGAAAACCTCGCTGTGACCGCCGTGGACAACAAGACCCTGACCGTTACCCTGAACAACCCCGTTGCCTACTGGAACGAGCTGCTCGCCTTCCCGGCGTACATGCCCGTGCGTGAGGACGTCGTCGCCAACGAAGCGTGGGCGACCGATCCTTCCACCTACATCGGCAATGGTCCGTACACCATGACCGCGTGGGAACACAACAGCAAGATCACCCTGACCAAGAACCCCTACTATCATGCGGTGGACAAGGTCACGATGGACGAGCTGGACTTCTACCTCTCCGACGACGCGAACAACATGCTGGCGAACTTCCAGAAGGGCGACTGGCAGCTGATCGACGACGTTCCCACCTCTGAAATCGCGTCCCTGAAGGAACAGTATCCGACGGAATTTGTTGTTGCCGGCCAGATTGGTACCTACTATGTCTGCTGGAACATCAACGAAGAAATCCTGCCCGCTGACGTGCTCGCGAACATGACCCCCGAAGAAGCGGAAGCGGCGCGCGCAGAAGTCCGTCAGGCGATTGGCCTGCTGTTTGACCGCAACTACATCGTCACCGAAATCGGTCAGGCTGGTCAGCTTCCTGCGTCCAGCTTCGTCCCGATGGGCATGACCGATGCGGACGGCTCTGAGTTCTACAAGAATGCGGGTCATGTGGAAGGCGTCACCGGCTACTACGACGTGACCGACGACGAAGACGTCTACATGGCGAACTTCGACAAGGCGGTTGAAACCCTGAAGAAGTACTACACCTACGACGAGGCGAACGGCGTCTTCACCAACTTCCCGTCCCTGACCTACCTCTACAACACCTCCGAAGTCCACAAGGCGATTGGCGAATACCTCCAGAGCGCGGTTTCTGCGGTCGGCATCACCATGAACCTGAACAACCAGGAATGGAACACCTTCCTGAACACCCGTAAGGCGGGCGACTACTCTATCGCGCGCAACGGCTGGCTGGCGGACTACAACGACCCGATCTGCTTCCTCGACATGTGGGTGACCGGCTCCGGCAACAACGACGTGCAGTACGGCAAGGGCGCGAATGCGGATCTGAAGATCTACAACCTCGACCTGACCCCCTACGGCTACGACGTGAAGGTGGAGAACGGCACTTGGGCGGAAACCTATGACGTGCTGATTTCTGCCATCAAGAGCTGCACCAACAGCGCGAACCGTTATGCCATGATGCACATCGCGGAAGATATGCTGATGAATACCGGCTGCATCGTGCCGCTGTACTACTACACCGACATCTTCATGATCGACGACTCCGTGCAGGGCTTCTTCTCCAACCCGCTGGGCTACAAGTACTTCATGCACTGCACCATCGCCAAGTAATTCCATCCAAGTTTGGACAAATTCACGGGCGAATCGGCTTCAAAACCGGTTCGCCTTTTTTCGTATGTTGGAAAGATACACTTTGCCATCCTTGGCAACCGATATTTCCTGCCTTGGAAAGGTACATTCGGCGGAAAACATGCGCGAATTGACGAGAAAACTGCGTGAATGCAGGAATTTTCAGCAGGAAAAGGGAGAGGAAACGTCCAATTAATCCATTGAATGGCGGTGGTAAACAGCGCTTGTCAATGGTATACTGAAACCAGAAGGGCGATTTCTATGGGAAAAAAGCCCGCGGAAGCTATCAGCAAGGAGGAAGAAGCATGAAGCGAATCGCACGATGGAGCACCATTTTCCTGCTCTTATGCAGCATCATTTGGGCGGGTACAGCATCGGCGGCCATGATTGTGGAAAACAACATGAGTGCGCTGAACACACTGAACACCATCAACAAGAACCAGACACCACAGGGCAAGGACTCAGCGCTGGAGCGGCTGGCGAAAGAAATCGGCGCTGGCATATGGGACAATACGGACTGGGATGACCCGGCGTTTCAGGAGAACATCGGGCGATTTGGCATCACCGTGTTGAAAAAGGACACGCAGCCGCCGGAGTCCTTCATCGGCGACGCGATTTTTGACCATCTGGGCGACACGGAGTTCAATGCGCCGGAAATGAACGGCAATCTGCTGGTTCTCGGCGGGCTGAACGCTAATCTGCCGTCCGGCAAAATCGACCGCCTGTATGTGCTGTCGGACGAGGACGTGCGGCTGAACATCGGCGCGGCGGCAGAGGTTCAGGAACTGATTCTGGGCGCGTCGGGGAATGTGTCGCTGAACGGCGAGGGCAATGTCCGCTCCACCATCGTGGTGGACAAGCCGATGAATCTCGATATCGGGATTGCGACGAACCTCGTGAACCTGACGGATGACCCGCTGCCGACGGGCGATATTGTGCTGAATCCGGGCAAGAACGCGCTTGTGCCGGGGCAGCAGCTGCATATGGGCAGCGAGCTGAAGGTGGAGAAGAAAATCAGCCTGACCGTGCGCTTCCGCCTTGTTGACCAGAGCGCCAAGGACATGCAGCTGGAAACGGCGGATTGGGACGGCGCGCTGCTGACCGAAACGACAGTGCAGTACACGGGCGACAGCTGCCCGATGGGCGCGGTCAACATGATGGACAGCATCGAGGCGGCGTTTGCGGAGAAGTATCCGGATTTGCAGGAGCAGTATGTGCTGCTGCCGGAAATGCGCAGCGCAGACCCGTGGAGCAAGGTCTACCGCCTGAATGGCGGCGAATCCTGCTTTGCCGTGGCGGAAAATTATGTCTATCTCTCCCGCGAGGGCGATGTTGTGTTTCCGCTGACGGATGACAGCACGCTGGTAGCGGAATTCCCGGTGTACGTCTACCGCTATGGCGAGCAGGACGGGCGCATCACCTACCGCGTTCGCATCAGCGGCGCACGCCCGGATTACTTCACGCCGAGCCTGACCCTGCGCAGCGGCGCCGTGGCGAGCTTCACCTTCGATAAGGAGCGCGGCGAGTGGGTGACGCAGTTCAAGCGCAGCGACTTCGGCGCGGACGAGCGTGCCCTCATTCACCTGACGGGACTGCGCGGCGAGGAGACGGACACATTCCTGCCCGTAACAGGCCGCGAAGAAAGGCGCATCGTTACGCTGACGTGGACGGCGGACACGCAGCGCGTGACCATCGACGCGCAGAACGTCCTCTGGGGCAGCGATATGCCGGCGGAGGGCAACGACCTGCTGTGCCGTGCGGGTGAGCAGGTGACGGTGCAAATCGCGCCCGCAGCGGGCTATCGCGGCATCCACGTTTTCCTGAGCGACCCCGCTATTTCCCTGAGTATCAGCGAGGGGAACGACGCGGTTTCCTTCCTCATGCCCTACGCGCCGCTGACCTTGACGCTGACGGCGGACAAGCTTTATACCGTCACGATGGACACGGCGGGCGGCGATCCGATCCGCCCCATCCAGTACACGGTGGAATCGGAAGCGTTCCAGCTGCCGACCGCGGTTCGCACGGGCTACATCTTCCTCGGCTGGACGGGCGAGGGCATCACCGAACCGCAGAAAACCATTGAAATCCCGCAGGGAAGCACGGGCGACCGCACTTACACCGCGAACTGGCAGGTGATTGAATACACCATCATTACGCTGCTGGAAGGGGGCAATGCGGGCTCGTCGCAAGTGTATTTCTACACGGTGGAGCAAACCGTAACGCTGCCGACCCCGACCCGCACGGGCTACACGTTCCTTGGCTGGACAGGCGAGGGCATCACGACGCCGCAGCCGAACGTGACCATCCCGAAGGGTTCGACGGGCGACAAGACGTATATCGAGAACTGGAAACTGACAGAATACAACATCACCATGGATTTGAACGGCGGCAGCGGTCAAGAAAAGGTGGTTTACACCATGACGGATGAGGATTTCGAGCTGCCGACCCCGACCCGCAACGGCTACGAGTTTGTCGGCTGGACGGGCGAGCGCATCACGACGCCGCAGACAAGCGTCAAAATTCCGAAGGGTTCGACGGGAGACAAGGCGTATACCGCAAACTGGCAGGTGATTGAATACACCATCACACTGGACACGAACGGCGGCCCAGTCGTGTCTCCGATAAAATACACCGTGGAGGATTCCTTCACTCTGCCTTACCCTCTCCGTCCGGGCTACGAATTTGCCGGCTGGGTCCTCGATGGCAGCGGTATGCTCCCTGCCACGACGCTCATTATTTACTATGGCACAACCGGCGACCTCCATTACAAGGCGGAGTGGCGTTTGGCGGAGTACACCATCACCATGGATTTGAACGGCGGCAGCGGTCAAGAAAAGGTGGTTTACACCATAACGGATGAGGATTTCGAGCTGCCGACCCCGACCCGCAACGGCTACGAGTTTGTCGGCTGGACGGGCGAGCGCATCACGACGCCGCAGACAAGCGTCAAAATTCCGAAGGGTTCGACGGGAAACAAGGCGTATACCGCAAACTGGAAGGTGATTCAATACACCATCATTACGCTGCTGGAAGGGGGCAATGCGGGCTCATCGGGAGCGTATGTCTACACGGTGGAGGAAACCTTCACGCTGCCGACCCCGACCCGCACGGGCTACACGTTCTGGGGCTGGACGGGCGAGGGCATCACGACGCCGCAGCCGAACGTGACCATCCCGAAGGGTTCGACGGGCGACAAGACGTATATCGAGAACTGGAAACTGACAGAATACAACATCACCATGGATTTGAACGGCGGCAGCGGTCAAGAAAAGGTGGTTTACACCATGACGGATGAGGATTTCGAGCTGCCGACCCCGACCCGCAACGGCTACGAGTTTGTCGGCTGGACGGGCGAGGGCATCACGACGCCGCAGACAAGCGTCAAAATTCCGAAGGGTTCGATGGGGAACAAGGCGTATACCGCAAACTGGAAGGTGATCAGATACACCATCACACTGGTCACGAACGGCGGCGCAGTCATAGCTTCGATACGCTACACCGTGGAGGATTCCGTCACCCTGCCCATCCCTCCCGAGCGTCCGGGCTACGAATTTGCCGGCTGGGTCCTCGATGGCAGCGGTCAGTTCCCTTCAACGCCGATGATTATCCCCGAAGGCTCAACCGGCGACCGCATTTACGAGGCGGAGTGGCGTGTGGCGACGTACACCATTACCTACGTGAGCCACGGCAAAGCATATAATTGGGTTCAATACACCATCAACAACCAAATTTATTTCGGGGCACCGGAAGAAGACCCGTCCTACTACCTCCCGGGCTATACCTTTGTAGGCTGGAAAATCGACGGCGTATCAGGAACGCCGCGCTCCTACATGCTGCCCAAGGGCTCGTATGGCAATCGAACGGCGACCATGCTTTGGGAGCCAATTCCGTAAGCGTAAACAAGGAGAACAAGGAGGGGATGCGCATTGGACTACCTCAGCGTAAAGGAAATAGCGGAGCTGTGGGGCGTTTCCATCCGCATGGTGAATTACTACCTGAATACCGGGCGGATTCAGGGGGCAATCCGGAAATCGGGCGGGTGGCTGATTCCGGCGAATACGCCGCATCCGGCGGATTTGCGCAAGAGCGGGCAGCGCGGGCAGGAAAAAATCCCCCCGCGGATGGCCAAGTGCTATATGCCGCTGATTTCCCGCCCGTGCGACAACGGCTTCCAGAATCTCCTGCTGACCATAAACGACGAGGAGGAACGCGACATCGCCCGCGCCCTGCACCACTATTTCCGCGATGAGCACGAGGAAGCCCGCGAAATCAGCGAGAAATACCTGACGAGCAAGTGCCCCGAAATCCGCCTGTCCGCGCTGATTACCAACACGATGGCGATGCTGCAGACGGGGGATGCCGCCAAGTGCCGCCGGAATCTCGAAATGATTCAGCGGGACGGGCAGCGCGCAAACGACGATTCGTGGCGGCTGTACAGCAGCATTACAGACGCGCTCATCAGCGTGTTCTTCCACTCCGAGAAGCTCGACTTGACCCCTATCCGCCCCGCTATCGGTATTCTTCCGCCCGGAATGCAGTATTTCGCCATGTACGCCATCGCCCACGCGCTCTACATCCGGCGCGAATACGAACACGCGATGGGCATTGCCGAATCCGCCCTGCTGATGGCGGGCACGCGCTACCCCATTGACAGCATCTACCTCAACATCGTCCTGTGCATGATTTGCATGAGCCTGAAGCAGGATGAACGCGCGGAGCAGAAGTTCGATGCCGCGTGGAGCATCGCCAGCCGCGAGGGGTACATCCACCCGTTTGTGGAGCATCACGGCATTTTGCAGGGGCAGGTGGAGCGCGCGCTGCGCAAGCAGGAGCCGGAAACGTACAACAAGATTGTGCAGTCGGTCTACCGCTTCAGCCGCGGGTGGATGAAAATTCACAACCCCGTGTCGACGCTGCAGGTGACCGACGCGCTCACACCCTACGAGTTTTCGATTGCCATGCTTGCCGCGAAGGGACGCAGCAACAAGGAAATCGCCGCGCTGATGGGCATTTCCGTCAACACGGTGAAGTCGTACATGGAGAGCATTTTTGAGAAGCTGCAAATCTCCAGCAGGAATGAAATCGACGCGTATGTGAATCGGTAATATCAACAAAAGCACGCACTCCGAATGTTGACATGCAAGTATTGCGGCTTAGAAAACCCGAAGGAAGCGCGCTACTGCCAACACTGCGGTGAATACAGGTGAATAAAAATCAGCCGCGACGAGCATATTCACTCGTCGCGGCTGTGTTTATCTATGCGCTTCCTTATTCTGATACATCCGCGCGTCCGCCCGCGCTAAGGACTCCGCCAACTCATCCGTTGACGGATTAAAATGCGAACAGCCCACCGATACCATCGGCAAAACCGGATTCTCCGCCCGCGCCGCATCCATCAGGTGCTGGAAAATCTCCGTCATGGTGTTGTATTGCGCGTTCCGCCGCGTCAGTATCACGCAGAACTCGTCGCCGCCGATGCGGAAGCACGTCCCGTAATTCCCGTACGCGCGGCGGATGCAGCCGGCAATCGTCCGCAAGCAGGCGTCGCCCATCAAGTGCCCATGGCGGTCGTTGACGTCCTTGAAGCGGTCAACGTCGAACATCAGGATGGTAGCAGGCACGCGCAGGCGCGCCAGATAATGCTCGTAGCCTAAGCGGTTGACAAGCTGCGTCAGCCCGTCGGTTTGCAGCACCATGTCGCTGGAGAATTTCGACATCATCAGCGCACCGCAGCTGATGGTAATCCAGTCGATTTTGACCATCGGCAGGAGCTGCTGCACCATCAGCCCTAACAGCACGAACAGCGTCGCGAGCATCAGCGGTGTGCCGCCGGTGTACTGGTAGGCGCGGCAGGCGAACCAAATCTGCACGAGGAAGAACACCGTGCTGCCCCCGTAGGCGAGCATGTAGAGCGCGTAGAGCGCCCCGTGGTGATAGAAATTCTGCCCATCGACATAGAAAATCAGCCCCGTGAACGCCGAGAGCAGCACCAGCAGTGCGTGGAAGCACGCAAGGCACAGCAGCCTGTGTACCACTTTCCGCGGGCAGGGATGGATGACGCAGCCCGCAAACAGCCCGATTAGCGGCGCAAGCGAAAGTTCGATGGCCTTGACGGCGATATGCAGCGGAATCAGCGCGGGCGGCGTGCCATCCATCTGCACGCCCGACCACTCACACAGCGCGCAAATGGCGATGGTGGCGTACAGGCCGCCGCAGAGCAGGTTTCGGATCTTGGATTGGCTGATGTCGCCGCGCAGGGAGAAGAGCATAATCGCCATGGCGAAGACGCTGAGAGCAATATTTGCCGTGTATAATTCATTCATGGTGATTGTGGAGGCGGTTGACAAGCAATCGCGGCAGATAAGTTTGAAAAGGGCAAATTCCCCCTTCTTATAATAATGATACCACGAAAAAAAGAGGATGAAAAGTTGGTTACATGGGGAAAATTGCAAATGTGGCAGATTTCAACAAATGCGGGGAAATGGTTACATGGAGCGTCTCCCATCCCCACGAAAAAAGGGACTGACCGAAGCCAGTCCCTTTGATGATTATTCGTATTCGCAAACGCTTGCCCAGCGGATGAGCAGGTCGCGCTCTTCGGGCTTGCCCTTGAGGGACTGGCTCGCGGCGACGATCGGAATCCACTGCTGGACGTACTGCTTGGCGGTGTCGCTCTTCTTGCAGAAGAGGGAGAGGTACTTCTCCGCCAGCGCCTCCTTGCCTTCGAGGACGAAGAGCAGGTAGGTACGGGCAACATCAGCGGACGCGTTGCCCTGCGTGGCATGCGACCAGTCGAGGATGTACCACTGTCCGTCGGGGGTGATGATAATGTTGGACGGGTTGAAGTCGCCGTGGCAGACCTTCTTGTGGACGTGCATACTCGCCAAGCGGGTGTGCAGCTCGTAGCGGGTGGTCGCGTCGAGGTCGGTGGCGGAAATCTTGCGCTGCATCTTCTCGGTCAGGCTGTTGAGCATCGGGCAGGTGCAGGCGTGAACCTTCATCTGAATGTCCACAAACAGGTTCAGGTACTCGTCTTCCTTTTCCGGATGCGCCGCCATCAGCGCCGCCAGCGTGTCGCCTTCAACGAACTCCGTCGTAATCGCCCACTGACCGTTCACCGTGTCAACAGCCAGCAGCTTGGGAATCGGCAGGCCCGTCTCTTCCACGCGCGCCGTGTTCAGCGCTTCGTTCAGAATGTCCGCCTTGCTGTACCCTTCGGCAAACACTTTGATGGCCTTGGCGCCGTCGCGGTAAATCTTCTTATTCTCCCGCTCGGCAATCACATGCGTCAAATCCATAGGGAAACCTCCTTCTATATGGTTCATGTTTATTGGGGGGAGAGGTGCAAGGGCGCTCCCCTTGACCTGTCAAAGGGTCTGTGACCCTCCGGACTCCCTTTTCGCGATTGAGTTGAGCACGTTATCATGCTTGCCCGCGTGCTGATTGGGGGCGACCAGCAAAGCCTGATATTTGTCCTAAATATCTATTCGCCGCCCAAATACGACATTCCTGCAAGCGGACAAAATTTTTTGTGCTCAAAAATGCCCGGCCCAGCAGAAGCATTCCTGCCAAGCCGGGGAGAATGGCGCATTACTCGCCGTAGTACGCCTTCAGATACATTTCCTTGATTTCGCTGATGAGCGGGTAGCGCGGGTTCGCGCCGGTGCACTGGTCGTCGAACGCCTGCTCGGACATTTCGTCCAGCGTCGCGAGGAACTTCGCCTCGTCCACACCGTAGTCGCGGATCGTATTTTTGATGCCGACACGCTCTTTCAGGGCATGGATGTTGCGGATGAGGTTCTCCACCGTCTCGTCGTCATTCGCGCCCTTGAAGCCGAGGAACTCGCCGAATTCGGCGTAGCGGCGCTTCGTGTGCGGATAGGCGTACTGCGGGAAAGTGCCCATCTTCGTGGGAACTTCGGCGCTGTTGTAGCGGATGACCAGCTCAATCAGCAGCGCGTTGGCGATGCCGTGCGGCAGGTGATGGAACGCGCCCAGCTTGTGCGCCATGGAGTGGCAGACGCCGAGGAACGCGTTCGCGAACGCCATGCCAGCCATCGTGGCGGCGTTGCCCATCTTTTCGCGGGCAACCGGCTCGTTCTGACCGTTGTCGTAGCACGCGGGCAGATACTCGAAAATCAGCTGAGCCGCCTGCTTCGCCAGACCGTCGGTGAAGTCCGTCGCCAGCATGGAGGCGTAGGCTTCCAACGCGTGGGTCAGCGCGTCGATACCGGAGGCGGAGGTCAAACCCTTCGGCGCGGACATCATCATGTCAGCGTCCACAATAGCCATCTTCGGCAGCAGCTCGTAGTCCGCCAGCGGGTACTTCACGCCGGTGTCCTGATCGGTAATGACGGCGAACGGGGTGACTTCGGAGCCCGTGCCGGCGGAGGTCGGGATGGCGATGAAGTACGCCTTTTCACCCATCTTCGGGAAGGTGTACACGCGCTTGCGGATATCCATAAAGCGCATCGCCATATCAAGGAAATCCACTTCCGGATGCTCGTACATGACCCACATAATCTTGCCGGCGTCCATCGCGGAACCGCCGCCGATGGCGATAATGCAGTCCGGCTGGAAGGAGGTCATGGCCTTTGCGCCTTCCTTCGCGCAGGCGAGGGACGGGTCGGGCGCAACATCGTAGAACGTGGTGTGGACGATGCCCAGCTCATCCAGCTTGTCGGTAATCGCCTTGGTGAAGCCGGATTTGAACAGGAACGCGTCGGTGACGATGAAGCAGCGCTTCTTGCCCATAACTGCCTTGAGTTCATTCAGGGCGACAGGCAGGCAGCCCTTCTTGAGGTAGACCTTTTCAGGCGCACGGAACCACAGCATATTCTCCCTCCGGATGGCAACAGTCTTGACATTCAGCAGGTGCTTGACGCCGACGTTCTCGGAGACGGAGTTGCCGCCCCACGAGCCGCAGCCCAGCGTCAGCGACGGACGCAGCATGAAGTTGTACAGGTCGCCGATGCCGCCCTGAGAGGAAGGCGTGTTGACGAGAATACGGCAGGTCTTCATGCGCGCGGCGAAGCGGTCAATCAAATCCTTGCGGGTGACGGCGTTCAGGTAGATAGAAGAGGTGTGGCCGTAGCCGCCGTCAGCAATCAGGTGTTCCGCCTTGTCGAACGCATCGTCGATGTCCTTGGCGCGGTACATCGCCAGCACGGGAGAGAGCTTCTCATGCGCGAACTCTTCAGAAATATCCACGGATTCGACTTCACCAATCAGCACCTTGGCGGTTTCCGGCACGTCCACGCCCGCGAGCTTGGCAATGGTGTGCGCCTTCTGACCGACAATCTTGGCATTCAGCGCGCCGTTGATGATGATGGTCTTGCGCACCTTGTCCAGCTCTTCGCCTTCGAGGAAGTACGCGCCGCGCTTGGCGAACTCCGCCTTCACCGCGTCGTAGATGCTGTCCAGTACGATGGTGGACTGCTCGGACGCGCAGATCATGCCGTTGTCGAACGTCTTGGAGTGCAGGATGGAGTTGACGGCCACCTTCACGTCAGCGGATTCGTCGATAATCGCGGGCGTATTGCCAGCGCCGACGCCCAGGGCAGGCTTGCCGGAGGAGTACGCCGCCTTGACCATGCCGGGGCCGCCGGTGGCAAGGATGATGTCGGCTTCCTTCATCGCCATGTTGGTCAGCTCCAGCGAGGGAACATCAACCCAGGAGATGATGTCTTCGGGCGCGCCGGCAGCCACAGCGGCTTCCAGCACAACCTTCGCGGCGGCGATGGTGGACTTCTTCGCGCGCGGATGGGGAGAGATGATGATGCCGTTGCGGGTCTTGAGGCAAATCAGCGTCTTGAAAATGGCGGTAGATGTGGGGTTAGTGGTCGGGATGACCGCCGCGACAACGCCGATAGGTTCTGCAACCTTCATCATGCCGAACGCTTCGTCGCGCTCCAGCACGCCGACGGTCTGCGTGTCCTTGTAGGCGTTGTAGATGTATTCAGCGGCGTAGTGGTTCTTGATGACCTTATCTTCCACCACGCCCATGCCGGTTTCTTCCACCGCCATCTTCGCCAGCGGGATGCGCATGTTGTTCGCGGCGAGGGCAGCTGCCTTGAAAATCTTGTCCACCTGCTCCTGCGTGTAGGTCGCATAGACCTTCTGTGCCGCGCGGACGCGGGCGAGGGCAGCCTCGAAGCTCTCCACGTTATCGACGATCGGATACTCTTTCGCCATGATACTCTCTCCTTATGCTTCATCCGTCCTGCGGGGATGCGCCCGCGAACGGGGAATGTCGGTGTTTGTCGGGGTGACGAGAACAGTGTAGCAGATTGTTAAGCTCTTGTCAAGTAGCTGACACGATTTTAACGATATTTTTTTCACAATTTAATACGTTTTCGGAACAGGACGAATGAAATGGCAAATAAATGGACGAATGGAACAAATGCAAAAAGCACTGTACAACAAAAAACAGCGGATGAATGTCGAATTTGCTGTTCTTGCTTGAAAATGAGGAGAAGATGCGGTATAATGGGGTGGAAAAGCAAAGGGAGGGGGAGGGGACGCGCGTGAAAAGGAGTAGCACAGATACTTGTTGCCTCACGTTGCCGCTTAAATTGGAAAAGTGGCAGTCCGACCGCCTTGAAAAACGCTTTGAAATTGGTAGACAAATCTATAATACGATAGTTCATGCGGAGTTGAAGAAACTGCGCAAACTCGAAAGAACGCAGCAATATCAAGAAATTGAACAGAAGATGGAAAACGCGAAGCAAGAAGAAACAAAAGAACTTTGGAAAAAGAAACGACAATTGCTGGATCAAAATGGACTTAGCGAAGACCACTTTAAGGCGGATATGAAATATTATTATCCGCATTTCAAGGATAACATTGCTTCAAACGTGGCAGTTCATGGAATTACGTCACAAGCATGGACGGCATTTGAGAAAGTGCTGTTTTCAAAAGATGGAAAGATGGTACACTTCAAGAAAAAGGGAGAACCATCCTCACTGAGAGGGTATTCACGGGCGGGAAAGAGCGGAGGAGTGGAAATTATTTTCCGCGGCAGCTACGTCGAATGGAAAGGGCTGAAACTTCCGTTGAAACTGTCCCACGACAACGATTATGAAACGGAAATGCTCAGCAAGCGCGTGAAATATGTCCACATTCTCCGAAAGGAAGGAAAAACAAAGCCGCATTGGTATGCACAGCTTGTTTTGGAAGGAAAGCCGACGGTGAAGCGTGACCCGATAAGCGGTGCGCCGAAGCACCCAGTCGGGCATGGTGTCGTCGGCATCGACATTGGCACGCGAACACTGGCATACTCGACCGATAGCGAGGTTAACCTGCTGGAATTGGCTGACCGTGTGCAGAACATAGAGCAAGAAAAGCGACGCTTACAGCGTAAAATGGACAGAAGCCGACGGGCGATGAATCCGGAGAATTACAATTCGGATGGACCATTTAAGCGCGGCGTGAAGCTGACGCGGAACAAGTCCAAGCGATACAGACGGATTCAGCACCAGCTGGCAATGATTCAACATCATCAGGCGGACATCCGAAAACAGCAGCATAACGAATTGGCAAATTATCTGCTGACGCTGGGTGATTGCTTCTTTGTGGAGAACATGAGTTACTGCGATTTAGTCCACAGAGCAAATAAAACGGAGATTTCCGAAAAGACTGGACGATATAAACGCAAAAAGCGGTTCGGAAAATCCATTGCAAACAAAGCACCTGCTATGCTGATTACGATGCTGAAACAGAAATGCCAGTCGCGCGGGCTGAAAGGGGTGAAAGAGGTTGACACGCATGTGCGCGCAAGCCAATATAACCACCAGACAGACACCTGCATCGAAAAGGCACTTGAAAACCGCTGGAACGTTATGCCGGACGGCGAGCGAATTCAGCGCGATTTGTACTCGGCGTTCCTGCTTCAGCATTGCAAGCAGGGATTGCCGGAATATAATAGGAAGGAATTAAAGAAAGAGTTTGGAGAAGAACTTTACCGTGTATTTGACCGCGAGGCACTTCAACGTGACTATCCTCAATTTGTTGCGTATCATCACATGACGATTCAGCGGCTTTCAGAACTGCCGCATACGATTCCCAGCATGGGCATCAGGCGAATCATCAGCTAACATGAAAATCCGGTGCGGTTCGCACCAACAAAACCGGTCGATTGTCCGTCCGGGGCTGTCGCTAATGGCAACAAAGGTTGCCTTGACAGCAGAAGAGTTTCGGGAAAATAGTCAGCGCAGCATTGATTTGTTCAATACTGAAAAGCTATCTACCAACTCAACACACGTTCTAAAAAGTGCATATGCATTCTGTGCATTTCTGCCGCTGCAATCTGCACGGAGCGTGTGGAGGCAAAGTACATGAACGATTCCGAGGTCGCTTACCTCTCCAGCTGCAATCTGCACGGAGCGTGTGGAGGCAAAGTACATGAACGATTCCGAGGTCGCTTACCTCTCCAGCTGCAATCTGCACGGAGCGTGTGGAGGCAAAGCCGATGATTGTCAGTTTGTTCATTGCTTTTCCTATTGTAATTTGCACGGAGCGTGTGGAGACAAAGCGAAGTCATACTCATGTTTTTTCTCCTTTCGGATTGTTGCAATCTGCACAGAGCATGTGGGGGCAAAGAGGAATGGCTTCCCTACTGTACCCGCGAGTTTTTGTTGCAATTTGCACGCAGCGTGTGGAGGCAAAAGGGTTGTAGTGGATATACACCGCATCATCTCTTACGGTTGCAATCTGCCCCCCGAAAAAAATCCAATGAAATATATGCAGACCTATTGCATTTTTATTCATCCTGGTGTATAATCCATCTTGTCCGGCAGGCGGACACAAAATGATGAAAATCAGGATGAAGATAAAGGAGTCGATTGTTATGGCGAAGATGCGCGTATTGCTGGCTTATTCCGGTGGTCTGGATACCTCGATTATCGTGCCGTGGCTGAAGGAAAATTATGACTGCGACGTGGTCTGCGTTGCGGGCGACGTCGGGCAGGGCGAGGAGCTGGAGCCCCTCCACGAGAAGGCGAAAAAGTGCGGCGCTGAAAAGCTGTACATCGAAGACCTGCGCAAGGAGTTCGTCGAGGACTTCATTTGGCCGACGCTCAAGGCGGGCGCGGTCTACGAGGGCAAGTACCTGCTGGGCACGTCCTTCGCACGGCCGCTGATTGCCAAGCGCCTCGTCGAAATCGCCCACAAGGAGAACTGCACCGCCATCTGCCACGGCTGCACTGGCAAGGGCAACGACCAAGTCCGCTTCGAGCTGACCATCAAGGCGTTCGACCCGAACATGCAGATTATCGCACCGTGGCGCATCTGGGACATCAAGACCCGCGAGGAGGAAATTGACTACGCCGAAAAGCGCGGCATCCCCGTCCCGGTCAAGAAGGATCGCCCGTATTCGATGGACCGCAACATCTGGCACATCAGCCACGAGGGCGCGGATTTGGAAGATCCGTGGAACGAGCCGCCGGAAGACCTGCTGCTGACGATGGTCACGCCCGAAAAGGCGCCTGATCAGCCCGAATACGTCACGGTGGACTTCGAGCAGGGCGTGCCGGTCGCCATCAACGGCGAAAAGCTGGACGCGGTGGATTTGCTGACGAAGGCGAACGAAATCGCGGGCCGCAACGGCGTCGGCTGCGCGGATTTGGTGGAGAACCGTCTGGTGGGCATGAAGTCCCGCGGCGTGTACGAAACCCCCGGCGGAACGATGCTCTACGCCGCGCATGGCATCCTCGAATCCATCACGCTTGACCGCGCCACCAGCCACTACAAGGAGCTGGTCGCGAGCAAGTTCGCGGAGCTGGTGTACGACGGCATGTGGTACACGCCCCTGCGCGAGGCGCTCTCCGCATTTGTGGACAGCACGCAGCAGGCGGTCAACGGCACGGTGAAGCTGAAGCTGTACAAGGGCAACTGTATCAATGCGGGCGTGAAGTCGCCGAACAGCCTGTACATGGAGGAAATCGCCACCTTCGGCGACAGCCACGACCTGTACAGCCACAAGGATTCTGCGGGCTTCATCAACCTGCTCGGTCTGCCGCTGAAGGTCAAGGCGATGGTGGAGCAGAAGAATAAGAAGTAATTTAAAGCAACACCGCACAACTCGGCGGCTGACCGCCTCATTTGTGTAAATGTGATAACTGGGGTGTCCAGCAAGTCCTGCACTGAATTCGGGAGTAGAGCCCCCAATAGTATAAACGCGCTCGTCGGAAGGTCGGCGGGCGCGTTTTCTGTGCGAATTTGAAATTTGGAGGGGGTTGGGGCAGCTGATTTCAGAAAAAAACGATTTTCTGAAAGGTGGTTACACGCAGACACGAAAGTCGTTGTGAAGATACGCAACAATTTGGCATGTTTTTGTTAGGATGTTGTTACTGCGCTTGTCGGAGGTGCAAAACTGGGAATTGCAGACGTTGAGGTTATCCGCTAATACAAATACAGGAATAAATCCGCTGTCCGCCTCCCATTCTCGGAGGCGGATTTTTCATATCCATGCTCATAAAAACGAGCCAGCTTCTCACGAAACTGGCTCGTCACTGGCAGGGGCAGAAGGACTCGAACCCTCAACAAAGGTTTTGGAGACCCACGTGTTACCATTACACCATGCCCCTATGCGGTTCGTCCGGGATTGCCGGAACAAGATTTAGTTTAGCACTTTTTCGGGCGTTTGTCAAGCGGTTTTGCGAAAAATGTGCCGAATTGGCAGAAAATCGCCCGGCGCTTTACAAAACCCGCGGCGCATGGTATGATGAGGGCAGGAAAGTCGGCGGGAGGGACGCGCGTGCAGTGGGCGGAACGGGTTCGGGCGTATGTGCGGATGCATGGCGCGGGGTACACGCTGCACCGCGCGGGTGAAATGCTGGCGGCACGGGTGCTGCTGCGGGACGAATGGCGATTCCGGCGGGAGAAAGCATCCAAGCGCGAACTGGCGGTACAGCGCGCGCAACCCTTCCCGGATGTGCGCATCAGCGTCGTCGTCCCCGTGTTCAACACGCGCCCGAAATTCCTCCGCGCGCTGGCGGATTCGTTGCTTGCCCAGACGCACGGCGCGTGGGAAGCCTGCCTGTACGACGGCGGCAGCACGTCCGCCGAGACGCGAAAGGCGCTGGAAGCAATTGCCGCGCGGGACAGTCGATTCCACATCGCGTTTGGGGTGGAAAACGCGGGCATATCCGGCAACACGAACCGCGCGATTAAAATGGCGACGGGGGAGTATATCGCCCTGTGCGACCACGACGATGTGCTTGCGCCGGATGCGCTCTGGCGGATTGCGGAAGCCATCGACGCGCACCATCCCGACGTGCTCTACACCGATGAGGATAAGCTGACCGCCCACGGCGCGATTCATGTTGATGCGCACCGCAAGCCGGATTTCTGTCCGGACAATCTGCGCTCCGGCAACTATATCTGCCATTTGTCGGTGATTCGGCGGACGCTGCTTGATGCCATCGGTGGATTGCGACCGGCGTTCGACGGGTCGCAGGATCACGATTTGCTGCTCCGTGCGTGCGAGCGGGCGGACGGCGTCATCCACATTCCACGCGTGCTGTACCACTGGCGGACGCTGCGGGGGTCGATGAGCCACACGAAATTGGCAGTCTGCCTGGATGCGGCGGCGCGGGCGGTGGAAGAGAGTATGCGACGCAACGGGTTTCCGGGAACGTGCTGGGTGGAGGACGGTGTGCTGCGGCTGCGGTACAACGTGGGGGATTTTACTGTCGCGGCATTGCGGCTGACGCGGGATGCGTCCGCTGCGGATGTGAACCGCTTGGCGGCGGATTCGTCGGCAGACATGCTGCTGTTCCTGTGGGGAGACACGGCGGAGCCTGATGCGGACGGTTTGCGGGAGATGATGATGTACGCCCAGCGCCCGGATGTGTGCGCGGTGTCGCCGCTGGTGGCGGATGCGCGCAATCGGGTGCTTCATGCCGGATACGACATTCTGCCGGACGGCACAGTGCGGTCGCGGAATCGCGGCTTGCCGGTGTCGGCGGGCGGATGGCACGGCATGAACCGAACCAGCTACAATGTCACTGCGGTTTCGCCAATGTGCTTTTTGGTGCGGCGGAATGCATTTGTGCCGCTGGCGGAGGGAAATTCGCTGGCGGTGGACTTGGCGCAGTGGTGCATGGCACGGATGCAGGATGGGATGCGGCATGTGTATACGCCGCACTGCGTGGTGAAGGCGGATGCGGAAAGCGCATTCGAGGGCTTCCGGGTGCAAGTTCCTGCGGGGTGGTATGACCCGTGTGCGACGGGAAGCAAGCGCGCTTGATGGCGCTTTTGGTTTCTTCTACATACTTGAATTTTATTGTTGCAGGGGTTTCGCCTCTGCGGAGGCGACAAGGGGGCAATGGAAACAGACGAAGT
>ERZ773235.963-NODE-963-length-33275-cov-10.618633_pt1 | contig 33275 bp, 20 predicted proteins | sample MGYA00580522_ERZ773235 | MGnify/ENA primary metagenome ERZ773235 (study PRJEB29015, sample SAMEA2737797) | human gut metagenome | biome: human gut; feature: human-associated habitat; material: faeces | place: China | collected 2012 ...
TAAGCATGTTTCCTTATCCCCCGACGGAGTGTTCGATTTTGAATGTTTTACCTTTCCAAGCCCGGAAGGCCGGGCTGCCGAAAATCGGGGAGGCAAGCCCTAAGCATGTTTCCTTATCCCCCGACGGAGTGTTCGATTTTGAATGTTTTACCTTTACTATGAAACTTATTAAACTCAGATGCTGTAAAGCGGGAAGCATAATTCTAAAGCTGTTTCTCGCCCTGATATGCGGCTTCGGCGCGGCATATCTGTTCGACCTGTTTTCCGAGCCGTTCGGCTTTTCTCTGTGGCGCGAAAACAAGACACTGTTCATCCTTCAGGTCTTTGCCGTCATACTTTTTTGCTCGGTCGTGTTCTGGATCGGAATAATTCTCGTTTATTCCTGCAGCAGCCAGCTCCGCATGAAAACGCGCGTACTCGGTATTCTGTTTGCATGGATTCCGATCCTCAATATCGTCATGCTCATAATCATAATACACACCGCCGATAAAGAATACCGCTTTGAAAAGAAAAAGTACGATCTCGATCAGTCGCGCAGGGAGCAAAAAATCTGCTCGACGAAATATCCGCTTCTTCTCGTCCACGGCGTATTCTTCCGCGACTTTGAGCATCTGAATTATTGGGGCAGGATCCCGAAGGAGCTTGAGGAAAACGGCGCGTCCGTGTATTACGGAAATCACAACAGCGCGTCCCCCGTAGCCGAAAGCGCGGAGCAGCTGAAAAAGCGCCTTTTCGAGATCGTCGGTGAAACGGGATGCAGCAAGGTCAACATAATTGCCCATTCGAAAGGCGGGCTTGATGCCCGGTATCTGCTTTCCGATCCGGAGGCAGCACGTCACGTCGCCTCGCTGACAACGATCAATACGCCTCACCGCGGATGCAGATTCGCGGATTATCTGTTCGAAAAAACATCGGAAAAATTCAAAAAAACTCTCGCGGATACATACAACGCCGCGGCGGCGAAGCTCGGCGACACCGATCCCGACTTTCTCGACGCGGTGCTCGACCTGACATACAAAAAATGCGAGGAGCGCAACAAAAGCCTCACCGACCCGACGGACGTTTTATGTCACTCGGTCGGATCGATCCAGAGAAAAGCGACCTCGGGACGATTTCCGCTTAATCTGACAAACAGATTCGTCAGATATTTCGACGGTGAAAACGACGGACTTGTCGGCGCGGACTCCTTTGAATGGGGAAGCAAATTCGAAATGCTCGTTCCGTCGGGAAAACGCGGGATATCCCACAGCGACATGATCGACCTCAACCGCGAAAACATCAAGGGCTTCGACGTCAGAGAATTTTATGTGCAGCTTGTCTCCGACCTCAGAGAGGCGGGCTGCTGAAGCGTCATAGCCAAAGCGAAGCCGTACATCTATCTCCTTTGCGCGAACGCTTTCCGCGAAATTGACCTCGCATATATTGCGAATCTCTTCCTGCATTGCGGATTCCTTCATCCGCGGTACGCTCGCCCGCCGTTTTATTGTATTTCAACCGAAAAGACACTTCCGCGGAAGTGCCTTTTTATTTTTCCCTGCAAAAACGCAGCTGCCGTATCAAACCGGCGGCAGCACCTCACGCGCAAGCCGAAAGCACGACCGCGCACCTTCGAAAGCCGCTCCGTCCGCTCTATACCTTTATATGTCCCCTATTCCAGCAAAGCGTCCTCGACGGCATCCGGAAAATGAACCAACGATAAACCGCCGGCGTTACACAGTTCCGCAAAGCGCTCCGCCCGCTGCCTGTCAAAAAACACGTCCGAAAAGCTTGAAAGTATTTCGCCTCCGGATCCGACCGCTTCTATCCCGTAAACCGTATACGCCTTTTTCTCCTCGTCCTGCACTATGTTCTTTCTAACGCAATAAGTATATGCCATTTCGATTCCCACCCTTTGATTTATGTATTTGTTAAGTCTTATGTCCGCTTTGCTTCCCGAAAATCAGATCATTACCTCACAACCGCCCTTATTTATATTTGATTTATATTTGATTTATTGCTTCAAATGCCTCGACAATGTTGACAAGCAATCCTTTTAGATGTACAATATAGGAAGTGGTTATTCATTCCATTTTTCCTTTAATGCAGGCTCCGGATTTTTATCCGCCGCCTTTGCTTCCGGCAAATTCATGATAGCACGCAACCAATAAAACTTCAATACGCAAGTTTGCAAAACAGGGTACTCAACTTTGCATTTGAGAAACCGAATATGCAAAAAAGCAAGTCGTCTTTGCAATTTTTTAACCGAATTTGCATTTTTATCTTAATTTTTACCAAAATCGTGCCCGGGACCGGAATCTAAAGCGTCGGAAAATAAAAATACGCATATGAACACTATTTTTGTGAAGGTGAATACAAATGATAGAAAAGTTACGACAATTGAAGAAAGAATCACACATGACCAATCAGCAGATAGCCGAAAAAAGCAACATCCCCGAAAGCACCGTTGCAAGGATCTTTTCCGGCAAAACACCCAACCCCACAGTCACCACAGTTGTATCTATGGCGAAGGCAATGGGATGCTCCGCTGCCGATCTTTTGAATGATAAAGACGATCCGGCATCGGCAGCTACTTCGCCGGAGCATACGGAAATCAGAGTGCCGGACGGCGGCGGGGAGAGCGCAGCCGCCGAAGGCACGGAGGCTTTGGCCGATTCGGAGCTTACCAGATTTGCTTCCTTTGTACGGGATTCTCTGCTTTCGGAGGATACCGCACCTCACGAAAGTATCTATGAAGATATGATCCAATTATACAAGTACGAGATCCGGAAAAAGGATGTCTGGATCTCAAGACTTTTCTGGTGTCTGGCAGGCATCATGATGTTTATTCTGTTCGTATTGGTATTTGATATTCTGAATCCGACCTTCGGGTTTGTGATGTATTAGGTATGCTCCGGCGGCGTTCGCATGTCCGCTTTGCAGGAGCTTGCCGCTCTGCTTTGACGCGGATATGTGAAAGCTCCGCGCGCTCCGCCGCCTCGCCGAAAAAAAGCATCCGAAGATGCCTCAAGATATGATGATCGCCGTGCGTGACGTTTTCGCTTGCGAAAAAGCGATATCGCCCGATCTGCCCGCGGTAATATTGTCGCCGCCCGCAAAACGAGTGTCGCCCGGCTTGCCGGACATTGCTGCGCCGCAATACCTCTCGCCGTAAGGCTGATATAACCGAAAACCGCACTTGCGATGCAAGTGCGGTTTTTTGGTGACGGCACAAAGATTCCGAACCCAGTGCCGCATTATTCTTTTCCTAAATTGTCAAGAGAACGCACTAATCAGATTCCGCTGCCAAATTATATTGTGACCGTTTGCAAATCATTTCATTTGTAATTTTCAGCCTGAAGTTCAAACATCTTATAATAGAATCCCTTCTCAGCCATAAGTGACTCGTGTGTTCCGCACTCTGCAATTTCACCGTTCCTTACAACATAGATGTAGTCGGCGTTGACCACATTGGATAATCTGTGGGAAATGAGGATTGTGGTAGATGTGTTGGCTTTATCTAAGATCATCCTGTTCAGTTCTGCTTCTGCTATAGGATCAAGTGCAGCGGTTGGCTCATCAAAAATGAGAAGACCGAATTTCTTTGTCATCAGACGCGCGACCGCCAGCTTTTGTTTTTCACCGCCCGAAAGCATGATACCGTTTTCATCAAAATTTCTTGTTAAATCTGTATCGAAGGTAGCATTGTTCTTTTCAAGGACTTTATCAAGTGACAGACTTTTGAAAATAATATTCATTTCTTTATCATTAGCAGGTTCGTAGACGGACAGATTGTCTCTAAGCGGCAGCGAGTAAAGAGGAAACTCCTGAAAAGCTATTCCCACATTGTTTCTGTAATGTCTGAGTGCAATTTTCGTCAAAGGTTTTCCGTCAATAAGAATACTGCCTGAGTCAGGATCATACAACCTGAGAAGCAATTTAGTAAGTGTGGTTTTCCCTCCGCCGTTTTCTCCGACAATTGCGATTTTCTTCCCTTCGGGAATTTTCATATTGATGTTTTTCAACCCAAATCCGGAGTTCTCATATGTAAACGACACATTCCTGAGCTCAATATCATACGGCTTTACGGATTCATTAGTGCAACTCTCCTCGGTAGCGGCGTCAGGACAGTTTTCAATAACTGAGGGGAGCGACAGGAATTCCCTGATCTTTTTTCCGTACAGGCGTGAACTGTCAAGGTTAGTATAATATTTTGCAATTCCCTGAACCTTCCACGAAAGTGAGTTCGCTGCATTGAGAATTGCAACAAAGCTGCCGACCCCGACTTTGCCTACGAGGATCAGACTGCAAACAATTGTCCTTATTATAAACGAAGAACCGTATTGAGAAACAGACGCAAGAAAACCGTAGAAAAATTCCTTGAGCTTAAATTTCTTTTGAATGGAGATATCCCGATTTACCAAGTCTTTGTATTTGGTTATCAGAATGTGAAAGATGTTTGTGCACTTGCTGTCCATAGCAGTATCTCGGTTGTAAAGAGTTCCCTGAATATATGATTTCATCCTATACACAGGGGTTGATTCTTCATTAAATTTCAGACTGAGTTTATTACCCTTTTTCTCAATCAATACCTTAACTGCCACTGTTACAAGAGTAACAATGAGCACATAAATCGTGGATGACAAAATATAAGCCACAAGGGTACTGATTGTTGTGATTAACGATATTGCAGCCGAAAACTGTAAAAATGTCTGTGCGGACTTCGCTGCATATTGACCGTATGAAAGAGTATAGGAGTCATAGAATTCGGGAGTGTCGAAATATTTGTAATCTACTTTTCTGATTTGATTATAAACCTCAATATCAATTTTTGCGGAGATCTCGGCTTGCTTAATGTTAAAATAAAAATATGCCATTCCGTCTCCCAGCATACCGAGTCCGATTTGTACTGCAAAAAAGATTACAAGTGTTATGATTACTTTAATAAATCCTTCTCCGGCGGTCAACTGGTTGATGGATGTTTCGAGCAGAAGTACCTCTAACATTGCCGACATTGTGCCTATAATCGCATCCCAAACAATATAAATTATAGAGTACAGCTTCCCATATTTCCAGTATGGTTTAAGCATAATTCCGAGATCGTTGAACCAAAGTTTGAATTCTTTGAATTTCATCTTGAATATGCAGTGTGGTACTTTACCACCTGTTCCTCCATTCTCTCCAAGGATGTTTTGTCAGATAAATGATATGTTCTTCTGCAAAAGACAAAATAATTTCTTATTATTTATAATTCACAGCACGTTCTTAAAGCAACTTGAAGCAGGAATCAGCACGTATCATTATTTATAGTATTTCGCCTGTGCCTCGAAAAGCTGATGATAAATACCGTTTTCTTTTTTTATAAGTTCATTATGATTGCCGTACTCCTGCAGCATACCGTCTGCCATAACGGCAATCTTGTCAGACATTTTGGTCGATGACAACCGGTGTGAAATAATGATCGAAGTCTTGTTTTGTGTAACACTTTGCAGTCCGGAGATGACCTCATGTTCTGCGATAGGATCAAGTGCCGAGGTGGGTTCATCAAAAATCATTATCTCGGGATTTGCGCAGAACACCCGTGAAATTGATAGTTTTTGTTTTTCTCCACCGGACAGATCGACCCCGTCCTCGTCGAATTCTCTGCCGAGAGTTGTACGCACACCGTTCCGGAAGGAATTCACCTTTTCAAGCAGTCCGCTTATGCGAAGCCCCCGCTCCAATTCCGATTCGGAAAGCTCTTTTCCATACGTAATGTTCTCGGCAATCGTGCCCGTGAATATCCGACTGTCTTGAAATGCTACCCCGAAGATTCTGTAGTAATCGTCAAAAGGAAGATTTTTTATCGGGATTCCGCCGACAAGGATCTCGCCCTCATCCGGCTCATAGAATCTGCAAAGAAGCATGACGAGCGTTGTCTTGCCCGCGCCGTTCACGCCGACCAGAGACAGGGTTTCTCCCGGGTCAAGTCTGAAGGTTATATCGGAGAGTGCAGGCGTGTCGCACCCGGGATATGTAAAGGTTACATGACGAAATTCTATGGAGTATTCCTTGATATCATCCAAGCTATGCTCGGCGCAAGTGTCTGCTTCCGATCTGTACGTATCCGAAAGGTTCATAATGTATTTGAAGCCTCTGGAGAACAAACCGTGCTCCAGCAGGGAATTCCAACCGGAGATAACTGCCTTGATATTTCCCGACAGTCCCATCATACTGTTCAGCGCAAACGTGAAATCGCCTATCATCAGGTTTCGGAAAATAAGAAGGATCGAAAGGATCAGATATGTTGCCGCCGTAAGGATATTTCCGGATATGTCCTGGATTACGGAATACACCTGATCCGTTTTTGTCGCCTTTTTCTCAACGTCCAGTAAATTTTTATGCTCCTTCATCCCCTTTGCAGTGATCCAGTTTTTCAGTCGGTTCACTCTGACTTCCTTGCCGTACTCCTCAAAATCCAACACGTTGAATATTGCCCACATCTTCCGAAACGCGGGAATCGTCTCGTTTTCCCTCTTAAATTCATTTTTTGTCTTTAAGCGCAAAACAACGCTGTCAAGTATGATACTCAGAACAAGCAGTACCATAATAAGAGGATGTACGGTTATAACGACCGCACTGTATGTGACGGCTGAAATAACCGAGCCGATAAAACCGGATACCGAGGATAAAACCGTAGAAAACGAATTTTCTTTGCTTGCCATATCAAGAAAATTGAGCGTCTGCGGTTCCACGGCATATATGTACGGGAGGCGCATCATTTTATCTGCCAGAAGTGTTTTCAGGCGATATTCGACCTTCAACGACTCCCTCTGGTCGAGCGACATTATAATGCGGGATACAAAGCTCACCAAAAAGCCCGATATCGCCATACATCCAGCTAAAAAGACGATTCGGCTCACCTCGACATTGCCTGCGATCTCATTCAGGATCAGCTTCATAAACCATATTGACAGTATCTGAGATACCGTTTGAAGAAGGAGTAGCGGTATCCTGACAACGAATATTTTTTTGTTGACCCCAAAAAGGGTACGTATTAAAAACAGAAGATTGCCTATTTGTTCTTTGATCGACGGAAATTCATTCTCCATTCTCATTCTCCCTGTAGTATTCGGACTGCTTTTCAAACATTTCAAAATACAGTCCCTTTTTCTCCATCAATTCTTCGTGCGTGCCGTATTCAACCACTCTTCCCTTTTCAAAAACCGCGACCCTGTCACAAAACTTGACCGATGCCAGACGGTGCGTTATGTACACGGCGGTTTTTGTGCCTATGATACTGTCAAAACGGCGGTAAAGCTCGTCCTCGGACATAGGGTCAAGTGCCGCAGTCGGTTCATCGAGAATCACAAACGGCGTGTCCTTGCAGTACGCACGGGCAGAAGCCAGCTTTTGCTTTTCTCCGCCCGAGAACTCCGCACCGTCCTCGTCGTATTCCCGACTGTATTCGGTGTCAAGTCCGCGCTTCAGAGAAGCGAGCTTTTTGGAAAGCTGACTTTTGCAGATCGCATCCGTTATCTGTTCGTCGGTCGCGCCGAAGTTCATTCCGACATTGTCACGAATCGAAAGCGGAAGCAGTGCAAAGTCCTGAAAGACCGCAGATATCATATCGGTGTACCTGTCATGATCGACCTCATTGATATCCGTTCCGTCGATCAGTATTTTTCCCGAGGTAGGACAATACAGCTTGCAAAGCAACTTTATCAGCGTGGATTTTCCGGCACCGTTGTAGCCCACTATCGACAAGCGTTCTCCTTTGTGAATCGTCAGACACACATCCTTGAGAGCATAGCTGTCACTGCCGCGATACTTGAACCAGACATGATCAAACACGATCTCATGCATGGTAGCCGAATCTATGGCACGCTTGTTCTTTCCCGCGTAAAACGGTACGGCAAGCGGCTGAATATCCCGAAATGCGCCGACATATTTTGAAGTCACGGAAAAGCTCTGAATTTTCCCGAACAGCGTCGATGCGGCAGACATAAAACCGGACACAGCGCCGATATAGACGGTAAAGCTACCGATCGTGATGTCTCCGAGAGCCACCCGATAGGCACTGTATCCGTAAGTCACAACGGTTTGCACAATATTGATGATACCGCCCAGCGTGTCAAACCAAAATCCCTTTCCCTGATTTTCGGAATAAGCCTTCATATAATCCTGCGCGGCGTTATTATATTTGGTCTTGATATATTCGGATGCCCCGTGGAGCCTGATATCCTTGGCAAAATCCTTGCCTGTCATAAGGGCAAAGAAGTAGGAGAACAGGCGGCTGTGGCGCGTTGTACGTTTGGAATATTCGATTCCCCACGCATTTCTGTGCTTCGTCAAAAGCGCAGATAAGCCGAGAATCATCAAAAGCACAACGGAGATCAGCGGATTCAGCGACGAAATGATATAGACATATCCCGCAAGCTGGAGCACGGCTGTAATAAACCCGCCGATGTTGGTCAGGACAAACTCTTCCACATTGAATCCCTCGCGGACGAACCATATTTTTTCATCGACCGCTCCGTCCTCAAGATCGGCATAATCCATATCCGCATACATGGACTTGAAGGAAACATTTTGGGAGAGCATTATTTTTGACGTGCAAACAACGTACAAATATGTCCAAAGCTTGTTCAAAAGCGACAGAACAATTTGTGCAGCAAACATTGTAAGGATCAGTAATACCACCCTGTTGAACCGATGATCTTTTGTCAGTTCATCAAGTATCATTTTTGGGAACCATAGAGATATAAACGGCGAAACAGTATCGAGCACTATTTTTATAAACGTAAATAAATAAATATTTTTAGCTGTCGCAAATGAATACGACAGCATGAATTTCATATTTTTCCAAAAAAATTTCAGTTTCATGGGTCATTCTCCAATCAAACCCCGCCTGCGCTGAAAAATAAAATCCGGACGCAAAACTACATCCGGGATTTGGCTGTCGGCACTGCCGACCGACAGGGGTACAAAGATTCCGAACCCGGTGCCGCGTTATTCTTTTTACGAGATTCAAATCCGCCCTACCGCGGCGCATGAAGAATCGCCTCGCATCAAATCTTCGAGAGCCCTTCGTATCCCGTATCTCTATTAAAACAAACAGGCATCCGGGGATGCCTGTTTGTTTTGGCAGGGGCACAAAGACTCGAACTCTGGACACGCGGTTTTGGAGACCGCTGCTCTACCAACTGAGCTATACCCCTGTATTCTGTTGTCGCAAAAAGTTCTATGCAGTAAAACCGAGATTCAGCCTTACGACGGAGTTGTGCGCACCGCGCCGAACTCGGGAACACGGTAAGTGAGTATGCAATTAAAACCTACGCTATACCGTGTTCATTGCAGTACGCGCACGGCACGAAGCGGTGCCGGACGCAATGTTTTATCAAATAGAACTTGCAGGAATTATTATACCATAACTCTTTTTATAATGCAATAGCTTTTTTTAATTTTTGAATTTTTCCGAAAAATCGCGCGTATTTTCGAGCCTCGTCAAAACATCCGACCCGCAAATCTCCCGGCATCCGGACTTTAGCATCTCTCGACTTTTTTCCTTTTTGCGCAAACAATTTAATGTGAGCTTTACTGCATTTCTGCAAGTTACCCCCGAAAAGCCCTGTTTCAAAGTTTTTCGACTCTCCTTTCTGATTAATTTTGATTATTACAAAAAAATTTATAACAAATAATCGCAAGGCTATTGACAAACGCTTCAATCAGGTATAGAATGGTAGACAGTAAAAGCAGTTAAAACCCGATCCGGATAAATTCCGTGGATCGGACACCGCTTTTACCACTACCGACGCGCAAAAACGCGCGGAAAAAGGAAGAAGGCAGGAACAATGACAGTGGAATGCAGAATGACAAAGTCCTATATCAGGACGGACGAAGAGGAGGATACGCCGGTTTACGGAATCAGCTTTTTCAAGACGGGCAGCTCCGAAAGGGCGATCAGGGATTTTTCCGACGTTTTTCTTTCGGAAGACGAGGCGGCGGAATTTTGCGCCGGCATAAACGAGAACGACCTCGATGAGATCCACATAGACGAGATCATACAGGACGCGGTAAACATAATTTCTTTCGTCTGATTCCGAGCAACCTTGCAAAAGATTCCATAAATCAGCAGATAAACGCCCCCTTTGTCTGTTGATTTATGGAATTTTTTCAATCGATTTCAAGAAAATTGTTGACAGTTGCCATAAAGTGGTATATAATGGTGATAGCTGGAATTCTTTGCTAATCCCCTGCCGAAATAATCTAAATATAATGAACCCGCCGGAGCGGGCAAACAACCATATAACAGAAAGGATGCTTTCGCACGGAACGAAGGCGGGACGCACAAATGAAGGTCATAGAATATCTGAAGAAATTTTTCTCGAACATGGCGTTCATGTTCAGGCGCACATGGAAATATGCCAAAAGCAAATATTTTTTGATGATCCTCGATTCGGTGAAATCTACGGTGCAGCCGTTCGTGCTTCTCATAATTCCGAAATATATTCTCGACGAGCTTGCCTCCGAGCGCAGAGTGGATGTCACTCTGCGATACATAGCCTATTACGCTGCCGCCGTAGTGGGCTTCAATCTGATCTCGCTCATAATAAGCAGGTTCGGCTCGGATCAGAGCATGAAAATAGATCACCGCGTAGCCATGGATCAGCACACGAAATGGCTTCACATGGATTACGACAAATTCGAGAACGGAAGAGTCCGCGATCTCGAGGCACGTTCCGTCTCGGCGGCGGAGCCTCGGAATTTCGCCGAGGATAAGGTACTCGGCTTTATCTCGAACCTGATTCGTCTCGGCGGATATACCTACATAATCATGTCACTTCACCCGATAATGATCCTCTTCATTCTCACGGTCATCGCCGCAAACACGCTTATCGCAAGGCGCAGTGCCAAGCTCGGCTACGAATACACCACGGCAATGACTCGTCTGTCTCGCCGCTTCAACTACATATTCCGCACAATGGTAGATTTCAAAGTCGGCAAGGACGTGCGCATAAACGGTGCCGACAGCTGGCTGAAAAGTAAATTTGAAAAGGAATCCGAGGAATACATTCGGGATCACCGCGCGCAGCAGAGAAAGCTGCTCGGCATAAACACGCTCTCCGACATAATAGGACTCATACAGACCGTAGTGATGTACGGATACTGCGGATACCTTGCGATCTCAGGCGGGATCACGGTCGGATCGTTTACGGTGTTCCTCGGCGCACTAACCGCGTTCACCGGAACCTTCAACGAATTCGTTAAACGCTTCCCCGCGCTCGGACTGCTCTCGAAATACATCGACGACTACAGGGAATTCCTGCGCTGTGCGGAGCATGAGGGAAAGGAGCTTGAAACCTCCGACATCTCCGCGCTTCCCGAGCACTGCGACATCGAATTCGTAAACGTATCCTTCAAATATCCGGACACCGACCGCTACGTCCTTAAAAACATAAACATTAAGATAAAAGCGGGGGAGCGGCTGTCGATCGTCGGCTACAACGGTGCCGGCAAATCTACATTTATAAAGCTGCTCTGCCGGTTCTACAAGCCCACCGAGGGAAAAATTCTGCTCGGCGGAGTCGATATTTCGACCTACCCTCTCCCCGAATACCGCCGGCGGCTCGCCGTGGTGTTCCAGGATTATCAGCTTTTTTACATGTCTGTCAGATACAATATCGTCCTCAACCTCGAAGAGGACCCGGAGCGCGTGAGAAAAGCGCTCGCCGAAAGCGGTATCCTCGAAAAGATCGAAGGGCTGGAGAACGGAATCGACACCTCCTACGGTCGGATCCTGTACTACCATTCGCGCGACTTCTCCGGCGGCGAGACGCAGAAAATCGCCTGTGCAAGAGCGTACTACAGGGATTCGCCGATCGTCATCCTCGACGAGCCGACCTCGGCGCTCGACCCCGTAGCGGAAACACAGCTTTACGGGCGCTTCAACGAGATCATCGGAGACAAAACCGCCGTCTACATTTCACACAGACTTGCAAGCGTCAAGTTCTGCGACTCGATCGCGGTGTTTGCCGACGGCGAGCTTGTCGAGCGAGGAACGCACGCCGAGCTCATGAAGAAAAACGGGATATACGCGGACATGTTCACAAAGCAGGCGCACTACTATATAGAAAACGGAACAGACGAAGAGACAAGCGAGGAAATCACGGCGTAAGTGCCGTGCAATACCTCATGCCGCAAAAAGAAAGGAAGCTTTCGCCTCGCGAAAGCATTGCAGGATTATGACAAAGGAAGAACGCCGCGCAATGCGGCTTGAAAGAAAGCAGAACGCAAAGGAAGCGAAGGAAAAGAACCGCGAAAACTGCGGAACGCTGAAGGAACAGTACGCCAACCTCTGGTTCATATACAAATTCATATTCCGCACCTCGCCCAAGCTCGTTTTCATAAGAATACCGCTGCTCATGCTCCAGACCGTACAGGCTATGGTCTCCATATTCTTCGTACGCGAGATCATAAACGAGCTGACAGAGGGAAAGAGCATCCGGCGCGTGATTGTCCTCGCCGGGGCGATGGCGCTGACCGCATTTGCGCTCAGCACCTTCTCCGCCTTTTTGGGAAGACGCGACTCGATTGAGGGGGACCGCTTCAACTTCAAAGTGCAGAAATATCTCGCCGAATCGGTCATGGAGATGAGCTACGAAACGATCGAAAACCCCGATATGCAGAATTACGTCAGAATGGCGCAGTACAACCGATTCGGCATCGCACTTCAGTACACGACCGCGGTGGTGTCCGGAATATTCAACCTCATCGGAGTCGGCGCGATCGTGTTCACGCTCAATCCGACGGTCATTCTGATAATCGCCGTGACGAGCACAGTGCGTTTTCTGCTTGAACGGTATCAGAGAAATTTCCCACGCCTGTTTTCCATGCGCCGTATACAGTATCTGCGCAACAACGATTATTCCCTCGGTCTGATGAGAGATATCAAGTTCGGCAAGGAGATTCGCATCGCAGATATCGGGGACTGGCTCGCCGGATTTGCCGAAGAGACGTGGAGAGACAAGCTTTTCCCCATTGATAGGGAATTTACGAGAAAGTACCTCGGCTTCGGCAACATAAACAGCATTCTCGGTGCCGTACAGGATATTCTCGTGTACACGGTGCTCGCCCTCGAGGTAATATTCAGCGCGATGACCGTCGGCGACTTTTCCATGTACCTCACGGCGGCGAACACCTTCTCCGGCGCCATCATGGGCGTTGCAACGAACTACTCCTACCTCATGCTGGAAACGACATGGTACATCAAGGATTACCGCCGCTGCCTCGATCTTGTAAAGAAGCAGCGCGAGGAGGGCGGAAAGACTCACATCGGGGTTCCCGCAAACGCCAAAATAGAATTCCGCGACGTCTCCTTCAAGTACCCCGACACGGATAACATTGTGCTCAGCCATGTAAACATAACGATCGAGGCAGGAGAAGCGCTTTCCGTGGTCGGTATCAACGGTTCCGGAAAGACAACCTTCGTCAAACTGCTCTGCCGGCTTTACGAGCCGACAGAAGGCGATATCTTCATAAACGGCGTGAATTCCAAGGATATCCCGCTGACCGAATACTACCGCCTGCTCGGAGTGGTGTTCCAGGACTTCTCGCTCTTCAACTTCACCGTCGGCGAAAACATAACCATGAGCACGGAGCACGACGAAGAGCGGCTGCGCGAGAGCATAAAAAAATCCGGGCTTGAGAGCAGGATCGAAACTCTGCCGCACGGCACCGACACATATATGTTCAAGGAATTCGAGCCGGACGGGATCGAGCTGTCCGGCGGCGAAGGACAAAAGGTCGCAATCGCGCGTGCGATATACAAGGAAGCGCCGATCGTCGTGTTCGACGAGCCTACAAGCGCGCTCGACCCGATCGCCGAGTACAACATATACCGCAACTTTCACGACCTCGCCGAGCAGCGCACCGCCATCTACATCTCGCACCGCCTTTCGTCTACGAGGTTCACCGACCGTACCGCCGTATTCGCAAACAACACGATCGCCGAATACGGCACGCACGACGAGCTGATGCGGATCGAAGACGGAATATACAGGAAGCTGTTTCTCATGCAGGCACAGTACTATCGTGAATAATTACGAGAAAGGACACCGAACTTGGACGAAAAAATAATCTACAGCATAAAAGACATCGCAGTCAATCCCGATTTCGTCGGAGTGATAGTCGCGCCGTATTCCGCCGACTACATATTCGAAAACCCATCTGAGGTGCCGGAGGAGGTGCGGCAGATAACCGATCACTTCCGCAGCGGCACGCCGCTTGATTACGCACTGCTTGACTGTACAACACACACAACGCTCGCAACGGTGAATTTCAGCCGCATCGAGGGGCTCAATTTAATGGACAGCGTGTTCTTCTTTTTCTGCATCGTCTGCGAAAAGGAGACCGACGCCGCGTTTTCGATCGAAACCATCTCCAAACAGCGGCTCTGGATAAACGGAAAGATCACCGCACTATGCTGCACGGACCGCGACACCAGCCGCCAGCTTTTCACGCTGACCCTATCCGCCGGAACTAACGTAATTTGCTTTCAGCAGCATGATTCATATTCGTCGTTCCTGACAACGGTGCGCTTCACCCCGCTTGAATACGAGAATTCCCTCGCGCACAACTCCATGGTGAAAAACAATTTCCACTATAAAAAGGGCGAGATCGCAGCGGAATTTGACGGAATCTTCCTTCAGAGAGATGAGTTTCAGATAAGCTGCACTCCCGTGGATTCGGTCAATCTCGACCTCAATGAACCGGTCACGCTTTCGATCGAGGACAGCATAACGGGAGAAGTGATGTATTCAAGGAAGCTGCGCTTCTTTGAATACATCCGCATCGACCTTTCAAAAATCCCCTTCACGAAGAAATCCCCCTTCCACCATGCGCATGCCGTTCTCCGCACAAGGACGCGCGGCGGCGGCGAATACGCCCACTCCATAGACGTTTTCCCCGTCGTTCCGTGCGATTACATGAAGCAGACGGAGGACAGGGCGCGCCGGGCGCTTGAAGACCCCTCGATCTCCGAATACGCTGTCGCCTGCCTCCGCTACAATCTCGCCTGCATCTACCACTTTCCGGAGGACGACATCATAAACTTTCTCGCGTGGGAGGCTTTCGAGCGTGAGATCTCCATGATCGAGCGCGGCGAATACGACACATATCTGCAAAGCCCCGGAGCGAAAAAACTCTACTATTTCACACATATCGACGACCAATACATGAGGTACTGCATCTGCCTGCCGAAGGGATTTGACCCCGAGCGAAGATATGCACTGCTTATCATAAATACGATAACCTCCGCCGACGGCTCGATGTACTCATATTATTTCGAACGCACAGACGCTTTTCCCGACCTGATCGTCGCGGATATCCACGGCAGGGGGATGACGACCGGCAGCTACGTCGGGGATCGTTCGTTCAGAGAGATCCTCGCCGACATAGAAAAGCGGTACCGTATCGACGAGGACAGGATATACGCCATGGGGCAGTCAAACGGCGGATACGCGACATGGACGCTCGCGGAAAAAAGCCCCGACCTCTTCGCGGGGATCTATCCGTCAACCGGATACCTGAACCCGAACGAGGTACGCAACCTTTCAAATATGCGCGTCCGCTTTCTGACCTCGGACGCCGATCCCGGTCATATAAAAAATACGGAAGGCGTCGATGCGTTCAGAGACTGCCTGAAGGATTACGAATGCACGACATTTCACAAGCTGATGCACAACGTGTTCGAGCAGGTGCAGTTTGAAGAAAACGCGCTGCGTGAGCTCATCTCGGTGAAACGCGATCCGTGGCCCGACGAGGTATGGCTCGATACTCACATGAACCGCTACGGACGCGCGTATTGGGTCTCGCTTCACTCGATCGAGAGCGGTCGGATATACGCCCACATCCACGCCCGCACGGACGGGGACAACATAATCGCCGAGGCGGAGAACACAAGCTCTTTCACGCTCACGCTGCCGCCGAAGCTCGATCCCGCAAAAGCGCACGTCCTGCTGAACGGCAGAGACTATCCCCCCACCGGGGAAAGAGAGCGCCGATTCGAGAAGCGCGGCGGGGATTTCGCGGAGTGCGAAAGGTTCACCGAAAACACAGCTCCGTACAAAGGCACCGGGCTTGTTGACGGATACATTGCGCTGATGAAAACGGTGAATCTGTGTCCGGAAAGCAAGATTCTCTCCGATATCGCAAACGCGATCAGACTGCCGAGATCGAACACCTACGACGGCGGCGAGGCGGCATCGTACTCATTCGTGGACAGAGACGCCGACAAGCTGAAGGACGCGGAATTTCTCCGCGGGCGTTCATTCGCGGTCGTGACAAAACGCCCGTCGGAATATACGTCGGACTTTACGACGAGCGTCGATCGGATGCTTGAAATACATACGGATGCCGACGGATACGAATACCGCGGCGCGCGCACGGACGGTCCGTACTGCGTGATGCAGATCGCCCGGAGCCCGTGGAGTCCGACGTGCTCCGTTCTCCACGTCAGCACGAACGATGAAGAAACGGCAAGGAAGAACGTCTTCACAAAGCGCATCCTCCTCCCATCCTACATCAATGCATTTCATCCGTATTACAACAGCTGCGCCATGATATTCGACGGACACACATACAAACGGATCCTCGATTACGGCTGCGGCATCGAAGAGCTGTCGCCGCGCAAAAATTCCTGACGCCGCTCAGCTTTGCGGACGGACGTTCATCGAATCACGGGAGTCGAAAACCGAGCTGTTCGCTCCGCAATCAAAGGTTAAAATCCCCGCTTCGCAAACTCGGGTCCTCTGTGCAAGCTCATTTCCCTCCGTACAAAAAACAGAGGAGAAGCCTGAGCTTCTCCTCTGTGAAAAACAATATTACGGATTTTTCCGATCACCGTTCCGACCGTGCGGAGCGTTTCGGAATCCGAGACATTCCGCGATTACTCGCCCTTTGCCTCGTCGTCCTTCTTGTCGTCAGCATTTGCCTCGTCAGCCTTTGCGCCGCCCTTCTTCTTGGCAACGATGATGATAACAACAACTGCTACAACAACAACTGCGCCGACGATGATGAGTGCGATAGCCCAGCCGGGAAGTCCGTCGTTACCGATGTTGCTCATGTCCTTCGGGGTATTGGCCTTATCGGCAGCCTTGGTGGTAGTCGGAGCGTTAGTGGTCGTGGGAGTGCTGTCGGGAGCCTTGGTGGTGGTATCGGGAGTCGTAGACTCGGGAGTCTTATCATATGTAGCTGCGGGAGTTACGGTATCAGACTTAAGAGTAACAGCGTTCGGACCGCCGACAGTCTTTTGAGCATCCCTGCACTGACCGCCGCAGATTCCCGTACCCCAGGTGAGCCAGGAGTCAGCACCGGAGCCGGAGCCGTTAAGGACTACGACAGCCATACCGAGAATCTTGTCAGCCTCGGGAGTGAAGTCCTCACCGATGGTCTTCCACGGAATAGCAATCTCATAAGTGGTGGTGCATCCGAAATCTTCTTCGCTGTTAGGATCGTTGGGAACGGTGGTGATAGCGCAGAGTGTGTCGGTCATGATCTCTTTAGCTTCCATGTCGTAAGCCTGAACGGTCTTACCGCCGTTTACGAGAGCAAAGCCCGCGTTGATAAGGTTTTTCGCGTTCGCCCAAGCGTTCGCGCCGTTGTCCTTGTAGTTACCCTTGCTGAAAACATATGCATCGGTCAGATAGTTGAAGCCCGGAATCTTCTCTTCCATGCGGCTTGCAGGTCCTGCGGGATCGATACGGGTCTGGAGGCAGTCGCCGTTCCAAATATCGTCCTTGCTGTGGGTGTTTGCGAAACCGTCGATATCGTTAACGATCGCACCGATATAGAAATACTCGTCGTCCCAACGGAGCCAGAGGTCATAGCTCATCTTGAGCTGAGCCTCGTTCGAGAACTCCATGTAGGTGTTGGTGGGGCTGGGAGCCTCCTTGTCATCCTTGTTAGCTGCCTCCTCACCCTTTACGGTGACGGTCTTCTCGCCCCACTCCTCAGTGGAGAGCGTTCCGTCTATAGTGGGCTTCGACGCAAATTTGAGAGCGTCGGCATCAACGTTCGTTCTTGCTGCGAAAGCTGGGATAGCCAGCATTGCGGAAAGCATGACCGCGCAGAGAACAAAAGCCAGAAACTTCTTCATCATATCCTCCAAAATTTATTATTGTGCGCCGTTATTTCCGTAACAAGCCGTTAACCGCGCGCACATATTCACGGTCTTATTTTATCACATGCAAAGTGCAATGTCAATACATTATCCTTCATTTTATCAATCAAACTGTCTAATACCGATAAACAAAAACTCTCGAACGGCAGATTTTGCCTTCGGGAGTTTCCTTTTTTTCATTTTCGATGCCCGCCACGACCGCGCAAACGCCACATTCCGCACACCGACCGTACACCATGTCCTTCCTCCGCGCCTCGGCACGCGCCCGACCTTGCGGCGTGCTTTTCCGTATCTCCGCTGCCGACCGCACAGCTGCCGACCGCAAAAAATCGCGGCGGAGAAGAAACAGGTTGCTGTTTCTCCTCCGCCGCGCGGAAATGTTAAAGTTTATCGGAAACCGCGTAATTTCTCACGCGATACCGGAGACATTTTCCTTAATCAGACAAGAGCTCTGATGAGGAGGATGATGTCCTTCATGTTGACGCTTCCGTCGCCGTTAAAGTCAGCTGCAGCCTCATTGATCGTGAGACCGGTCCAGCCTGCCTGATAACGGATAAGAAGGATAACGTCTGCGTTGTTGAGCTTGCCGTCGTCGTTCATATCGCCGGGGGTCATGTTCTTGGGCTTCTCGGAGTAGTAGCCGTCTTCACTGTTGACATTCATCGGATCGTAGTCAACGATGTTTGCCCAGCCGCTATCGCCCTTGCAGTTGCGTCCGATAGTGCTGGTGAGGAATGCACGGTCGGTGGTGGAAATGTTGTAGTCGGCGAGATCCACATTACCGGTGTTCTTCTCAATATTAAAGGTAAGATCGGTGGTGATCTTGATGTTGTCAACGATCGCCTTGCCGCAGTTGTAAAGGATCGGAGCAAGCTTGTTAAACTTCGGATCCTCGGAATTTGCGGGAACGGTAATGCAATCCTTTTCTGTCTCAACCGCGAGAGCACCGTCAACGTAGAGAGATGCTTTCTTTCCTTCTATCTTGAGAGTGAGTCTGTGCCATGTAGCGGGAACAAGTGCTCCTGCACTCTCATCGGTGTTGGGAAGCGTCCACTCATAGGGAGCGGAAGCAAAGATGTCGGTGCATCCGTTCTCCCAGCCGAAGTTACCGATTACCCATGACTTCGAGTTGTAATCGTAACCTGCGAAGGTGCCGTACCTGGCATTTTCTTCGCCGTCCTTGCCGCCGAATACAAATCCGACAACAGTGGTCTCGGGGTTAACGGGCTTAACGTCGCAGAGAGCGACTTCATACTGCATGATGACATTGGAGCCTGCATCGTAGCGAACGTCATCGGCAGACATGTAAGCCTGACCGTAACCTACTGCGAGAACCTGATCCTTATACGGAACGGGGTCATTAATGGGCTCATACTCGAGGAGTCCGTCGACCTTTTCACCGGTGAGAGCGTCCGTGCCGACGAGAGTGATTGCCTGAGAACCGCCGTAAATGTTCGGATTCAGCTTGCCCTCCTTATTGGCTTCGGTATCATCCATCGCATAAGTAGCTCTGTCGGTGATACCGGAACCCCACTGAAGGAATCCGGACCAATCCTCGGAGGCAGAGCTGGAGTTAAGATAAACAGCGGACATACCGAGAACCTTACCGATACCGTAGGTAGTCTTGTCGATAGGCTGATCGCCTCTGATGATCATATCCCACGGAAGAGCAACCTCGATGGTAACGAGCTCACCGGTCGCTGCGGGAGTGACCTCCATAGCAAACTGAGCGATGCTGTCGTGGTTCTTGTTCTTCTTGGTGAGGTCGCCGAGACCGGAATCCATGTCGTAGAGCCATCTCGGCTTAGGATCCTTGGTGGATGTGGTGTTGATCGCACATCCGGTGTTCATAAGGTTTTTGACATCTGCCCACGGCTTATCGTACTTTTCCTTGTTGAACGCGGTCACGGTGTGGTCGTAACCATCCTCTGCAGCTGCCTGAGCGGAGTTCGGACCCTTGTCGTCAACACGGAACTGGAAGCAGTCGCCGTTCCAGATATCGCCGCGGCTTCTCTTGTTGTAGTAGCCGTCGTAGTCGTCGATCTCTGCTGCAATGTAGTAGTAGTCATTATCCCAACGGAGCCAGATTCTGTAATTAAGCTGAGCGTGATCGCCGGCTTTCTCTTTCTCATTCCACACGGTGGTGTTTGCTGCGCTTACTGCGGTTGCATCCTTACCTGCAGCTTCAGAACCCTTTACCTCAACGGTATAATTGCCCCACTCTTCAGCAGAGATTACACCGTCAAAGGTAGGCTTATTTGCGCCGAAAGCAAGAGCATCGAAGTCCTTGTTCGACTGCGCTGCTGAGGTAGGGAGGACGCAAAGCGAAGCAAGCATCACACATACCATCAGAAACGAAAGTACCTTTTTCATTTTTTTCTTCTCCTTACAAAGTTGCATGAGTCTTCATGCTTAGTGTATATATATTCTATCATCTCTTTTATTCAAAGTCAATAGTTTTCGAAAATTGAGTTTAACTTTTTGTGCAAATACATAAAAAAAGAAACTCCGCATACCGTGATGCGGAGTCTCTTTTTCATAATTAAGACAACACAAACGTCAAATCTTCCCGGAATCGGACAGATTCCGGCTCACTCCTCGCCGTCTTCGCCGTCGCAGACTTTCTTTCCGCAGGCGGGACAGGTAAGCTCCGAGGGTTCGATCGACTCGTCAAAGTAGATCTCCTCGTTGCAGTGAGGGCAGAACATCATACGGAAATCGTCGTCGCCGCAATCCTCGCCGCAGTCGCAGCAGTTTCCGTCGCATTCCTCATCGTCGTCGTAATAATCGTCGTCGTCCTCGTCGCCGAAGAGATACTCCTCGACATCACCGAGATCGGAATCGACCTCTTCGATGTAGTCATTGAGCTCCTCGAGATCGGAATCGATCTCATCCATGGAGGAGTCGATCTCGTCGATCGCACCCGCCATCTCGCCCACAAGGTCGATCAGCGCGGTGATAAGCTTGCCCTCGGCGCTCTCTTTGTCGTAATCGAGACCGTCTGCAAGCCCCTTGATATAAGCACTCTTTTCGGAAATTGTCATTTTCGTCCGTTCCTTTCCTTATCATGTGCCGCGGCATGCATACGCATTGCGGTCACGTTGTTTTATGCGGTCAAAACCGCATTCGTGCAATTCGGAAAAACCGGGCACCGCACTCAAGCTCTTTCGAGATATTCTCCGGTTCTGGTGTCGATGCGGATAACATCGCCCTGGTTGATGAAGAGCGGAACCTTGACCTCGGCTCCGGTCTCGACGGTCGCCGGCTTGGTCGAACCGGTCGCGGTATCGCCGCGGACGCCGGGTTCGGTAGCGGTAACCTCAAGAGTAACGAACATGGGCGGCTCGACGGCAAATACGTTTCCGTTGTAGGAAGCGATCTTGCACATGTCGTTCTCCTTCACGAACTTGAAGTTTGCGGAGAGCTTGTCGGCGTTGAGCGGAAGCTGCTCGAAGGACTCCATGTCCATGAAGTAGTAGAGATCGCCGTCGTTGTAGAGATACTGCATCTCGCGGCGGTCGATGCGCGCGTCCTGGAATTTGTCGGTGGGGTTGAAGGTCGTTTCGGTGACCGCACCGGTGATCACGTTCTTGAGCTTGGTGCGAACGAATGCTGCGCCCTTGCCCGGCTTAACGTGCTGGAATTCGATGACCTGCATGACCTGTCCGTCCATGTCGAAGGTTACACCGTTTTTGAAATCGCCTGCTATTACCATAAAATAAAGCTGTCCACCCTGGAGCGGGGGACACTCCTTTCAAAAATAATTTTTATACAGTCACTGATATTTTATAACAAATCCTCTCTTTTTGCAATAGGAAACGCACATTTTTTTGCAAAGCGGGGAAATTTATTTGAAAGATTGGAAGAAACGGGCGCATCTCTCCCCCCGAAACGGGGATCGCGCGCCTCATTTTTCGCAAAATGAGCGGGAGCGGGGGGCGCGGCAGAGAAAACGGGAGGCTGCCGGCGGTTGGCGGAGAAAACGCGAGGCGGTCTTCGGGCGGCGAGTGCATTTACTTTGCCGCACATCCGCGCGAGTTTTCCGAAGTCCTTCCGTCCGCCGTGCCCTCCCGCGAAGCCGAAAAGGGAGGGTGCAAAGCCCTCCCTTCCCCTTTCGGGATAATACCGTATTTTTCGTCTGCGGAAAGCTCCGCCCGCCGTCCGAAAATCAGACTATGCCCTGCGCCATCATCGCGTCCGCAACCTTGAGGAAGCCCGCAATGTTCGCGCCCGCAACGAAGTTGCCCTTCATTCCGTACTTCTCGCACGCTTCGGAGACGTTCTTGTAAATGTTCGTCATGATCTCGTGAAGCTTTGCGTCAACCTCCTCGAACGTCCACGAATAACGCGCAGAGTTCTGACACATCTCGAGCGCACTTGTCGCAACGCCGCCGGCATTCGCCGCCTTTGCGGGTCCGAAGAGGATTCCCTTCTCGAGGAACATCTCGGTCGCCTCGGGAGTCGTGGGCATGTTCGCGCCCTCGGCCACCGCGAAGCATCCGTTCTTTATAAGCATCTCGGCGCCCTCGGTGTCAAGCTCGTTCTGCGTTGCGCACGGGAGCGCGATATCGCACGGAATGCTCCAGATTCCCGAGCAGCCCTCGTGGTACTCCGCATCCGCGTGAACGGAAACGTATTCCCTGATTCTCTTTCTATCGACTTCCTTTAGCTTCTTCACAAGCGCAAGGTCGATTCCGCCCTTGTCGCAGATGTATCCGTCGGAATCGGAGAGCGCAACGACCTTCGCGCCGAGCGCGGTCGCCTTTTCGCAGGCGTAGATCGCCACGTTTCCGGAACCGGAGATCACCACGGTCGCTCCCTTGAAGGACTTGCCCGCCGCGCGGAGCATCTCGTCGGTGAAGTAGCAGAGACCGTATCCGGTTGCTTCGGTGCGCGCAAGGCTTCCGCCGTAGGTGAGTCCCTTTCCGGTGAGAACTCCGGTGAACTCGTTGCGCAGTCTCTTGTACTGACCGTAGAGGTATCCGATCTCGCGTCCGCCGACACCGATATCGCCCGCGGGAACGTCGGTGTCCGCGCCGATGTGCTTGGAAAGCTCGGTCATGAAGCTCTGGCAGAAGCGCATCACCTCGGCGTCGCTCTTGCCCTTGGGATCGAAGTCGGAGCCGCCCTTTCCGCCGCCGATCGGCAGTCCGGTGAGGGAGTTCTTGAAGATCTGCTCGAAGCCGAGGAACTTTATGATGCCTTCGTAAACCGAGGGGTGGAAACGGAGTCCGCCCTTGTACGGTCCGATCGCGGAGTTGAACTGGATGCGGAATCCTCTGTTCACGCGGACCTTGCCGCTGTCGTCGACCCACGGCACGCGGAATTTTATGACTCTCTCCGGCTCGACAAGACGGTCGATTATTCCCGCTTCGACATATTCGGGATGAGCCTCGATCACGGGCTCAAGCGTTTCGAGAACCTCGAGCACCGCCTGATGAAATTCAATCTCGCCCGGATTTCTCTTCTTCACCGTCTCCATAACGCCGCAAAGATACTGATTTTTGAGTTTCATATATTTATTTCCTTCCTTCGGTATTTGTACACCGCTCACCGAAGAGCGAACACCGCATCGGATTTGACTGAAATCCTAACGATTCCTGCACACTGATGAATTAATTATACGGCAGACAGTGCCGTTTGTCAATAAAAAATTGCGTGAAATGAATAAATTTTCTCTCAAACTTGCAAAATGTGTCGTTTTTCGGAGCTTTGACGAACGCATTTTCACCCTCGCGATCCGAACGGAAAATCCGTCGGAAAGACACCTTCGCCCGACAGCGCGCACCTGCGGGAAAAATTTTTTCGGCGGATAAGGGGAGCGCCGTGCGCAAGTGTGCCTCCCGGCAAAAAACATTTCCGGCGAAATTCCGCATCTCCGGTGAGATCCTCGCCGCCCGTCGGTAAATGAAAAAGCCGCGCACGGACGAAATCCCGCACACGGCAGCGAAAGCGCAGACGCGGAGGCACAGCCGCCCCGCAGTCACGCGCAATTTGTGATTTATAATAATGAAAGAAAGCGTGCAAAGCCCCGTGAAAATCCGAGCGCAATGCCGGACAGTCCGCCGGGAGCTGCGCCCACCGAACCGCAAATCGGATATCCCCCGCCGGCAGGCGGAAGGCGGACAAACCAAAAAGCACCTGCATCCGCAAGTGCTTTTTTGGAGCTGCTACCCAGATTCGAACTGGGGACCTCATCCTTACCAAGGATGTGCTCTACCAACTGAGCCATAGCAGCATTTGACATCGGCTATTATATCAAATACTTTTCGCTTTGTCAAGTGTTTTTTCACTTTTTTCGTGTTTCGTGCTGTTTTTTCGTCCGCGCCGTCATTTCGAACGCGATCCGGGAGCGAAAAGTCATACTCCGAAGTCCTCCGCCCCCTCACATCAAAGCCCGAATCTGCCCGTCCCGTAAAGTCCTCTGCCGCACTGCGCCGCACGCTTGACATTTCGGCACGCAGGGGGTATACTTATCTATATATCAAAAGGAGGTCGGAAATGGACAAATTCAGATTGGTTTCACCGTACTCCCCGACGGGCGATCAGCCGCAGGCGATCGACCTGCTCTGCGCGGGGCTTGAAGCGGGAATGCCGTGGCAGACACTCCTCGGCATCACCGGCTCCGGCAAGACCTTCACCATGGCGAACGTGATCGCGCGGCTGAACCGCCCGACGCTCGTGCTCGCCCACAACAAGACCCTTGCCGCACAGCTCTGCACCGAATTCCGCACTTTCTTCCCCGAGAACGCCGTCGAATTCTTCGTGTCGTATTACGACTACTATCAGCCCGAGGCATACGTCCCCGGAAAGGATATATATATTGAAAAGGATTCCTCGGTAAACGAGGAGATCGACCGCCTACGCCACAGCGCGACGTCCGCACTGTTCGAGCGGCGGGACGTGATCATCGTGGCGTCGGTCTCCTGCATATTCTCGCTCGGTCCGCCGGAGGAATATGCGGGACAGGTCACGTCGATCCGCCCCGGCATGATGCTCTCGCGCGATGATGTAGCGGAGCATCTGATCTCGATCGGCTACAACCGCAACGATATCGAATTCGCGCGCAACAAATTCCGCATGAAGGGCGACACGCTCGAGGTGTTCCCGTCGAACTCAAACGACCGCGCGCTGCGGCTCGAATTCTTCGGCGACGAGATCGACCGTGTGTCCGAGATAAATCCCGTAACCGGCTCGGTCGTGCAGGATCTCACCTATGCCGCCGTATATCCCGCGAATCACTACATCGTGTCCCCGGATATGCGCGAGAGCGCATACGAGGAGATCGAACGGGAGATGGAGGAGCGGGTCGAATACTTCAAATCGCAGAACAAGCTGATCGAGGCTCAGCGGATCGAGGAGCGGACGAGATACGACCTCGAAATGCTCCGCGAGATCGGCTACTGCTCGGGAATCGAGAACTACTCCCGCGTGTTCGCGGGGCGCGAGCCCGGCTCGACGCCGTACACGCTTCTCGACTACTTCCCGAACGATTTCATCACCTTCATCGACGAGAGCCACGTCACGGTGCCGCAGGTGCGCGGCATGAGCGGCGGCGACCGCGCAAGAAAGAAGAATCTCGTCGATTACGGCTTCCGCCTGCCCTCGGCATACGACAACCGCCCGCTCTTCTTCGAGGAATTCGAGAAGAAGCTCGGTCAGACCGTCGCGGTATCCGCGACCCCCGCGGAATACGAGAGAAGCCGCTCCGGTCAGATCGTCGAGCAGATAATCCGCCCGACGGGACTTCTCGATCCGGTGATCGAGGTGCGCCCCGTGGCGACACAGGTGGACGATCTCATCGGAGAGGTGCTCAGCCGCTCGGAGAAGGGAGAGCGCTCCCTCGTCACCACTCTTACGAAAAAGATGGCAGAGGATCTCACGGAATATCTCGACTCGCGCGGCGTGAAGGTCAAGTACATCCACCACAGCGTGGAAACGATGGAGCGGACAGAGCTTCTGCGCAGCCTGCGCGCCGGAGTATACGACGTGCTTGTCGGAATAAACCTGCTGCGCGAGGGAATCGACCTGCCCGAGGTAACGCTCGTTGCGATCCTCGACGCGGACAAGGAAGGGCTGTTCCGTTCGGAAACGTCGCTGATCCAGATGATCGGACGAGCCGCGCGAAACGCAGGCGGCCGCGTCATAATGTACGCGGATACCGTGACGAAATCGATGGAGGCGGCGATCGGCGAAACGGCGCGCCGCCGCACGATCCAGGAGGCGTACAACCTCGAGCACGGCATAACCCCGAAGACGATCGTCAAGGAGATCGCGGAGCCGATACGCATCGCCGCCCCGGAGAAGGGCTCGAAGAAGAAGCGCGGAGAGAAGGCTCCCTCCATGACGAAGGACGAGCGGAACGCGCAGATCGAAGCGCTGCGGCGTGAAATGAAGGAAGCCGCATCGCAGCTCAGATTCGAGGAGGCAGCCTTCCTGCGCGACAGGATCAAGGCACTCGAGACCACGAAATAGCCCCCGCCGCGCGAAAACGCGGATTTTATTCATCCCCGAACCTTATTATTTGTGAATTTTACAAAAAACGCTGGATTATTTCCGCGATGTGTGATATAATTTTATATCACATCCATCATTTTGATGTCAACGTAAATGAAAGGTCTGGTACCGAACAAATGGTAAAAACCAAAAATTCCAAGAACAGCCGGCTCAAAACCGTACTCATCACCGTCGCGTGCGTGCTTGCGGTTGCGATAATCGGCTCGGTTTTCACTTACACCCTGCTCGGAAACAACGGATATTTCCTCCGCCACACGGTAGCCGTCAAGAGTGAAAACTATGAAGTAAACAACGCACAGATGTCGTATTTCTTCACTACGAATCTCTCGTCCGAGCTTTCGAAGAATTCGACCGTTTATCAGTATTACGGACTCGACACCTCCAAGTCGCTGAAGAGCCAGAACTACCCGAGCGGCGGAACATGGTACGACTACTTCATGCAGAGCGTCACCGTTCCCTTTGTCAAGCAGATGCTCACCCTCTGCGAGCAGGCGAGGTCCGTAGGATTTGAGCTTTCCGACGAGGACCTCGCGTCGATCGACGAATCGATACAGGCGATCAAGGACACCGCATCCCAAGGAGGCTACTCCGTTTCACAGTATTTGTTAAGATCCTACGGCTACGGCGTAAATCTCAAGGACGTGCGCAGCGCAATGGAGATGAGCCGGCTCGCGTCCAGCTATCGCAACAGCGTAATGGATTCCTACGAGCACTCCGAGAGCGACCTTGCGGGATACTTCTCCGAGCATGAGAACGACTTCCTCAAGATCGACTACCTCTCCTACACCTTCAAGGTCAGCGACGTAAAGAGCGCCGACACCTCAACGGATACCGACACTTCGGCAGATACCGATACTTCAACCGACACCGCCGCATCGACCGATACCCCCGAGACCGCCGACAGCACCTCCGCAGATACCGAAACCTCCGCGGACACCTCGACCGATACCTCCTCCGGAGATGCCGAGAGCACCGACACCGATGCTTCGACCGATACCTCCGCCGAGAGCAAAGAAGAGGACGAGGACGCGGAGTACAAGGCTCAGATCAAGGCAAGCGCCGATTCGCTCGCCGCGATTACCGATGTTGAGCAGTTCAAGGCTTACGTCGAGAATTACCTCAAGACCGTGGTATACGCATCCGAGACCGACACCGACAAGCTCGACGGGAACGTGACCTCCGCAATGTCGAAGCTCGAGACCAAGGGCGCATCCTACAGCGAGGACAGCGACGAGATCAAAGCCCTGTTCGACATGACCGAGGCAAACAAGACCTTCCTTCACACCCATGACGACGGCACCTGCGAAGTATACCTTCTCACCGCACCCAAGTACCGTGAGGAATACACGACGAAGAACGCCCGCGTGATCGCGCTTTCCTCCTCCGATTCCGGAAGCATCACCTCGACGATCGACACCATCAACGAGGCACTCAATTCCGCAGAGGACAAGGATGCCAAGTTTATTGAGCTCGCCGACGAATACAGCCGCTCCACCGCGAAGGACGCGCTTTACGAGAACATCGGCAAGGACGACTTCGACATTGACGAAATGAACGCATGGCTTTGGGACGAGAGCCGCGCCGACGGCGACCGCGACATCTTCTCGAAGGAGAGCACCTCCTCATCGACCTCCACTTCATCGACTACTTACTACTACATCGTCATGTACAAGGGCGACGGAATGACCAAGTGGAAGTTCGACGTCGATACCGCGATGAAGAACGCGCAGTATGAGGAAGCTTACAAGGGATTCGAAGAGGCTCACGGCGGAGACAAGATCACCGTAAACCTCGATAACATCTACAAGATTCCGACAACCTGACGCCGTTCGGAAATAACGAATAAAGGGGGCGCATACCGCGTCCCCTTTGCACTGTCTTTCAAAGGAAGCACGACACCGCACCGACACTGCAAAACGCCCGCATGACACCGCGCCGATATGCGCATCATATGCCGAAACGCCGCGCGCTTCCCTTACCGATAAAACAAAATTCAAGCCCCACGGGCAAACGGAGTTTATATGAAAAATTCAAGCCGCGCCATATGCGCTCTTCTCGCCGCCATCCTCGCCGCGTCCCTCTTCTCCTGCTCCGAAAAAAAGGATGACTCCGCCGAGACCTCGGGTACCGTAGAGACTTCGGGTGTGACCGATACCGCCGCAGACACCGCACCTGCCGAGTCCTCATCGCCGAAATACAGCCTCGGGCTCGCCGCAGACGGCAAATTCGACGGCATCCGCGCGTCGGACCATGTAAAGCTCTGCGACTACAAAGGCATAAACATTCCCGCGGAGAACTGCACCGTTTCGGATGAAGACATTGACGCGCGGATCAAAACCGTAATTTCGAATTTCCGCTCCACATTAAAGCGCACCGACCGCGCCGTAGCCGACGGCGATACGGTGAACATCGACTATGTGGGATCGATCGACGGCGTCGAATTCGAGAACGGCTCGACCGGCGGAAACGGAACCGATGTCACGATCGGTGTCACCTCCTACATCGACGATTTTCTCGAGCAGCTCATCGGTCATATGCCCGGCGAAACCGTGAATGTCGAGGTCACGTTCCCCGTACCGTATCCGAACAATCCCGACCTCGCGGGCAAGGACGCTCTTTTCGTAACCGAGATCAACTACATCACGGAGTACGCCGACCCCGAATTCACCGATGACTTCGTTAAGGAGAATCTCTACGGCACATACGGACTTTCGACTGTCGCCGAGGTGTGCGAGTACATCGAAAATTCGATCCGCGAAGAGAGCATCACCCAATATATAAAAAGCTGCCTTCTCGAAAACAGCACGGTCGATCTTCCCGACGCGGTCTACGATTTCTGCAAGAATACAATGCTCAACTATTACACCGACTACGCGTCACAGTATCAGAAGACCCTCGACAATTACGTTGAGGCTGCCGGATATTCGAGCGTTGACGAGTTTTGCGAAGCAAACAGAGAGGATCTCGAATCCGACGGAAAGATCCGCCTCATATTCCAGGCGATAGCCGAAGCGGAAGGGCTCACGGCGGACGAGGAAGACGTAAAGGAATACATTGCGAAAGCGAACGAAGGAAATTCCTCGTACAGCGAGACAATGTACGATTCCTATATTACTGATTACGGAATGCCGTTCTTCATGCAGGCGGTGCTTCAGGAAAAAGCACTCGCCGTTGTCACGGACAGCGCGGTTCTCGGAGGCTGAGCCTGCCGGGCATACGCCTGATCCGAGACGCTGAGCCGAACGCGAAACACCCTGCGCCGAGACGGTGCCGCCGTACAGCCGGAAAGCGCGGCGGAAACCGATAACCGCGCCGATTCGGCGAGAAAACGCGGCAGATACCGATACTTCGCCGATTCGACGCTCCGGCGCACACCGGCTACGCCCCCCCGGCGCGCATCTTCGATGATGCCGACCACGGTCGGACTTTCCTCACGATACGCGGAGAAACGCAAGCGCGGCAGCGCCCGGCAGTGCCGACACACCTCGGACAGCCTCATACCGAAACGGCATAATCCGCAGCCCCGATCCGGAGATTAGCCGCGAACCGGCATAAATACAAACAAAAGAGAAGGCAGAGCAAATTTGCTCTGCCTTCTCTTTAAGCATTCGCTTAAGCAGTCGATTCTTATCGATCCGTTATTTCGGAAATTTTACCTCACGTTCTTCCGATACTCCGCCGACACAGACGAAAACGGAAATCGCGTTCCCGATCGGGCGGGATGCGCCGCAAGCGCTCCCGTCGGCGGTCATGTCCGCCGTCCGTTCTCTCCCGTCGGCAAAGCATCCGGAAGCTTTCTTCTTTTATACCTGAATTTTTATATACCCTATGACGACCGACGCGCTCTTCCGAGACGGCGTTTTCCGAATTTCATGCCGCTCGCCGAACACGTTCTTCGTCGGCTTTTCGTGTGAACATCTTAATTGCTTTATGTTTCATAATTGATATATGACTTATGCCGAGATTACTCCGTCTCCCCGGAACAGCAGGCAGAACCCGGTTCGGCTCGTATTTTCGGCTTTCGTCTCTGATAAATGCCGTGCGGCGCTCCGTCAACCCGCCGCACCGCCGTCGGGCAAAGCTTTCTCAGGAATGGAGCCAGCTTGCCGTGAGCGAAGCAGGAACGCTCGAGATCGCCGTGGACTGTCCGAGATCGATATCCCAATTTGCAACGACCTTCTGAACGAGATCGTTGTCGGCCTCGTCGATCACGCCGTCATGGTTGACATCCGCCGCAAGGAGAGCGGCTCCGGTCAGCGTCTTCTGACCGCTTATGTGCTTCAGGATTGCGATCGAATCGGATATCTTGATCTCTCCGTCGCCGTCCACGTCGCCGAACAGCACCACGAATTTTGCCTTGTAGCAGCGTCCGTTGGTGTTGCTGAAGGTTGCGAGGACCATACCGGTCGCGCTCTTTACGGAGGTATCGGTTATGAGCGTTCCGTCAGCGGTGTACGGGCGGACGGTATATCCGTTGATTTTCTCGGATGCTATGAGAGAAGAAAGCGTGGTCTTTGCGCCCGTGATTCCCGTGAGTACGGAAGTGCTGTAGTATACGGCTTTCGCATTGCTGTAGGTTTCGCTTACGGAAATCGAGCCTCTTTGAGCTACCAGGCGGAACGTCGTCTGCGAACCGAGCGCGGTCGCCGGGACATTGACGCACAGGAAATCGTATACGAATCCGGATGAGCTGCGTCCGCTTACCGCATATCCTCTGCCGCCGATATAGAGCGTAGCGTTTGAGAAATATCCGGAGAAGAAGACGTCTATGTTTGCACTTCTCGCATCCTCATTTGCAAAGCATACTATCGAGGTCGCAAATGCGTTGACATAGAGATCGTAAATTCCGGTAGTAGAACCGTAGGCGGTGACCTTTACATAGTATGTATTTCCCTTTACAAGGCTGTACTTGATTGCAAAGTTGATCCCGTCGTTGTCGTCATTGTACGCAAGCTGCTTGCGGGACGAATCGTAGAGATACCCTATCGTATCCGTCGCCCCCTCGGTGTAAATGAGGAATATTCCGCTTTCCGGAGCGGTAAACTTGAAGTAATCCTCATCTCCGGAGGTCTCGAGGCTGCAGTCATATACTAAAAAAGCATTCTCAAAGCCTCTCCACGTAAGGGTCGTCGCGGTATCAAAGCTTGAACCGTAATCACCGCTCGCCGAAGAACATACAGTGAACGCCGAGCAGAGCATCACTGCCGCCAGCAAAATGCCGACAATTCTTTTTCCGAGTTTCATTTTTCCATTTCCTTTCTTTGATTTCTTATTTTGCCTGCTGACGTTTCCATTATACACCAAATACCATTATATGTCAATAGGTTATTTTAATTTTGAGGAAAATATTTTAAAAATTTTCATAACAGTATATATTTTACTGTAAATCGGCAAAAAAGCCGCCCCGCCGTAAACGCCGCCGAGACTTAGCCGAACACAGCACCCGAGAAACGCGGACGCATTCGGATGCACGGGAAATCCCGCAGAGCATCCGAGCGCACCGAAGCACATATCCGCCGCACACCGTGTTCCCGCACGCCGCGCATTCTCCAACGCACACCCCATACCCGCGTACAGTCCGCATGTGCCAAGCCGCCGTGCGCATCCCGCACAATCCGTATACCCCCGCCGCACGTTACCTGCCGTCTTAACATCAACCGCCACGCTGTTCGCACTGTCCCGAAATCGCACACATCAGCCCAAGCCGGACACGCCGCAGATACCCCACGAATCGCACACCCCCGCCGCACCCGTTTTCTCTCCTCGGATATTGCCCCCGCGTCCGATACCCCTGCCCCGACCGCCGTCCGCCGGAATGCGAATCCGGAATATTGACAAGAAAGCCTCTTTGTGTTATAATACCGAAAGAGCGGACAAAAGCGCCCTTGCCCGGCGTTCGCACAATACCGATGGGATATGGTGTAACGGCAACACACGAGACTTTGACTCTCGCTTTGCAGGTTCGAGTCCTGCTATCCCAGCCATAAAAGGGCTACAAAATAGATGTAGCCCGTGAAAACCCCGATTTTATCGGGGTTTTCACCGTTTATACGGCAAAATTTCAGCGAACCGTTTTGACAGATATAAAAATGATGTTTTCCCTTTGTTGGATGTCTTGAACTCTCACACAACCGAATAATGATACGCAAGGCAGATAGAAATCAAAAATCTATCTGCCTTTTTTATTACCCTCAACAAAAGGAGAAATCAAATATGCTACAGAAAGAATTATCCAAACGGCTCAGGACTCGATACGACACCAAGATAGACGGCAGCGGATGGCTGGAGGTATCCTCGGACGGCATCCCCCTCTGCCGCATAAAATACAACGGTCAGTATTTGAGCAACGCCGACCAAAACCTCTCGGATGAATACCGCAGTAAAATTGCAGATATTCAGGATGAGATCTCTACGGTGCGAGAATATGTCGGACTCTACGAACACGCACCGCAGATGAAAGCTGCCGATGTCTCCGATTACAGACAGCTTGCCGCCTTCGGAGATACCGTGTTGGCGGCAACCTACAACGAAAAGAACGGCTTTATGTTCTGCACATGGAAACAGAATGCAGACGGCGACTCGGTGTTCTGGGGAGATTACTCGCCGAACTATGAATATGTCA
>ERZ773235.972-NODE-972-length-33046-cov-12.129975_pt1 | contig 33046 bp, 26 predicted proteins | sample MGYA00580522_ERZ773235 | MGnify/ENA primary metagenome ERZ773235 (study PRJEB29015, sample SAMEA2737797) | human gut metagenome | biome: human gut; feature: human-associated habitat; material: faeces | place: China | collected 2012 ...
GTGCGTGGGGATTAATATCAGCTCGTATGGGAAGAAAATCCTATGTTACTGAAGTTTTAGAATCTTGTGTATTCGCTAAAAAAAATGATGCTTCGGATAAAGTGACATTAGATCTGGCAAGAGAAGATAGTATTTCGTGGGATGAAGCTATTGATAAGTTTAATGTAGCTAAAAGAAAGGTTTTGTTATTAAGAGAAGGCATTAAAAAAGACCAAAAACTCTTGGATGATTTTTATAAAGAAGGAGAGGGTTTAGCGAAGAGTAAATTGGATTTAAAACAGTTGCTCATAGAAAAGGAGCAATTAAATATAAAGTTAAATGAGGTAAGAACGGAGTTAGAAAGTAATGAACAGGAGACTTTAGAGCAGGAAGAGGAAATTAAGTATATTAAGGAACATAGCTCTATTTTTAAGAAACTACTTATCCTTTTGGGAATAGGGAAAATAGGTAGGTATGTTGCTGAAAAACAAAAATATGTCGATGAGTTAATAATTAAGCACGAAGATATTAAACGTAGATATAGTTTGGCTGTGAGAAATACAGAAGAAGTATGTACAAAAATTGAAAAGCAATATAGTATAATCGCTGCTTTAGCAAAGAAAGTACAGATACTTGAAGAAAAAATATATGGAAATAATGGGTCTTTGAAAAACAAATACAAAAATAATTTTGCAGATAAAAATTTTTATATAAATATTAAAGAATCTGAGGACTCGCAGAATGCGTGTCCATGGACATTTGAGGAATATGATATGGCTAGGGAGGCATTGTTTTATGCTTCATTACAAGTGCGAAAAGCGTTTATTTTGGAATCACCATATATAAAAAGAAATCTGTTTGTATATGAAGCATATAACAATGGAAAATATACAATAGCAGAAAAACAACAGATGTTTCCACATTTGTTTAATTCATTGTCAGTAGTGATACCTGTGTTGTCTTCTACTTTTGCTTCGGTGGGAAGATTTTTAAAACATGCTGGGAATATGAGCTTAGGTATGCTTATCATTGACGAATCTGGACAAGCAGTTCCACAGTCTGCTTTAGGAGCAATTTATAGAACAAGGCGAGCAGTTGTTGTGGGAGATCCATTGCAAGTAGAACCTGTTGTAACAATTCCTAAAGTGCTAATTGACATACTGGCTGATAGTACTTGTGTAGCAAATGAATATAAGGTGATTGAAAATTCAGCTCAGACTTTTGCTGATAATATAAATGAGTTTAACGGTATGATCGGGGAACGCCAGGTTGGTTGTCCGTTGGTTGTTCACAGAAGGTGCATAGAACCAATGTTTTCTATTTCAAATTTGATTTCATATGACAATAGAATGTTTAATAAAACAAATAAGAAGGAAGAATGTTTGAAACCAGAAAATCCATTTTTGATAAAAAAATCTGGATGGATTAATGTTGAAGGAGTAGAAAATGGTGGCAAGGATCATTTTGTGAAAAATCAAGCTGAGAGAGTATGCCAATTAATGGAAGATGCAGTACATATATATTCAGATTTGTTTGAGACAGATGATAAGATTTTTATAATTACACCTTTTAGAACAGTTGCAGAATCAATGCGTAAGTTTATCATTAGCTACTTTTCAGCAAAAGGATATGATAAGGAAATCTTGTCAAAGTGGACGAAAAATTGTGTTGGTACAGTGCATACTTTTCAAGGTAAAGACGCGAATGAGGTACTTTTGGTATTAGGTTGTTCAAATAAAAGTGCAGGTGCAATGAATTGGGTAGTAAAGAAAGCTAATATACTTAATGTTGCATGCACCAGAGCAAAATATAGAATAGCATTTATTGGTAATATAAATGATTGGAAAAATAGAAGGTACTTTAGAGAGTTTATTCCGAATTTAATTGATATAATAAATGTGTAAAATATAGACGATATGGAGTGAGAATAGGAGATATTGTTATGGCAGTATCATATAAACGATTATGGAAATTATTAGTTGACAAAGAAATGAGCAAAGCTGATTTGCGTAAAAAGGCAGAAATTGCCCCTAATACAATGACAAAGTTACGACGTGATGAAGAGGTAAGTCTTGCAATTCTTAGCAAAATCTGTAAGACTTTAAATGCAGATTTTGGTGATATTGTGGAGTATGTGCCAGATGCAGAAATATGGGATTTGTACAATGAAAACAGGGAATTTCTTGGGAAGGATCATGTCAGAGGTGAACAGTTACCGATAGGCGGATACCATCTTGTGGTACATGTATGGATTCGTAATTCCAAAGGGGAGTATTTGATATCACAGCGTTCTGCAAACAGACCAACATTTCCGTTAATGTGGGAATGTGTAGGTGGTTCGGTTGTAAAGGGGGAAGATAGTATACAGGGAGCAATCCGAGAGGCTAAAGAAGAAGTTGGTGTTGAATTGAATCCAGAAAGTGGACAAGTCATTTTGACAAAAACAAGAAAAATCATAGAGGGTAAAATCTTTAATGATATTATAGATGTGTGGTTGTTTGAATATGATGGAGAGGTTGATTTGGGCAATGCCACAACGGATGAAGTGGCACAGGTTGCTTGGATGAACAGAAGTCAGATAAAAGAATTGTTTGATGCGGATATGTTTGTGGATACATTGGAGTACTTCTTTGCAGAAGTGGACAAAGAAGGAATATAAATGTTTAAGTTTATAATTGTCAAAGAACGAGATATTATTTAAGAAAGGAGCCGTTTATGAGCACAACATTTGAGATTATAAAATTTCAAAAACCAACAATGGAAGAATTATTAGTTGTGGACAGGTTTCAGCCATATGATTCGTATCGTATTTTAGATGAAGATGGCGATGATACCGGTTACGGGATTTATTTGTTCAGAATGGATGATAAATCTGTAAGCAATCTTGTAAATAGTCGCTTCGCTGTAAAAATGGTGCTTCCGGAATTGGAAGTGGATTACGAGAAATTATATGAGGACTTGGGTTTTGATACTAAAGAGAAAAATAACAAATCTGTTAGTGTTATTAGGTCAAATGCTAGATTCATGGATATTTCAGATGGTGTGAATACGAAGCAGATAAAGAGGACAATTCTTAAAGATTACGAAATAATGATTCAGACAAGCTGTATCGCCATTAAGATGAAAACATTGTGGAATAGTGGGGAAAACTATATTTATGGGTTGGATAAAGAAAAGATAAGAAAATACATACCGAATATCAAGGATTACCGATATGTGCTGGTAAATAATAGTATGCTTGCTAAAGCAGAGATACCATTTCTGATTTTTGAAAAGAATCGCGGAAAATGTTTTATAGAGCAATATTGACAGAGAATAAGATGCACTTTAGAAAGGGGTACAAGGCAATATGAGCAATGATGAAGGATCTTTCGGTACTGCAAGAGTCACCATTTACAGACCAGGGAAGTGTTGTGGAGATATTCACTGATTTGACAGTATGGATGGGAATCAGGAAGGTTATTGATAGTATAAATACCAATGCGGCAGCATAAAAATAACGGAGGAGAATAATATTGGAAATTGGTGAAGATGTTGTAGCAATTAGCTATGCTCATGACAGTGATGAATTTAATGAAAAAGTCGTGGCATTTGTAAGTCGCCTAAGAGAAGAACACGGCTATAATGTAGTTATGGATGAGTACTTGAAACAGGAGGAAACTGCTGTTGATTTCAATGAAATGATGGCTTCATTGATTCCGAACGCAAACAAGGTAATTGTGTTGTTGACACCTAAATACAAGGAAAAAGCAGATAGCTTTCAAGGTGGAGTAGGGTTTGAGTACAGAATAATATTGGATGAAATAGAAAAACATCCCCAAAAATATATTTTTGCGACGTTTACGTCAATTGATGATGAAACTATAAATAAAATAAAACCTGCAGGACTAGGAAATAGAGAAATATTGGACATAGCTGATATAGAACAGTGGGACCAATTGTTTTCAAAGTTATCAGATGATCCTATTATTGATTTCCCAGATGTGGCAAAAACTAAAACAAGACCGCAAAAAAAGATTGTTTGTTTTGACCAGCATAAAAAGAAAGAGGATTTGTTCAAAGATGCATGGATTTTGCTTTGTGAAAACAAACAAGTTTTAGAGCAATTTGGCCCCGATTCATTGGTAGCACTTAATAATCCGCTGTCATCAGCGGTTAATACATGGAATAGGGTAAAACAGGATATTATAATACCGAATAATAGAAAAGTAGTTGAAGCTTTTGAAAGCAATATTTCAGTATTTTCCAAGGAAGAGGTCGAAATATATAAAAAATTTAAAATTCATGTAGAGGCTTTTGAAAGTTGTAATAGAGGCGAAATTGAACGGGAAGGAATCCCAAGATTTCCAGAAGAATTTAACCAGATGATTAAAGGAGAAGAAAAAAATGCCTGATCAGTTTATAAAATTTCCGAGAAGAGAAAGTATACAGTATTTTGAAAGAGCAATGCGTGGACATAGTAAAGTTATTAATTGTACAAAAATAAGTGATAGTTACTATAAACTACAGAGAGAGGATATGTCTCCATTATTGGTTTTCGTTTCAAATTATTATGCCTTAAGTGCAGCAGATTATTTTGAGATAACAGAGGAGTATCGAGTTGATTGCCTTATTACAATTTCCAATTGGAATAGCGTAACTCAAGATGCATACGAGATAGGAAAAGCAAATGGAATAGGTGTATTTACAATGAATGAATTTATGGGGGCATTAAACTGTGCAAAACCAAGTACTTATATTAGGCCAATTGATAGAGAAGATAATGATCGGTCGAGCTTTGGCTCTGGAAGAAGCTATTAAGGCTGATGTAATTTTAATCGGTTCATTTCAACGTACAGTAAATGCAAATGATATTGATTTAATTCTTATATACAAGATACCAGATTATGAGAAAATAAAGGAGTTAAAAAATATTTTGGCAAGAGCTGCTTATGAAAAGTTTAATATTTCAGTCCACTATACAACACTGAGCAAAAGTGAATATGAGGAAATGAAAGAATTACAAAAAGAGGAAAATAGTATTTTATTCATATATAAATAGAACATTAACAGTTGTTAGTCATTATTGAGACACTAATAATTTTAATTAAATAATCCGTGGGTACATCAGCTTTTGAACGATATAAATAACGTATCAAATGATACGCATATAATGCGCAGATAGAACAAAATAAAACGGTTTGTAAAATAAAGGTTAAAGAGTTTGAGTAATGGATTAAAATGCCGAAGCCTGTGTATTGCGGGGTTTCGGCATTTGTTTAAAGAGAAAGTCAGCGCCTTGAGGCTGGCCTAGTAATAAGGGGGGCTTATAGCCCTGGAGCAAACCACCCGTTTGACGGGGGCATGATTTTGAAGTGCACTTTTTACATTGACATCGTGCGCCATAAGGGTGATTTATATGAGCAAGTCGAAGAAACTCAGCAAGAAGACATTAGAAAGTCTGATAAAAGAAACGATCAGAGACCAAAAAAGTTAAATAACAGAGAGCCGGGAAGTCACCTAGACAGTGCACCTCCCGGCTTTTGGTATATATAGCCCCTTGAAGTTTTTCTAATATATGATAAACTGAATTATATCTATAATAACTGAGTAATGGGAGAAATATATGAATAGTGTACATAGAGATATATTTAGAGCTATCCATGAGGGGAAATGGTTAAGCATCGAATATAAAAATAAAGAGGAAAAGGTTACCAATTATTGGATTGGAATAATGAATGTAAATGCTGCAAAGGGGACACTGTCTGTCAAAGGCCTTCATCTTGGAAAGTACACGATCATGCAGTTTGATCAGATTTATATAGAATCGATATGTTCATCTAAAATTATTGAAGGATCTTATTTTCAGGTTAATGAGAAATTGGTTGAAGATATTTATTTGAATCCGGTTAAATATCAAAAGTGGTTTAGAAATATACCGAATCTGAAAGTGTTGAATTATCTGGAGATGTGTAATCGAATGGATACAACACCATATTACTCTGATTTTAAATTAATACATTTTATTGACAGAGACAGCTTTAATGGAAAAGAGTATGTATTAAGTCAGGAGCAGTTTCAGGAGGTAGTGAAGTATTTTCAAAAATCATCGGATGTAAAGGAGAAAGATGGCACCTTACATATCCAGCAATTAGCTATAAATGAATTAAGTATAGATACAACCAGAGGATTATACGTACTTGCATATCGGAAATTGAATCTGGATGTAGAGCGTAGAGTTATGCGTCCGGCTAAGGATGTTACTATCTGTACAGAGTATACGATAGATGGCAACAGGCTGAAGGTGTACAATTATTTGGATGCGGATGAGTATGGCCTGTTGGAAGACTTTGAAAAAAATCAGGAATTGATAAAAGATTGCATTACCAGAAATAATCCGCATGTACTGGGCGTAAATGATATGCCTTATATTATCGGGCTTGGAATGGATATTGTGCTGGATTTGCATAAGGAATATCAGGGTGTCATAGATAATTATAGCAGTGAGAAAGCAACGGTGCCGATCAGAGCCTTTTTTGGAGAGCTGACAAAGCAGCCGGCACGAAGGAAGTCTTATCCGATTACGTTATTGGATAAGACTGTGAATCTGGATCAACTGCTGGCAATTAATAAGGCAATGAAATACCCTGTGGCTTACATACAGGGACCGCCGGGTACGGGAAAGACAAGTACCATTATTAATACTATAATGACAGCCTTTTTTAATGAGCGAAGTGTGTTGTTTGTATCATATAATAATCATCCGATAGATGGTGTGTATGAGAAATTATCACAGCTGGAATATCGCGGGAGACGGATTCCATTTCCAATCCTGAGTATAGGAAATCAGGATAAAATGAAGAAGGCTACGCAGCATATGTATGAAATGTATATGCAGGTACAGAATGTGCAGATTTTTGCGGGAACATTAGACCGAAATAAGGACAGCAGAATCGAGCGAGCAAAGCAGTTGTCTGAATTGTTGAAAAAGTATGAAACGATTTTGGATCTGAGGGAACGGAAAGAGACAATTCAGTGCCTGCTGGAAGATGAGGAGCGGAGAAAGGTGTCTGCTCAAATGCTTCCGTTTCAGATTGATCTTCATGAACGGCAGATGCAGGAGATAGAATCTGCTATTCAGGAGCAGGGAGAGATTACGAATGAAAAGGCAATTTCTCTGATCGATGGGAATGAAGAGGATCTGAAGAAGTATCTATACTACACATCGGCAAGATATATAAAGAAGCTTGGAGAAAATAAGAATAAAGATTTACTGGAGATCATATCGGAAAAGGATCCGGAAAAGCGTGCGCAGGCATTTACAGAGTATTTAAGTAATACAGCAAATATAAAGAAATTACAGAAAATATTTCCGATTATTGTGACGACCTGCATATCGGCGCATAAGCTCGGAGATCCGGAACCTGTATTTGATATGACCATAATGGATGAGGCGAGTCAATGCAATGCAGCAGTTGCATTAGTGCCGATCATTCGGGGAGAACAGCTCATGCTGGTAGGGGATCCGCAGCAGCTAAACCCGGTTATTTTGCTCGATGATATCGTGAATCAAAAGCTAAAGAGAAAATATGCGGTTCAGAAAGAATATGATTATAGGAGGAATTCTATCTACAAGGTGTATTTGGCCTGCGATGCAGTAAGTGACGAGATATTACTGCATTATCACTATCGTTGCCATAAGAAGATCGTTCAGTTTAATAATAAGAAATATTACAATAATATGCTGAAGATTAAAACGGAGAATAGCGAAAAGGAACCATTGGTTTTTGTAAATGTGGAAGACAGGCCTACCAATATTCGAAACACGGCACCGGGGGAAGTAGAGGCGATTGCAAACTATGTCGCGAATCATAAGGAAGAAAAAATAGGCATAATAACGCCGTTTGTTAATCAAAAGAATATGATCATGGAGGAACTGAAACAACGGGGAATCGGTGAAAATGTTTCCTGCGGTACCGTGCATGCTTTTCAGGGAGATGAAAAGGACATTGTTCTATTTTCTACAGCGATTACAAATAAAACACATTCTGGAACCTATAATTGGCTGAAGAATAATAAGGAGTTAATAAATGTGGCGACCTCAAGGGCAAAAAATAAGCTGATCATATTAACTAATGAGCCTTGTATGGAGAAATTGCATAAGAAAGAAGATACAGATGATGATTTATATGAATTGATCCAGTATGTAAAGCATGAAGGTGCATATAAGGTGACCCCGAAAACAACGAGTTCAAGAGCGCTGGGAGTAAAACCGTTTAGCACAGCGACAGAGGAAGCGTTTTTGACAAATCTTAATCATGCATTGGAAAATATCTGGCTTTCTCAGAGCAAGTATGTAGTGAAAAAAGAAGTTGGAATCGCCCATGTATTCCGGAATAACGAAAGCTATAATGGGTTGTTCTATAACGGCAGGTTTGACTTTGTTGTGTATGAGAGGGTAGGAGGAATGGAATTACCGGTACTTGCGATTGAGTTAGATGGAAAAGAGCATTTTGATGATATGCGGGTGAAGGAAAGAGACAGAAAGAAAAATGAGATATGCAAAGAGCATAATCTGCAATTAATACGTGTCGAGAATTCTTATGCGCGGCGATATAACTATATTAAGGACATCTTGATTAATTACTTTTCGGTTCGGCATTAGAGAGGGCTCCGGTAAAACCGGAAAAGAATTGCGGAAATCCCTGTTCTTATTTCCTCCGCCATATGTTACAATACCCCTACAGACTCATTGGAGGATGCAGACAGAACGGATGGCTGTGATCTTTATTACCAATCTCATAGAATTTACAATGGGAAATATACATTTAGCACTGGTGCAGGCATGAAAGGAGACAGGAACGATGGAAACCTGGTATTATGAAGTAGTATCGATTGATGGAGATTATGCGAATCTGAAACGGACAGATATTGAAACAGAGGATGTGAAACTGGTTGCGCGGGCATTGTTGCCGGCAGAAGTACAGGAGGGCAGCCGGCTGAAATATGAATGCCTGCAGTATGAGATGATAGGGTAAGGAGCCATCCATGAAACGCAAATTAAGAATCACATTCAATTCCCCGGTTGTCTTAAGCTTCGTAGCGATCTGCTTCGCTGTCACACTGGCCGGAGTCCTGACGCAGGGAAGAATTACAGAGCTGTTATTTATGACCTACCATTCGTCCCTTCGGAATCCGCTTACATATCTGCGGCTGATCACGCATGTATTCGGACACAGCGGCTGGGAGCATTTTCTCGGAAATGCGATGTACCTGCTGATTCTGGGACCAATGCTGGAGGAGAAATACGGGTCGAAGACCCTGCTGGAGGTAATTGGTATCACAGCACTGGCGACCGGATTGATCAATTACATATTTTTCTGGAACATCGCACTCTGCGGCGCAAGCGGTGTTGTATTTGCGTTTATCCTGCTGGCATCTTTTACGGAGTTTAAGCAGGGAGAAATCCCGATTACATTTATTCTGGTTGCCGTAATCTTTATTGGGCAGCAGGTCTATGATTGCTTCGCAGTGAAGGACAATATTTCCAATATGGCACACATTGTCGGCGGAATTGTCGGAGGTGCGATGGGATATATACTGAATCGCAAGTCATAAAACATGGGATGAAACAGAGAACAGTGAACACAAGAAAGTACAAAGGAGTTATAAAATGAACCAACAGGAATTAGATACTCGATTTGAATTCAGAACGATTGAGCCGGAGGAGATTGAAGAGGCAATTACGATAGAGCAGATCTGTTTTCCACCGAATGAGGCCTGCTCGGCAGAAGCTATGCGGGCAAGGGTGAAGGTGGCAGCAGATTTATTTCTGGTAGCGATTGATAGAGAAAATGGGAAGATGGCAGGATTTTTTAACGGAATCGCAACGAATGAAGAGAAGTTCCGGGATGAGTTTTTCACAGATGCGGGACTGCATGATCCGGATGGAAAGGTAGTTATGCTGCTTGGATTAGATGTATTGCCGGAGTATCGTGGACAGGGTTTAGCAAGAAAAATCGTATCAGAATATATCCGCAGAGAGAAGGCAAACAAAAGAAAGCTGCTGATTTTAACCTGCCTGGAAAATAAGATAAAAATGTATGAGGGCATGGGCTATGCGAACCATGGAACGGCGAACTCGACCTGGGGCGGTGAGGAATGGTATGAGATGGGATATCAGCTGTAAGCGGGGAATGTGAGATGCAGATTTTAGTAGATGCGGATGCGTGTCCGGTAACAAGAATTGTAGAAAAGATTGCAAGGCAGCAGGGACTGCCCTGCGTGCTGCTCTGTGATACCAATCATGTGTTGCAGTCTGATTACTCGGAGATCAAAGTGATCGGAGCAGGAGCCGATGCCGTAGACAATGCATTGATCAATGTATGCCGGAAAGGTGATGTGGTAGTGACACAGGATTACGGAGTGGCAGCGATGGCACTCGGCAAAGGTGCATATGCGATTCACCAGAGTGGAAGATGGTACACCAATGAGAATATTGATCAGATGCTGATGGAACGGCATCTTGCCAAGAAGGCACGAATGGGGAAAGGAAAGCACCATCTGAAAGGTCCGGCGAAGCGGACACCGGAGGATGATGCACGATTCGAAGCATCTTTGCTGCGATTACTGGATCAGGTTGTGTCCTGATTCTTTCTTCCGACGGATCAGAAACATGGCAAGAGAAGAACCGATGATGATCACATATCCGATGATACTTAAGAAAACAGGAACTTCCTGTAAAACAAGGATGCCCATGAGCGAGGAAAAGACGATCTGCATATAATCAAAGATGGAGATATCCTTGGCCGGAGCATGGGTATAGGCAGCGGTGACAGAGAACTGACCGCCGGAGGCTGCAAGACCGGCAAGCAGGAGAAACAGGAGCTGCTGACCGTTCATCGGGGTAAAATCAAGGATTAAAAACGGCAGGGTAACAATGGTGGAGAACAGGGAAAAGGCGAATACGATTACCGGTCCTTTGACACCGTGTCCACCCAGCACCCGCACCATGGTATAGGCGATTCCGGCTCCGACACCGCCCAGAAGTCCGATCAGAGCGGGGAAGGTCACCATGGAATCAAATCCGGGACGGAGAATAAATAAGGTACCGATAAAGGCAGAAATCACACAGATTGCCTGATACGGTGCCACTTTTTCTTTTAAAATAAAGTAAGAGGCGATGATGGCGAAAAACGGTGACATCTTATTCAGCATATTGGCATCTGCGATGTGCAGATGGTCAATGGCATAAAAGTTGCAGATCAGACCGACTGAGCCGCAGAAGGCCCTCAGAAATAAGAAAATCCGGTCACCCTTGGGAACCTTAACAGGAATCCGGTTCTTACATAAAATAAATCCCGCAAAAAAGAGCGCTACAATGTTCCGGAAGAAAGCCTTTTCCATCGAAGGCAGATCCCCGGCCAGCTTCACAAAAAGACTCATCAACGCAAAGAAGAATGCAGCCATTAATATAAATAAAATTCCCTTGTTCCGTTCACTCATAGTCAGACGCTCCTTATATTAAAACATAGAAATATTGTAATTATTGATTGCGCATTTACCTTACACATTTCTGTGAGGAATGTCAAGAAAATGCAGATGCCTTGTGATAGAGAAAAGCCTGTGATAAAATAGATGGCATGACAAAAGAGATAGAAACAACAGTAGGTAGTGGAGGGAGCTGAGAAAATTGGAACTGGCAAAGAAAAGAATCATAAAAGCACAAATTAGGAAGAAAATGACAGAAAGAAGAATAACTGAAAAAAGAATAACCGAACAAAGAATAACAGGGAAGAGGATGCTGGGGGTAATAGTTGCACTGACGTTAATGTTAGGATTGACTGCCTGCGGTAACAAGAGTGAGGATGCAGATGCAAGTACGGCAGAAACAATCACGACAGAGACTGTTACAACGGAAGCCACGACGAAGGCAACAACAGAAGCCACAACAGAAGTGGTGACGGAAACTGAGGAGACAACAGAACCTACCGAGGGGAGCGAAGCAGCATCAGAGTCGGCAACCGAGAACGTGGGCGTAACCGGGAATGGACAGTTGATTGCAATCGATGCAGGACATCAGCAGTATGGCAACAGCGAGCAGGAACCGGTAGGCCCCGGAGCAACAGAAACCAAAGCAAAGGTAGCTGGAGGTACCAGAGGTGCAACCAGCGGGCTGGCAGAGTATGAACTGACGCTGCAGGTGGCACTGAAGCTACAGGCAGAGCTGGAACGCAGGGGATATACGGTGCTTATGATCCGGACGACCAATGATGTGGATATCAGCAATGCGGAGCGGGCGCAGATGGCCAATGATGCAGGTGCAGCCGCATTGATCCGGATTCATGCAAATGGTTCCACAGATACATCGGTGAATGGTGCGATGACCATCTGCCAGACGGCATCGAATGTGTATAATGGCGGATTATATGAGCAGAGTAAAGCACTATCGACAGACGTGCTGGATGGACTGACCGCAGCGACCGGATGCAGACGGGAATATGTATGGGAGACTGACAGCATGAGCGGTATTAACTGGGCACAGGTGCCGGTGACGATCGTGGAAATGGGATATATGACGAATCCGGATGAAGATCTTAAGATGGCATCGGATGATTATCAGAACCGGATTGTAGCCGGGATTGCAAATGGAATCGATCAGTATTTTGCAACAGGGTATTAAAGCGAAACGGGTATTGCATCTTAGAACAACCAGGACGGAATGAGAGTAGTAAAGGAAAGGATTCTGGGAAAGCATTATGCATACAGAGACTACAGAGAATGATTATTTTGGAACAGAACGAATCGGGAAAATACTCCTGAAGGTGGCACCGCCGGTTATGCTGGCGATGCTGATTCAGGCATTATATAACATAGTTGACAGCTTCTTTGTCGGGAAATATTCGGAGGATGCATTGACTGCACTGACGGTTATCTATCCGTTGCAGCTGATCATCATAGCACTGGCGGTGGGTACCGGTGTCGGTGTGAATACTTATATGGCGAGGAAATATGCACAGGGCAAAGCAGAAGAGGCAGAGAAAGCAGCCGGAACCGGTATGGTGTTGGAGTTTGCAACGTGGATCGTACTGGCGATTGTGTCAGTGCTGATCATGCGGCCATATGTTATGATGTCCGCCACGTCGGAGCAGGTGATCACGGATGCGATCATATATGGAAACATTGTAAGCATCGGAAGTCTGGGAGCATTTCTTGAAGGAAACTGGACGAAGGTACATCAGTCTTATGGAAATATGAAACTGCCAATGGTGGCACAGATCGCCGGAGCAGTGACAAATATCGTCCTGGATCCGGTTTTAATTTTCGGTATTGGACCGTTCCCGCAGCTGGGTGTGGCAGGTGCCGCCTATGCGACCGTATGCGGACAGGTACTCGCTGCTGTTATTACGGGTGTGCGGGGCTTCCGGAAACCGCCGAAATTCCGGGAAATCTTATATTATGCAAAGAGAATTTACTTCTATGGATATTCATCCATTGTCATGCAGGGATTGTATACGGTGTATATTTTCGCACTGAATGTGATCCTGGCAAAATTCTCCGACTCAGCTGTTACAGTGCTTGGACTCTACTATAAGCTACAGAGCTTTTTCTTCATTCCTCTTTTTGGACTGCAGACCTGTATTGTCCCAATCTTAAGCTTTAATTATGCAAGAGGTGTCTATGAACGTTGTAGGAAGGTCATGCGAAGTGCATTCCTGATATCGTTGGCATTTATGGTGTTGGGAATCATCGGATTTATCGGATTTCCGGAAATGCTGATCCGGATATTCTCGGAAAGCCCCGAAGTAATAGAGATTGGAAAACATGCATTCCCGATTATCGGTGCAAGCTTTGCACCGGCAGTATTTTCACTGACAATGCCGGTATTTTTTCAGGCAATCGGAGAAGGAGGCATAAGTCTGTTTCTGTCATTACAACGACAAATTGTATGCCTGGTGCCAATCTTCTGGTTATTCTCATTTCTGGGACTGAACTACACATGGTGTTCCTTCCCGGTATCGGAAGTGATCTCCAGTGGAATCGGACTAATCCTGTATGTAAGGACAATTAGGAAATGGAAGGCAGCAGAGACAAATGGCGGAACAGCAGAATATAAGAGGTAACGGATAGATAATAAGAAATCGAAAAATCGAAAACGAGAAATGTAGAAGATAGGAAATGAAATCGACTTATCCTTATAGAGAATATGAAAAATATCCATGCTGTAAGGAATAGGTCGATTTTTGGTTTAAATCGTCGGTGGACTATGAGAATAAAGGATAGAAAAAGAGAGAATATTGTGGTATGATAGAGAAAATGTGCGAGAGGTGGGGAGAAAGTAAATGATTCCAATATGGTTAAATTAGTTAGTATTCTAATATAATTTCTTAACATTCCAAGGTGGATACACATATAAATCATAACATAGATGCACCAAAATTAAAATATAGAAGATATAGAAAGAAAATCTGATTAATTATTATAATATAATTTAGGAAAGATATTGACAATAAAAACAAATGGTGCTACTCTTGGAATATAGATACAGAAGGTTACTGTATTTATAATCATAAATCAGACAGGAAAGGAGGAATTGTATGAAATTCATATCAGAATTTGCACTTGAAAAGGAAGACCTGCCGATTGATTACCGGCGTTGTATCTTATCATATTTAAAGCATTGTCTGACACAGGCGAACGATGGAAAATATTATGATGATTATTATGCACCGGGCAAGGACAAACCATTTTGCTTTTCGGTAATGTTTGACTCACCGAAGTTTTCAAAGGATGTCATTCATATTTCCGGTAAAAAAATGAAGCTGATGGTTTCCAGTTCAGATACCAAGACGGCATTCATTTTATTTTCGGCCATGGCGGCACAGAAGGGAAAAAGGTTTAATCTCCCAAAGGAAAATAGAATGCAGCTGATATCAATCAGACAGGTGAATGAGCAGGAAGTTCATAGTAGTCGCATTTTGGTGAAGATGTTGGAACCGCTTTGCATTCGAAATCACAATAAGGAAACCAATAAAGATTGGTATTATTCATGCAAGGATCAGGAATCCTTTGAACGTGAAAGTACAAGGGTGATTAAGACGCAGCTGATGTTAGCAGGATATTCAGAGGAGCAAAGCAATGTGAAGCTGATACCGGTCGATCCCAAGATGGTAATCATCAAACATTATTCCATAAATATTGAATGCACGATTGGGACCTTTATTATGGAAGGAAAACCGGAAGTGTTGAATTATTTATTGAAGAATGGAATTGGTTCCAGAAAATCTTCGGGCTTTGGTGTGGCACAGTTAATGGCAGAAGAATAGGAGGAAGAAGATGAAGGTAAGGTTACAGAGCCAGACATACAACACGCTTCTGCTTCCTATTGAATGGAGATATGCAGCGTCAGTTGTAGGATTGATACGTTATTTTGAATACGTAGAAGAGACAGAGGGGATGAAATTATATGAGATAACAAAGAAACGAGATCGGGATCAGTATGTGATATACTCAGAAATTGGTGGTTATGTACAGGGGTTATTGTACAATGAGGAAGATATAACAGAAGAACGCTATCTGCGGTTTGTCGAGCATTATTATGGCGAGAATCTGCAGCATGTGGTGATAGAACGAAAATTATCTGATCCAAACAGAGAATATACCGAGGATGAGATCAGTGAGATCAATTCTTATATATCTGGGACGAATTCCAACACGATTCTGAAAAAAATCTTTGGAAAAACCAAATTTACCGGAAACAATGCAGAAGAAATACTGCATCAGATCGATGAAAATCGATTTGAAATCATCAGGGAAACCTATCGTAATAAAACGAGTATGTACAGAAAATATGCAAATATAAAGAAACTGTTTACTCCAGAAAATCCGCATTGCAGATTGCTTGGTTATGATCTGGATGAAAACAGGAAGAGTAAATCTGCGGCATATCAGTTTGATACGAGTACATTTGTGGCAAATGATGAACCGGAATTTGACTTTATCCCATTTGCTTTCACATATTCACCGGAAGCAGTTTTTATAAATAATAACAATACCATTACAGATCTGATAAAGACAAATGATGCAGCCAGAGAGATCTTTGAGCAGAAGCAGGAAATTGTTGAGAATAAGGTCAAAAGGGACGGTATGCAGACAAAGCTGATAAAAACGTTAATCTATGCGGAAGACTTTATGCAGCATGATACGGAGGTAATTGTCAGAAAACAGGAATCGGAGTGCTTTGAAACATTATTTGTTCGAAGAGAAGCATTGCAGAGGCTGAGGAATGTATATGATAAGTACAACCTGGAGTATACGCATAAATATGGCTATAATTACTGGATGAATGTAGAAGAATCGGTAATCAACTGCTGTATTAATGAGGTATATCTGGATGGAATTCTGGATCAATTATTGGTACTTAGTCGGGAGGATAGTTATGCAGGGGTTATTATATGGAATCTGGTCAGGATTAATGTTGAATGGAAAGGAGTAGATGGTATGACAGAACAGGTGGAAAGAGCCAGGAAAGCAGGATATGCAATTGGCAGACAGATAAGAGATGTAAAAAATGGTGAAAATAAGGCAAAGAGTTATAAGAATAAGCTGATCAATGCCATTGTTTCACATGATCGGGATAGAGTGCTGGAGATTATGTTGCAGTTATCCGGTTATATCGGAGGAGAGATCGGAACGATTTATGATATTCTGGATAGCGGAGAAGAATGGTCGGATATTGCAATCAGTTTTACCAATTCATTAGTAGAAAAAAGAGATGATAAATAGGAGGTATGTGATATGAGTAATCAGGCAGTAACATTAACGGTAGTAGCGAATATGACAAGTAACTATAGTGATGGTCTGGGAAATGCAGCAAGTGTTCAGAAGGTATATAAGAATCAGAAGGAATATGCGATGCGTAGCCGTGAGAGCTTAAAGAATGCAATCTGTGTACAGGCTGGACTGTATGATGATCTGGAGACATCTCTGGATAAGGTGATGCAGAAGAAAGTGAATGAAGAGCTGAATGCGGCAAACTGCAGAGCACTGGAAGGCGGCTATATGTCGACGGAGGGGCTTACCTATGTCAGAAACAGTTCCTTTTATCTGACCGATGCAATTGCAGTGGATTCATTTATCAATGAACTTAGATTTCATAATAACCTGTATCTTGCATCGACCCATGCAAAGAAGAATAACCTGAGTGTACAGAATAATGCAGGAGATACGGGACTGATGCCATACCAGTATGAGTATGATAAGTCCATGAAGGTTTATAGTCTTACCATTGATCTGGAAAAGGTGGGCGTGGATGAGAACTTCCATACAGAGGCAGATAATGCAGAGAAAGCAGCCCGTGTCAATGCGATTCTGAATGCGGTAGAGAATCTGTCACTGGTAGTGAAGGGCAATCTGGACAACGCAGAACCGTTATTTGTGATTGGTGGAATGTCAGCCAGAAAAACACATTATTTTGAAAATGTAGTGAAGGTAAAAGGCAATTCATTGGTTCTGGAAGAGGGAATCAAGGATAAATTAAACAGTAATAAAGGAAATTTTAAGGCCGGAGTTCTAAAGTGTGGAGCGTTTACAAATGAGGCAGAGATTGTACGGGAACTTCATGCGGAATCTACGGAAACATTCTTTGAAGAACTCAGAAAAGAAGTTACAGAGTATTATGCCTAGAACTGAGGTGATTGCATGAAAGCATTGCGGATTTGCTTAAAACAGTCTCTGGCAAATTATCGCAGAGAGGAAACTGTTGATAATAAAATGACATATCCTCTGCCGCCATATTCTACGGTGATCGGAGCATTGCATAAAGCATGTGGCTATACAAGTTATCATCCGATGCAGATGAGTATTCAGGGAGAATATGGTGGAATGAAAAAAGAGGTGTATTTAGATCATTGTATTCTGAATTCCTTGCAGAATGATCGTGGAATCCTGATCAAGATGAGCAATGATAAAACGATTTCCAAGGGATATGTGAAGGTGGCAGCAGCAAAGAAATCACAGGGCAATGATTTCCGACAGGGGATTACGATTGATGTGATACATCCGGAATATCTGGAAGAATATCGGCGACTGAAGGATCTGAATGATGAGATTGGTAAGTTTAAGAAGAAAAGGTTTCAGCCTTTTTTAGACCGAATCAAGGCTACAAAGAAGCTGTTGGCTGACAGAAAAAAGGACTCAACAATATCCCGGGAAGAACTTCGGAAGATATCAGACAGGGAAACTCGGTTGAAGGAGCTGGAGAAGCAGGCAAAAAAACGATTGGCAACATATGAAATGGAAAATTACAAGAAACCGATTGCTGCATTTAAAACATTGACGACAGCACCTAAATATTATGAGACCCTGTATGATATTGAATTAATCATCCATATCGTTTCAGATGATGAAACAATGGCCTGTATATATGAAAATATCGACAGGCTGACCTCAATCGGTCGAAGCGAGGACTTTGTAGATGTTACTGAATGCGAATATACAGAGCTGGAGGAAATAGATGGTGAATATATGAGTACACATCATGCCTATATTCCCGCAACTCTGGACACGGAAGGCATTTTTATGAATGAAAAGAAGGGGATAAATGCCGTCGGGACAAGATATTTGCTGAACAAGGATTATCGGCTTAGTGAGGATGGAAAAAAGAGAATCTTTAATAAGAGATTGGTAACGTATACATCAAAATATACGGTATTTGAGCCAATTGATAGTATATATGTGGACAAAGGGAAAGAAACATATATAGTCGGACTGGTTTAGACGATACAGATCGGATAGATAATTTAACCAAAGTGGAAATCAGAGAGACAGAGTAGATGACGAGGAGGAAAAGGAATGACAGAAGAACGGGAGGAGCAGTTTTACCGGCTGATAAAAACAAAGCTGGCAAAGTCAAAAGGGATTAATGGGGAAAAGGAAACTATATGGGAGCATACGGAGTGTCTGAAGAAAGAAGCAGCAAGGCTCCTGCGGTATGGTTACATTAGTGAAGAGGAATATCGATTACTTGATTATGCTGTTGAAAAGCATGATTATGGAAAGCTGAATGATCAGATGCAGAAACGGTTGTGTACAGGCAAGACGTTTGATGCGGAAAAAGAAGTCCGGCATAATATATTGTCGGGATTATTTGTAAATCCTGAGGATTTTGACTCTTGGGATGACTATATAGTGGTATTATATGCAGTCCTTTATCATCACGAGAATTATGGTGATAATCGTACACAGGCCAGTGTTTTGGCGGATAGAAACCCTATCATCAATAAATTTAAGGAAGAGTATTCCGAATATGTACATCAGCCCAATATGAGAACAACAAGGAGAATTGTAAGATTAACCCAGACGCAGGGGATAGATGAAGATGGAGAGAGTTCTTATGAGGACGAGTATCTATATCAGCGGATGGCGAAGATGAAGGGGTTGTTGCATAAATGTGACTACAGTGCCAGTGCGCATATTGCTTGTGAATATAAGAATGATTTTCTGGTGGAAGCACTGGAACAACTGGCAACCGCCTGGAAGAGTGGTTGGAATGAACTCCAGAGGTTCACGCAGGAGCATACAAATGAAAACCTGATTGTGACAGCGCCTACCGGTAGTGGAAAAACGGAGGCCGGATTATTATGGGCGGGTGATAATAAGTGCTTTTTTGTGCTGCCACTTCGAACAGCAATTAATGCAATGTATGATAGAATTCGGGGTGGTATCCTGCATAATGAGAGTACAGATACGAGGATTGCATTATTACATTCAGAAATGCAGGCTTATTATCTGGAAAAATCAACATCCGAGAAAGGAAAATCGGATGAGGAGGAACCGGAAGAAGAGTTACTTACCTATGTAACCAGAAGTAAGCAGATGGCTTTGCCGCTCACGATTGCAACTTTGGACCAGATTTTTAGGTTTACGTTGAAATACTATGGATACGAATATATATTAGCTACTCTATCTTATTCAAAGCTGATCATTGATGAGGTGCAGATGTATTCTCCGGATTTACTGGCGTATCTGATCTATGGTATAAAAATGGTGATTGAGTATGGTGGAAAGGTAGCAGTCATTACAGCAACATTACCTCCGTTTGTAAAGGATAAATTATATCAGGTAATGGGAAATGATGTAGCGGAACGGGATTTTTCCGGAATAAAGGCTGACAGACATAATGTAAAGGTAATGGATGAACCGCTTACTTCGGAAGCAATATGGGATGTGTGGAAGAAAAAAGCAGGAGAGGATAGTCGTAAATTTCTTGTGATATGTAATAGTGTGAAGACAGCACAGAGGCTATATCGGGAGCTGGAGGAGCTGACACAACAGGAGAATGTCAGGATTCATCTGTTGCATAGCAAGTTTACCGGAGATGACCGAAAGAAAAAGGAACGGGAAATTCTGGAGGTGGGTGAAACAGGCAGAAAAGCGCATGAAATATGGATTGCAACGTCTGTTGTAGAAGCCAGTCTGGATATTGATTTTGATTATCTTTTTACGGAATTACTGGATTTGTTTTCACTGTTTCAGAGGATGGGAAGAGTCAACCGAAAAGGTATAAAGGATATAGATGAAGTCAATTGCTATGTATACTTACAGTTACAGGATAGTCCGTTAAGATGCTTTCAAAGTCAGAATCCCCGATATCGGTTTGTAGATAATGATATTTATCTGCTTTCGAAAGAGGCGATGGAAACTGTAGATGGTATATTGTCGGAGACAAAGAAGACGAACCTGATCAATGAATATCTGTCGGCTGAAAAACTGGAGAAGACAGGTTATGTAAAACAATATGAACAGACCTACAGAGAACTGGAAATGTTAAATATAGAGGAAAAATCCACGGGTGAGATGATCCGGGACATTCAGACAGTAGATATCATACCGGCTGGGGTTTATAACGAACACAAGGATGTTATTGATACAGCTGAACAGAAGCTCAGAGAAAGAGATGCAGGTGTCACAGAGAAGCTGCAGGCAATGGAAGATATCCGGAGATATGTTGTACCGGTTCCGGGGTATATCGTTTATGGAAATAAAAGACGTAGTGAGGCTGTGGAAAGGTATATTCGTATACGAAGGAACATAGAAATCCCTGTAGTGGCATGTGAGTATAGTTCAGAAATAGGATTTGAGAAGATTTATAAGAAAGAAACAGAGAGACAAGGCAGCCATATTATATAAGTGTTTTTTCGTGCAGGTGGAGGTGAAGAAATGCAGGAAGATGAAGTGACAGGCGCAATGGTGTATTACTATTATGTGTGTAAAAGGAAGCTATGGTATTTTCTTCATGAAATACGAATGGAACATGATAATCAGGATGTAAAACTGGGAAAGCTGTTGGATGAAAAATCATATGGACGGGAAAATAAGCATGTAATGATTAATGGCGTAATAAATATTGATTTCTTAAAGGGGAATCATGTCTTACATGAGGTAAAGAAGAGCAAAAGTATAGAAGAAGCCGGTATTATGCAGGTTAAGTATTACATGTATTATTTATATGTCCGTGGAATGCAAGATGTAAGTGCAAAGATTGATTATCCGTTATTGAAGCAAAGTATTACGGTTGAATTGAATGAGGAAGATATTGGTAATATGGAGAAGGTAATAAAAGAGATTGTGTTATACGCAAACAGTCAGAAGGTACCGGGGTACGAGAAAAAGGGAATATGTAAGAAATGTGCATATCATGATTTATGCCTGATATAAGATGGTAGGAGCTTAGAGGAACATAGGATAAGGAGGTACTATGGAAGAAAGCTATTATTTTTTCACAGATGGAACGATTAGCCGGAAAGATAACACACTTAGATTTACATCTGCGGAGGGGAACAAAAGAGATCTTCCCATAGAGAATATTAATGATCTGTATGTGATGTCGGAAATGTCATTTAATACCAGTCTGCTGAATCTGTGCTCGCAAAGTGGCATAGCCATTCATTTTTTTAATTACTACCAGTACTATACAGGCAGCTTCTATCCGAAAGAGCAATATTTGGCGGGAAAGCTGCTGGTACAGCAGGTAGAACATTATACTGACTATGACAAGCGGATGGCAATAGCCAGAGAATTTATAAGGTCAGCATCATTTAATATATACAGAAATCTACGTTACTATAATGGACGCGGGAAGAATGTAAAGGGATATATGGATAACATTGAGGACTTGCGAAAGGGAATAGACAGCACTGAAACGATACAGGAATTAATGGGTGTAGAAGGAAATATTCGGAAGGCTTATTATCAGGCGTGGAATATTATCATTGATCAGGAGATTAATTTTGAAAAGAGAGTTATGCATCCGCCGGATAATATGATTAACAGCCTGATATCATTTGTAAATTCGCTGATTTATACAAAAATACTAACAGAAATATATAAGACACAGATAAATCCGACTATCAGTTATTTGCATGAACCTGGAACCAGGCGGTTTTCATTAGCACTGGATATATCAGAAATATTTAAACCATTGATAGGCGACAGACTGATCTTTTCCTTATTGAACAGAAGACAGATAACGGAGCAGAGTTTTGTGCCGGGGCTGCAGGGAATGCAGTTAAAGAAAAATGCAGCGCAAATTATAGTAGAAGAAATGGATGAAAAATTGGCAACGACCATAAAACATAGGGATCTTGGAAAATATGTATCATATCAGTATCTTATGCGGCTGGAAGTGTATAAACTAATTAAACATTTGATAGGTGAAAAGGAATACTCGGGATTTGAAATCTGGTGGTAAGCCGGTAAGGGCATTTGTTATAATGGAGGAAGAATTCTGAACCTTTGAATGTGGTGGTAGAGCAGGCAAGACCAATTAAAGACAGAAAATTCTGAACAGCTGGAATCCAGTGGTAAAGCAGATAAGAGATTTATTATATAGGGAAAGGAGAAGGGGAATGTATATTATACTGGTGTATGATATAGTTATGGATAGTGAAGGAAAGAGAGTGTTACCGAATGTTTTTAAAATATGCAAGAAATACCTGACACATATACAAAATTCTGTGTTTGAAGGAAATATCAATAAGGCAAAACTGGAGGCACTAAAGACTGAACTCGGAGCATATGTGCGAAAGGACAAGGATTCAGTAATTATTTTCTCATCACGTGATGAACGGTGGTTGAAAAAGGAATTTGTTGGCATGGAGGATGATAAAACGAGCCGATTTTTGTAATTGTCGACCTGTAATAATGAAAATATCATAGGAGAATGACAATGAAAGGAAATACAGGAAAAAATGAAGCAGCAAAGAAAGATAAAAATGAATTAAGAAAATAATAGCTGTGAAAAATAGGGGTAGACAAAATAGGAATGTAGTAGATAGATATCTGTAGGATTGAGCAGATACGGGTACTAATATAAACAGAGTGGAATGTAGAGAGAAGGTAGCGAGAGGCCTTGATCTTGCAGCTTTTCAGTACTAATATAAACAGAGTGGAATGTAGAGCTGATTGTAGAAACTGGCGTGAAATTGCTGAGTTCCGTACTAATATAAACAGAGTGGAATGTAGAGATCCCCAGTTCATTTTTAGTATCGTCAATCATAACGTACTAATATAAACAGAGTGGAATGTAGAGTAACAAAACCTCCGTTACAGATCACCATGGAAAAGGTACTAATATAAACAGAGTGGAATGTAGAGTAAAAAAAATTTGCACAACTCATTTATAACATTCAAGTACTAATATAAACAGAGTGGAATGTAGAGCCAGTTAGGATTATAATTTTCCAAGGCGGTCATGGCGTACTAATATAAACAGAGTGGAATGTAGAGTTACACCTATTGACAAAAAACAACGGTATAAATTTGTACTAATATAAACAGAGTGGAATGTAGAGACTTGTCACGGTAATGACAAGAGAAAAGAGGAGACATGTACTAATATAAACAGAGTGGAATGTAGAGCGGTTCCATCCACCGTTTCTGTTATGTGACTTATACCGTACTAATATAAACAGAGTGGAATGTAGAGACTTGCTTCCTTGGATAATCGAAGAATGGGGACAGCCGTACTAATATAAACAGAGTGGAATGTAGAGTTACACTTGTTGACAAAGAACAACGGCATTAATTTGTACTAATATAAACAGAGTGGAATGTAGAGTATGATCTTAAACACACAAAGAGCAAGAGTGACACCCGTACTAATATAAACAGAGTGGAATGTAGAGGCAGATTCAGATTCTGCAACCTCATCAGCATACGCTGTACTAATATAAACAGAGTGGAATGTAGAGTATTAGGCAATTCATCCTGTCGGAAACTCAACTTGGTACTAATATAAACAGAGTGGAATGTAGAGCTTTTTGATATAGTTATATTGAAAGGCGGTGAGAATGTACTAATATAAACAGAGTGGAATGTAGAGCATTTCATAGACGCAAGCACTCGGAATTTGTAGAGGGTACTAATATAAACAGAGTGGAATGTAGAGCCTTCCTTAATATTCAGATGGAAACAAGACGGTTGGTACTAATATAAACAGAGTGGAATGTAGAGTATAAATATATTATACACCGATAGTTGTAGTAAGTAGTACTAATATAAACAGAGTGGAATGTAGAGACATTTTATCCCTCCTAACTCAATATTGATTTTCCAGTACTAATATAAACAGAGTGGAATGTAGAGAGTAGCAGAAGTCCGGTTGTCTTTCCTACCGAACGGTACTAATATAAACAGAGTGGAATGTAGAGATTTATCAGAATTTAGAGGGATTCAACCATGCGTTGTACTAATATAAACAGAGTGGAATGTAGAGTCACTGGAATTTGGAGATACAAACAAAAGCACCGCAGTACTAATATAAACAGAGTGGAATGTAGAGGAACTACAAGAAGGGCAGAAATTTACTGATGATTATGTACTAATATAAACAGAGTGGAATGTAGAGTCAGATTCTTGATCCGGTGTCCGCAACGCACCTTTAGGTACTAATATAAACAGAGTGGAATGTAGAGACAGACGGCAGATAAAAGCTAAGATATTCTAAGTTAGTACTAATATAAACAGAGTGGAATGTAGAGGATTCTGGACTGACTTTTTCAATATGGAAATTAACCGTACTAATATAAACAGAGTGGAATGTAGAGCAAGTTTTGAAAATTGCATATATGGAGCGGTTACACCGTACTAATATAAACAGAGTGGAATGTAGAGAAATCAAAATATGGAACGTCTTACTCTATTGTATCGTACTAATATAAACAGAGTGGAATGTAGAGTTCTTTGAATACTGGATGAACCGGAAATGTGACCATGTACTAATATAAACAGAGTGGAATGTAGAGGAATCACTGGAAACATGCACGACGGATATGACATCAGTACTAATATAAACAGAGTGGAATGTAGAGAACTTAAGGTAACATTGCAACTGATCGGAGGTCAGGTACTAATATAAACAGAGTGGAATGTAGAGTATTCCCACGAATCGGTAAACATTTGACCTAAACGTGTACTAATATAAACAGAGTGGAATGTAGAGCATTGATTCAAAGGCAATATCAATGCCCCTAGTTGAGTACTAATATAAACAGAGTGGAATGTAGAGGCTATGGGACAAGCTCTATAAAGGCGGAAAATTTAGTACTAATATAAACAGAGTGGAATGTAGAGGTTCTTGGTCTTTTTGAGAACCCAAAAAGCGACTATGTACTAATATAAACAGAGTGGAATGTAGAGAACCAACAGACGATATTGTTATCCCCGATGCGCCTAGTACTAATATAAACAGAGTGGAATGTAGAGTGATTTTAGAAATCAAAGTGGGGAAGTTATCAAAGTACTAATATAAACAGAGTGGAATGTAGAGTACTATAACTCTTTCCTAGATTATTCGCCTTACACGTACTAATATAAACAGAGTGGAATGTAGAGTTTCTTTTATCACTCCTTCCACGTATGAGTGCAGGTACTAATATAAACAGAGTGGAATGTAGAGTTAGGATTGTGTAAACTAGCCTTTTCGTAAACGTGTACTAATATAAACAGAGTGGAATGTAGAGGAAGCTCCGTGCTGGATATACTTGGACTATTAGCGTACTAATATAAACAGAGTGGAATGTAGAGACAATTAACCGCTTCTGGGAATCAGTTTTTATTCCAGTACTAATATAAACAGAGTGGAATGTAGAGATCATCTGTGTATCTAGAATTCTGTCACACCTTGTGTACTAATATAAACAGAGTGGAATGTAGAGTACTTTAAAAATCAGTGTTGCTTATTTTCAGTATAGTACTAATATAAACAGAGTGGAATGTAGAGTGGAAAACTACAATCCGAATTGGTGGGTGAAACCTCGTACTAATATAAACAGAGTGGAATGTAGAGTTTTGAGGGTGTGACGGCATACCCGTGGGTTTATGGTACTAATATAAACAGAGTGGAATGTAGAGATTGCTTCGGGTACGAGGGCACAAGTTGAAAAGGCGTACTAATATAAACAGAGTGGAATGTAGAGTTCTTTACAACCTTTTCAAGCATATCAAGTACATAGTACTAATATAAACAGAGTGGAATGTAGAGAGCTGGATGACTTTGGAGATGAGCGATACAGCGGAGTACTAATATAAACAGAGTGGAATGTAGAGGCTTATCTTTTCGCAACCGTGCAGGATGTTAATAGGTACTAATATAAACAGAGTGGAATGTAGAGCTGGTTACAATGCGTCTTGGAAAAAGAATGAACCGGTACTAATATAAACAGAGTGGAATGTAGAGGTTGCCAAATGGACGTATTCTTCTCGCCCAGGCAAAGTACTAATATAAACAGAGTGGAATGTAGAGCGGTGTCAGTGCAATCTTTGTATCGGTTCCCTTGTAGTACTAATATAAACAGAGTGGAATGTAGAGCTCAAAATCCGATAGGGGTGGCAACTTCTTTACTAGTACTAATATAAACAGAGTGGAATGTAGAGGGTAAAAGAAGCTAAGGCAGACAGAGCAGCGCTGGTACTAATATAAACAGAGTGGAATGTAGAGTTATTCATAGAACGTACCGTATCAGCTATCAGATAGTACTAATATAAACAGAGTGGAATGTAGAGTCCGTATCCATGTTTGATAACTGAACCAACTGATTTAAGTACTAATATAAACAGAGTGGAATGTAGAGGTTCAATATATACGGCATAATCTACATATCTATAGTACTAATATAAACAGAGTGGAATGTAGAGTATAAGATTCCTCTAACAAATTGGAGAGCAGGTTAGTACTAATATAAACAGAGTGGAATGTAGAGAAATTACAAGAACACCCGGACAGGTACTGTCGAAAGTACTAATATAAACAGAGTGGAATGTAGAGGTTGAAAAAAAAATAAGCGAACTATGTGATATTATGTACTAATATAAACAGAGTGGAATGTAGAGCATTTTCAGAAGTCGGGTAGGTGTTAATCAAACTCAGTACTAATATAAACAGAGTGGAATGTAGAGTGCAAGGTAAACATAGACGGTCACTTGACAGAGATTTGTACTAATATAAACAGAGTGGAATGTAGAGATATAAAACTTATAATTTACGAGCCATAGAAAAAACGTACTAATATAAACAGAGTGGAATGTAGAGTATTTATATTGTCCGCCCTCGTACGTATAACATTGGTACTAATATAAACAGAGTGGAATGTAGAGCTTGATGTGTGACAGAAAAAAGATAATACAATGTGGTACTAATATAAACAGAGTGGAATGTAGAGTTGAAAACATTTATGATGGTAGGCCGAATACAATCGTACTAATATAAACAGAGTGGAATGTAGAGGATAGCTCTACATTCTCATTACAAACCGTAAAACGTACTAATATAAACAGAGTGGAATGTAGAGATCCCTAAAGTCATAGTAGAATAATTGTAATCAAGTACTAATATAAACAGAGTGGAATGTAGAGAAATATTACAATCGGAGATTATACCGGAGTGGAAACGGTACTAATATAAACAGAGTGGAATGTAGAGCTTTCTCGGTGTACAGCCCGAACCGCTTACCAAGCGTACTAATATAAACAGAGTGGAATGTAGAGAAAGCTTCTGCATTGCAGACAGCGAGAAAAACAACGTACTAATATAAACAGAGTGGAATGTAGAGAAATTCTTAGTAAGTCCGCAAAAACGTCCGAACGCATGTACTAATATAAACAGAGTGGAATGTAGAGGAAGTTCATTGATTGCGTTATAGAACACAGGCACCCGTACTAATATAAACAGAGTGGAATGTAGATTTTTGCAGGCACATGGTATCCCATGCCCGGCCTGCGTACTAATATAAACAGAGTGGAATGTAGATAAGTATACGTTCGGTATACCTTTCTGTTCGATTCCAGTACTAATATAAACAGAGTGGAACGTAGATGATGCTGCAATCAACCTCAGATATGATTTATCCGGGTACTAATATAAACAGAGTGGAATCTAGATCGGTCATGTCGAATCATGTTGAATTCTGCTGGATACGTATTAATATAAACAAAGTGGAAGATGCAGGATATGGGGATGATGTTATATTAATATAAATAAACTGGAATGAAAGATATATTTATGTTTATAGTCTCGATTATCAAGATTTTGCTTCAAAGTTCCCCAAATGTTGATGAGCAGTAGTAAATGCTATTTTAGAATTGTATAATACTATTTGCTAATAGTCCAGAATTTTTCGAACAAATGAAAAAATGGAGAAGCTGTATTTATAACGGTCTGCAACAAGTGTGGTACTTGAATCTGATTTTCTGTTTTTTCTGACAAAAAACGGTGAAACCTATAATTATAGAGGAGATGAAAAAAGTCCGTGCTACAAGAAATGAGTTGATTTTTGGCTTAAATCGTCGAAAAACTATTTAAATAAAGGATGGAAAAAAGAAGAATTTTGTAGTACAATTTTAATTAAACATAGAATTATAAAAGGGAAAATAGTACTAGGGATTAATAGTTATGCAAAGATGAGGGGCGAAGAACTTGTAAGTTAGAAATACAGATAGAGAATGGTTGTAGATGAAAGATGATGTATACAAGAGGGGAAAATAAATGTTTAAAAATTATAAAAATGAGGGAATTATTTCAAATATAAAAGATCAACGTAACATAATGGTTTTTATCGGTAATGGATTTGATATATCTGTATTAAAAAAGTATAGAAACGATGGATTAGTATCATCATATAATAAATTTTATGATTTTCTATGCTATAAAGATGTTAATAAATCTAATGTTTTATATAAAAAGATGGGGGATGACAAGCTGCAAGGTAAGGAAAATTGGAGTGATTTTGAATATGCACTTGAAGAGTTATTGAGAACAAATATACCTGTACAAGAATTGGAAAAGGCTTTGAAAGAAATACAGAAAATGTTCTTGTTATTTCTCAACGAAATTGTAACACCAGAAGTATTATTACGCCTCAATGAGGATGCGGTTAAAAATCAGTGGGGTAAGAACGTGTTAAGTAGTTTTTTAAGTGACTTGGATCAGAATGATTATGAAAAAATAAAGTTTCCAGAAGCAACAAATCATTATTGTATGTATAATTACTTGTTTATTAATTTTAATTATACATCGTTGTTTGATGATTATATATTTTTGGATAAGTGGCAGTTTGATCCTCATCCTTATAAATATGTTGACACAAATTATAGTTTTTTGCCTAACCCTAATGGATTTCATAAAAACGGTTCGAATGAAGAGACAAAATGGTCTTCTTTCATTATGTTTGACATAATTCATCCCCATGGATATCAAAGTATACCGAGATCGCTGTTATTTGGAATAGAGAGTGAAAACAAAGATAAAGAAGTTAAGAATTTTACTAAATCTTACTGGATACAAAGTAATCAAAAGTATAAATCTTATTTTAATAAAGCAGATTTATTTATAATTTATGGATCATCTATTGGGGTAACGGATAGTTGGTGGTGGAGGCAGATATATAATAGTCTGTTAGAAGGAAGAGGTGAACTTATTATTTACTATTATTGTGACAAGAGTATTGAGAAGGAAATGGTGAAGCAGATGTTTATTAATGCTTGCGGGATTGGAGATACTAATGAAAAACAAGAGTTGGTAAAGGATAAGATATATGTTGTGCTATATAACGAAAATACTTCTAAAAGAATGTTTACGTTAAAAGAAATTGTACATTAATTTGCTTTCTATATGGCATATGATAATTCAGTAAATTGAAAAATTTAAGTTTTCATGCTATGATTTGTCTATATTGATTGATAAATAGTAGCTTTAGTATAGCAATATCTCTGATTGCATGTTGGAGGATAACGGAGGAGAAGAGAATGGCTGATACCAAAAAGGAACAGGAACGTGATGAACTGCACCGTGCGATATGGGCAATCGCAGATGAACTGCGAGGGGCGGTCGATGGATGGGATTTTAAGAATTATGTTCTTGGTACGATGTTCTATCGTTATATTTCCGAAAATTTGTGTAATTACATAAATAGTGGTGAAGTAGATGCGGGTAACACTGATTTTGATTTCGCTCAAATGCCGGATGAGGATGCAGAAGAGGCTCGTGTGGGATTGGTAGAAGAGAAAGGATTTTTTATTTTGCCAAGTGAGCTTTTCTGCAATGTCCGCGCGAACGCTGCAAATGATGAAAACTTAAATGAAACACTGGAGCGTGTGTTCCGTCATATCGAGGAATCGGCGAAAGGTAGCGAGGCAGAGAGCGACTTTGCCGGGCTGTTCGATGACTATGATGTAAACAGTAATAAACTGGGTTCGACGGTTGCAAAGCGTAATGAAAAACTTGTAAAACTGTTGAATGGTGTAGGTGAAATGAATCTGGGAGATGTGAAAGACCATTCCATCGATGCTTTTGGTGATGCATATGAGTATCTTATGACCATGTACGCATCGAATGCCGGGAAATCCGGCGGAGAGTTCTTTACTCCAGCTGATGTATCAGAATTGCTCACAAGACTTGGAACTGTTGGTAAAACAGAGATTAACAAGGTATATGATCCGGCATGTGGTTCTGGTTCTTTGCTATTAAAAGCGGAAAAAGTGCTCGGTAAAGATGCTATCAGAAATGGATTTTACGGACAGGAAATCAATATCACGACCTATAACCTGTGCCGTATTAATATGTTTCTGCATGATGTGGAATTTGATAAATTTGATATAGCCTGTGAAGATACATTGCTTAGTCCGCAACACTGGGATGATGAGCCATTTGAGCTGATTGTGTCTAATCCGCCATATTCTATCAAGTGGGCGGGAGACGAGAATCCACTGCTCATCAATGATCCACGATTTGCTCCGGCTGGAGTGCTTGCACCGAAGAGTAAAGCTGATATGGCATTTATCATGCACAGTCTGTCATGGCTTGCGTCTAATGGAACTGCCGCCATCGTATGTTTTCCGGGAATCATGTACCGTGGTGGTGCAGAGCAGAAAATCCGTAAATATCTGGTAGACAATAACTACGTGGATTGCGTTATTCAGTTGCCGAGCAATCTGTTCTTTGGTACATCGATTGCAACCTGTATCATGGTAATGAAAAAGAACAAGGCAGATAACAAGACACTGTTTATTGATGCCACAAGCGAGTGTGTGAAGGTTACTAACAACAATAAGCTGACACCAGAGAATATTGATCGTATCGTGGATGTGTTTGCTAAGCGTGAAGAAGTGAAGCATTTTGCACATCTGGCAAGCTATGAAGAAGTATCCGGCAATGATTATAATTTGTCTGTATCCACTTATGTTGAAGCCGAAGATACCAGAGAGAAAATTGATATCGTAAAGTTGAATGCAGAAATTAAGGAAATTGTTGCCCGTGAGCAAGTACTTCGTGATGAGATTGATAAAATCATCGCAGAAATCGAGGTGGATGCATGAGCAGATTGGATGAACTGATTGAGGAACTTTGCCCAGATGGAGTAGAATATAGGAAAGTTGGAGATATAGCAAATATTAGTCGCGGAAAAGTTATGTCAAAAGACTTCCTAAAAGAAAATGCTGGAGAATATCCAGTGTATTCATCGCAAACGGAAAATGAAGGTAAGTTGGGATCTATAACCACATATATGTTTGACGGAGAGTATTTAACATGGACTACAGACGGTGCAAATGCTGGAACTGTATTTTACAGGAGTGGCAAGTTCAGTGTTACAAACGTCTGCGGGGTTATAGATAATGTATCTGAAGATGTGAACACAAAGTATCTTTATTATGTTCTGAATAGAGTGGCACCAACCTATGTTAATTCTGGAATGGGGAATCCCAAATTGATGAGTAACGTGATGGCAAGAATAAGTTTGCCTGTACCTCCAGAGGAGGTACAACGTGAAATAGTCCATATTTTGGACTCTTTCACGTTACTTACAGCCGAGCTTACAGCCGAGCTTACAGCTCGGAAGAAACAGTATAATTTTTACAGGGATACTTTAATACAAAAAGAGTGTAGATCTGAAAAAGTTAAGCTGAATACTATTTGTGAAATTTATGATGGAACGCATCAAACACCAAAATATACTAATAATGGAATACCATTTGTGAGTGTAGAAAATATTGATGATCTGTATGGAACACAAAAGTTCATTTCATCCGAGGCTTATGCGAAATATAAAATTAAACCTCGCATAGGTGATGTTTTTATGACAAGGATTACTGCTGGTATTATTGGGAAATGTACAGTGGTAGATCGTGATGATGATTTGGCCTACTATGTTTCGCTTGCATTATTGCGCCCAAATGCAGACGTTCTTGATAGTAAGTATTTGAAGTATTATCTGGAAAGCGGTCGGGGGCGAAGAGAATTAAGCAAATGGATTTTGTGGGATGCAACACCTACAAAGATAAATAAGGATGATATTGGCAGAGTACTTATTTCAGTTCCACCGCTTGATACGCAAAAAAGGTTGGTACAGGTAATTGAACATTTTGATGCAATCTGCACTGACTTGAATATTGGCTTGCCAGCCGAAATCGAAGCACGCCAGAAGCAATATGAATATTATCGAGATTTGCTCTTGACATTTGCTGAAACAGGCAGCATGCTCATGACAGACAGACAGACAGACAGACAGACAGACAGACAGACAGACAGACAGACAGA
>ERZ773235.980-NODE-980-length-32777-cov-5.973412_pt1 | contig 32777 bp, 26 predicted proteins | sample MGYA00580522_ERZ773235 | MGnify/ENA primary metagenome ERZ773235 (study PRJEB29015, sample SAMEA2737797) | human gut metagenome | biome: human gut; feature: human-associated habitat; material: faeces | place: China | collected 2012 ...
GCCGCGGCCGGAGACGGCGGAGAGGGTGCGGGCGTCGAAGCCCTGCTCGCGCAGCGCCTTCATTACCAGGTCGCGGCGCCAGTCCTTCTGGGCGGGGATGGTGTTGAACTGGGCGATCTCCTCCGCACTGTGGCGCAGGGTCTTGTCGAAGAGAAGCTGCTCATCCTCATAGACACCGATCTTGGTGGAGGTGGAGCCGGGATTGACTACAAGAATTCTGTAAGACACGTTTGTTTTCCTCCTATGCTCTTTTGTTCCGCGGCACAGCGGGTAAAATCAACATCCCTTATTATACAGAATATGATGCCGCCTGTAAATGGGTTTTTACGCAAAAATACGGTATTTTACATACGGGTCTGATTGACAAAGCGCATAGTGTGGGCTAAAATGATATATGTGAGTTTATACCGTTCTTCCATTCGGAACGGGGAAAAGGAGAACTATCCTATGGAGAAGAAGACGTTTTATATCACCACGCCCATCTATTACCCCTCGGACAAGCTGCACATCGGCCACAGCTACTGCACCGTGGCTACCGACGCTATCGCGCGGTACAAGCGTTTGCAGGGCTATGACGTCATGTTCCTGACCGGCACCGACGAGCACGGCCAGAAGATTCAGGACAAGGCTGCCGACGCGGGCGTGACCCCCAAGGAGTACGTCGATAAGATCGTGGCCACCGTCAAGGACCTGTGGAAGCTGCTGGACGTCAGCTACGACCGCTTCATCCGCACCACCGACGACTACCACATGGAGTCCTGCCAGAAGATCTTCACCAAGCTCTACGAGCAGGGCGACATTTACAAGGGCGAGTACATCGGCCACTACTGCAAGCCCTGCGAGAGCTTCTGGACCGACAGCCAGCTCGTTGACGGCAAGTGCCCCGACTGCGGCCGCGAGGTCTACGACGCCCACGAGGAAGCCTACTTCTTCAAGACCAGCAAGTATGCCGACCGTCTGCTGAAGCTCTACGAGGAGAACCCCCAGTTCATCCAGCCGGAGAGCCGCAAGAACGAGATGATCGCCTTCATCAAGCAGGGTCTGCAGGACACCTGCGTCTCCCGCACCTCCGTCAAGTGGGGCATTCCTGTCCCCTTCGACCCCAAGCACACCATGTACGTCTGGGTCGATGCTCTGAGCAACTATATCTCCGCGCTGGGCTACGGCAACGAGACCTACCACGATTACGACAGGTTCTGGCCCGCAGACCTGCACATGGTCGGCAAGGAGATCCTGCGCTTCCACACGATCCTCTGGCCCGCCATGCTGATGGCCCTCGATCTGCCGCTGCCCAAGCGGGTGTTCGGCCACGGCTGGCTGCTGATGAACGGCGGCAAGATGTCCAAATCCGTGGGCAACGTCGTGGACCCCGTCATCCTCTGCGACCGTTACGGCGTGGACGCCATCCGCTACTTCCTGCTGCGTGAGATTCCCTTCGGCAACGACGGCATGTTCACCAACGAGGCCCTGATCAACCGCATCAACAGCGATCTGGCCAACGACCTCGGCAACCTGCTCAGCCGCACCGTCGCCATGTGCGAGAAGTACTTCGGCGGCACCGTCCACAATGTTGCCGGCACCGAGGCCATCGACGCCGAGCTGGAGGGCATGATCAACGGCCTGACCGCCAAGGTCACCGCCGACATGGACAACCTGACCATCCCGCAGGCTCTGATGGAGATCTTCGCCGTCATCCAGCGCGCCAACAAATACATCGACGAGACCGCACCTTGGGCGCTGGCCAAGGACGAGGCCAGCAAGGAGCGTCTGGAGAGCGTGCTGTACCACCTGTGCGAGGCACTGCGCGTGGCTGGCATCCTGCTGAACGCCTACCTGCCCTCCACTGCCCCCAAGATGATGGATCAACTGGGTCTGGACGCTTCTGCCCTCGACCTCGCCAAGACCGTCTACGGTGCACAGGAGACCTACACCGTCCACAAGGGCGACGCGCTGTTCCCCCGCATCGACGTGGCCAAGGAGATCGCCCACCTGAAGGAAGAGGACGAGAAGCGGAAGGCCGCTGCCGAGGCTGCCAACAAGGCCAAGGCAGAAGCCGAGGCCGCCAAGAACGCCCCTGCCGCTGCCGAGAGCAGCGTGGACTTCACCCACGAGGAAGAGATTGACTTCGATACCTTCTGCAAGGTGGAGCTGCGCGTGGCCGAGGTCCGCGCCTGTGAGAACCTGAAGGAGAGCAAGAAGCTGCTCCACCTGACCGTCTTCGACGGCCAGCGGGAGCGCTGCATCCTGTCCGGCATCGCCAAGTGGTTCAAGCCGGAAGACCTGATCGGCAAGAAGATCGGCATCGTCTGCAATCTGGCACCCCGCCCCATGATGAAGGGCAAGTATGTCAGCGAGGGCATGATCTTCGCTGCGGACACCGCAGACGGCGGCTGCTCCATCGCCTTCTACGGCGACGACACCCCCGTCGGCTCTCGCATCCATTAAGCCATGGAACACACCATTTCACGGACGGAGAAGCTGGACGCACTGTTTGGCACACCGGTCTTCGCCGTCCTCATCGCGATCTTCTGCAACGCGCTGTGGGGTTCCGCTTTCCCCTTCATCAAGATGGGCTACCGCCTGTTCGCCATTGAGACGGCGGACACGGCCTCCATCCTCTGCTTTGCGGGCGTCCGGTTCATGCTGGGCAGTCTGCTGGTGCTGGTGGGCAGCCTCATCTTGGAGGGTAGGCTCCCCGCCCTGCCGCGGGGCAAAGTGCTGGCCGAGTGCTGTGCGCTGGGCCTGTGGCAGACCACGGCGCAGTATGCGTTCTACTACTCCGCTGTCGCCCTGCTGACGGGTGCCTTCGGCGGCATCCTGAACAGCACCCAGAGCTTCCTTGGCGTCATCTTCGCCCACTTCCTCTACGGAAATGCCGACCGGATGACCCCCGCCAAGGCCCTTGGCTGTGTGCTGGGCTTTGCGGGCGTTCTGGTGGGCACGCTGGGCAACCATGGCGGCGGCAGCGCCTTCGGCATCTTTGCCATGCTGCTGGCTACCGTCATCTTCACCTTGGCGGGCCCGTGGAACAAATCCGTCACCAAAAAAGCCGACAGCTTTGCCGTCTGCTTTCTGAACCTCTTCGTCGGCGGCGCGGCTCTGCTGGTGCTGGGTCTGCTGCTGGGTGGGCGGCTGACCGTCGTTTCGGCGGCCGGTGTGCTGGACCTGCTCTATCTGGCCTTTATCTGCGGCGCCGGGTATGTCATCTGGGCCTTGCTCATGAAGAACAACCCCGTCAGCCGCATCGCCATCTTCGGCTTTGTGAACCCGGTGGTAAACGTCCTGCTCAGTGCATTGCTGAACGGGGAGCCGCTCTTCCGCTGGCAGTACATGGGGGCGCTGGTGCTGGTCTGTGTCGGCATCTGGCTCGTGAACAAGGCCCCGAAGAAGGAGGGCGTATGACCGGCCCCATCTTTGACACCCACGCCCACTACAGCGCCCGCGCCTTTGACGCAGACCGCTTTGCTCTGCTGGACAGTCTGCCCGCCAAAGGCGTGGTGGGCGTCTGCGAACAGGCCACTCACTCCGGCGACGCGCCCCGCGTGCTGGAGCTGGCCCATAAGTATCCGTGGGTGGTGGCTGCCATCGGCATCCACCCGGAAAGCCTTCTGGCCCCGGAGGACTGCGGCGAGGAGGGCCCGGCCCCCACGGTGTCGGTCTACGGCGGCGACTGGGCCGCTGAGATGAAAGCGCTGGCCCCCTATTACGACGACCCGAAGGTGGTGGCCGTGGGCGAATGCGGGCTGGACTACCACTGGCCCGTGCCGAAGGACGCCCAGCTGGCCCTCTTCGAGGCCGAGATCAGGCTGGCGCTGGAACTGGACAAGCCCATCATCGTGCATGACCGCAACGCCCACGCCGACATCTACGCCCTGCTGAAAAAATACCAGCCCAAGGGCATCGTCCACTGCTATTCCGGCAGCGCGGACGACGCGCTCTGGCTGGCAAAGCAGGGGCTCTACTTCGGCTTCGGCGGCGCGTGCACCTTCAAAGGAGCCAAGCGGGCCGCAAAAGCCATCGCCGCCCTGCCGCTGGAGCAGATCGTTCTGGAAACGGACTGCCCCTACATGGCCCCGGAACCCGTCCGCGGCACCCGGTGCGACAGCTCCCTTATCCGCTATGTGGGAGAGTATATCGCGCAGATCAAAGGGGTGCGGGAGGAAGCGGTGTTCCGGCAGACGGCGGAAAACGCCAAGCAGGTCTATCAATTGTAAGGCCCATCTTCGTACAACCTCTCAGTCGGGCTTGCGCCCGCCAGTCGTCCTCCCTCTGTCGCATACGCGACATCTCCCTCCGGCCGGAGGGAGTCTTTCCTAGTAGGGGAGCCTCTGGCGTAAGATTTTTGTTTTACGACAGAGATATTGCTTGCAGAGCCGTAAGGCGAAAGCCAAAAACGTGCCCGCGATGCCAAGGGCTCCCCTACTAGGGGAGCTGTCGCGAAGCGACTGAGAGGTTGTACAAACAGCAATTTTATCTACAAAAGCTGAATTTTATTTCAGTTTCTGTATAAATCCAAATTAAAACTACACTTTGTCAACAAGGAGACTTATCTTATGAAAGCTCGTATTCCGCAGCACCGCGAATTCATCATCAACTTCCCCGACACTGTCGATCAGGCCAAGGCCAACGAGGGCTGGGCCAAGCTGCAGCAGATCGTTGAGGACTACAAGAAGTCCCACAACGGCGCTTCCGTCTACGCCCCCACCTTCATCGAGGACTGCGAGGCCGACGTCAAGAAGCTGCAGGAAGAGTATGGCTTCGAGTACACCGTTGAGTACGTGAAGTAATTTTCCCGCTAAAAATACAGTTTGCAAAAAAGGAGCAGGACGCTTTGGCCGGTCGGCCGGGGCATCCTGCTCCTTTTGTTGTCAGCCTAAAGCTGATTCTTTCAACTCCATGTTAATTGATTTCTCCGTGAATCCGTACTTCCGATACATTTCGTAGGCCAGTCTGTTTTTGGCATTCACTTGCAATTCGATCGTATCATACCCTTTTTCCTGCTTAAGCCGTTTCACCTTTTCAAAGAATAGGTGTCCAATTCCTTTTCCGCGATATTTCTCATCGACCGCCATTGTGCTGATGAACAAGATATCTTTCATGACCTGCGCAGGGCTTTCCACATGACGTTTCATAAGTTCCAGAACCCCGACAACCACGCCATCGGCTTCGGCCACATACCAATTTTCGTCTTTTAAGATGGCTTCAAACATATCCATCGTGATCAAGGGACTGGCCGGTTTGTAGACATCCGGCCGCCACTCGACATGCATCTGCTGCACCTGATCCATAATAGCAGAAAATCGGTCATAATCCTGCATTTGCGGGATACGGATCGTTATTTTCATCTCGTTTTCTCCTTGTTGTATCAAAAAGTACCCTGCCTGACACGGTTTCGGGTTCAGACAGGGCATTTTGAGTTTCTTTTCAGTTGTTCGCTTCCACCTTGCTGAGCAGGATGCGGTCGTTATCCAGCGCCTTGCCCGCGTTCTCGCGGAACTTTTCCAGCAGGTCGTCCACGGTCATCTTGCGGCGCTCCTCGCCCTTGACATCGAAGACGATGCGGCCCGCGTCCATCATCAGGGTGCGGTTGCCCAGCTCAAGGGCTTGGTGCATGTTGTGGGTGACCATCAGGCAGGTGATCTTCTTTTCGGCCACGATGCTCTTGGTCAGCTCCAGCACCTTTTCGGCGGTGGCGGGGTCCAGCGCGGCGGTGTGCTCGTCCAGCAGCAAAAGCTTCGGGGTGACGAGGGTCGCCATCAGCAAGGTCAGCGCCTGACGCTGGCCGCCGGAGAGCAAGCCCACCGGCTGCTTCATCCGGTCTTCGAGGCCCATGTCCAACAGGGCCAGCTTCTCCCGGAACAGTTCCTTGTCCTTGCGGGAGATGCGGGAGAAGATGGCGTGGGGGGCTGTGCCCGCCCGGAGGTAGGCCAGCGCGAGGTTCTCCTCGATGGTCATGTTCGGCGCGGTGCCCTTGAGGGGGTCTTGGAAGAGGTGGCCGATGACCCGGCTGCGCTCAAATTCGGGCGCGAAGGTGATGTCCTGCCCGCCCAGCTGGATGCTGCCCTCGTCGGCGATGAAGCCGCCGGTGATGGCATTGAACAGGGTGGATTTGCCCGCGCCGTTGGAGCCGACGATGGTGGCGAAGTCCCCCGCTTCCATCTTCAGGCTGACGCCATTCAGCGCCACCTTCTCGTTGACGGTGCCGGGGTTAAAGGTCTTGTGCAGATCTTGCAATTCCAGCATTTCCATCTCAGACCGCCTCCTTCTTCTGGGCCGCGCGCTTCCGCTTTTCGAAGGCCAGCCGGTTCTGGATGGCGGGCATCGAGATGGCGATGGCCACGATAAGGGCGGACACCAGCTTCATGGCCGCCGCCGGGACGTTGAAGCGCAGGGCCACTGCCACGATGAAGCGGTACAGGCAACTGCCGAAGACAACGCCCAGCACCCGGCGCACCATGGTGTGCTTGCCCACCAGCGTTTCGCCGATGATGAGGGAGGCCAGCGCGATGGTCACCATGCCGGTGCCCACGTTGATATCGCTGCTTTTCTGGTACTGGGCCAGCAGACCGCCGGAAAGCGCCGTCAGCGCGCCGGAGATGCACAGGCCCACCGTGATGGTGAAGGCCGGGTTGATGCTGGAAGCCCGCACCATCGCGGCGTTGTCGCCGGTGGCCCGGATGGACAGGCCCAGCCGGGTGCCGAGGAAGCCCACCATGCCGACGCACGCGAGAGCGATGACGGCTGCGGTCAGCACCAGCTTATACCAGCCGCCGGTGAAGGCCAGCGCCGTCTTGGCCAGCGAGAAGACGGTGTCCGTCTTGACCAGCGAGAGGGTGGACGAGAAGCCCATGGCCGCCAGATTGATGGTATACAGGCCGGTGTTCACGATGATGCCCGCCATGATGCTCTCGACGCCGAGGCGGGTCTGCAAAAAGGCGGTGACGAACCCGGAGCACACGCCGGCGGCCATCGCGGCCACCAGCGCAAGGAAGGGGTGGCCCGTCAACGCGACCTGACAGGCCACGGCGCAGCCAAGGGTGAAGCAGCCGTCGGTGGACAGGTCCGCAATATTCAGGATGGAATAGCTCAAGAACAGAGCCAGCGCCACAAGGGCATAGATGCAGCCCAGTTCCAGCGCGGTCTGGATCACGTTGAGTGAAAAGATACTCGCCAGCATGGTTATTGCTCCTTTAGAAGTTCTCCTGCGTGGTCACTTTCACGACCTCGGTGCAGTAGGGCTCGAAGGCCTTCTTGACCGTATCGAGGTCGAGGCCCAGCGCCTCGCAGGTCTCAGTGTTGATGGTGGCAATGCCGTTGTCGAAGGTCTGGTAGGGCAGGTCGGCGGTGGTCTTGCCCTCGCAGAGCAGCTCCACCACCATATCGGCGGTGGCCTCGCCCAACTGGACGTAATCGACGCCGTAGCCCACGAAGGCACCGTTCAGCGCGAAGCTGTCGGCACCGGTGTAGTGCTGGACACCCGCATCAAGGAAGGTCTCGTAGATGGAGAGCTCAGCGGTCATGACCGTGTTATCGGTGGGGGTGAAGACGGCCTTGACGCCCGCAGCGATCAGGGCCTCCGCGGCCATCTGGACCTCGGCGGTAGTGGTGCCGTTCTTTTCAACGTACTGGATGCCCTTGCTGTCGCAGAACGCCTTGGCATCCGCAATGGCTTGGGTGGAAGCATCCTGACTGAGGTCGTACAGCAGACCGATGGTGTCGATGTCCGGGTTGACCGCGAGGATCAGGTTCATGATGGCATCGGTGTTCAGCGCATCGGAGGTGCCGGTGATGTTCTCCTCGCCGTCAAAACCGGCGGCAGAGGGGTCGGTGACAGCGGAGTAGACCACGGGGATATCGGTGTCCTCGACAGCGGCCAGCATGGTGGCGGCGGTGGGGGTGGCAACAGCCACGATGACGTCCACATCGTCGGCCACGAGGTCGGCACCGATCTGGTTCAGGTTGGTCTGGTCGGCCTGTGCGTTGGCGTAGTAGTCGGCGTAATCGAAGGTGACGCCCTTCTCCTTGCCCATCTCATCCAGACGGCTCTCGACGGAAGCGACGATCTGGTTCAGGGAAGCATGATCCACGTAGTTGACGATGCCGACCTTGAAGGTCTGGCCCGCCTCGGCAGAAGCGGCGGCAGACGAAGCAGCCGCGCTGGAAGCGGTGCCGGCGGCAGCGGACGATGCCGAGCCGCCGCAGCCGGTCAGGCTGAATGCGGAAACAGCGGCGGCGCCAAGAGCGGCCTTCAGAAAGCTGCGGCGGGTGATCTTGTTCATGGTTTTCATAGCGGTTGCTCCTTCCTTGGAGCGGGCGGCAGTAACAATAAGACCCGCTCCACTTGCGGAACGGGTCTATAAGTACGAAAAAATCCCGTCCCTGTGTGTTCATCCACAAGGACAGGATCGAAATTACGATTCTGCGGTGCCACCTTGCTTGCTCTGCTGTCCGCCAAAACCTTGGCCGCAGAGCCCCTCACGGAGAGCCAACACTCCCCTGCCCTGTAACGGAGGCTTCCGTCCCAAGCTACTGAAGAGCATCCTGCCCCCGTTTGCCCGGCCCTCGGCGGCCCACGAAGTTCTGCCCCGCTGTCGCCCGTTTCCATCCTCCGGGCTCTCTAGCAGATGCGCTGTGCAGATTCTCTTCCGCCTCATCGGTTTGATTGCATTATACACTTTATTTTCGTAAAGTCAAGAGGGAAATTTTCATTTTGGGGAAGATTCAGGTGAATGATTTTTTTCACCGGCCAAGTCCTGCTTCTTCCTTTCCGTTTGGGCTATGCTCCCGAACTTGACATCTTCTGTAAAACAACGTATTCTTAGTACATTCTGTGTATATTATCATTCCCCGAAAGAAGGTGTTCTGCACGAACAAAACACAAAACGCCCTGCTGCACGGGCCGGTGCGCCCGGCGCTGCTGCGGTATGCTTTTCCTATCATCCTGAGCATGGTGGCCACGCAGTTCTACTCGGTGGCCGATACCATGATCATCGGGCTGCGGCTGGACGCCGACGCGCTGGCGGCTGTGTCCAACGCCTCCACGGTGCTGATGATCTTCCTCTTCATCTCCGGCGGCATGGAGCTGGGCGGCGGTCTGCTGGTGGCAGCGGGCAAGCCCACGGCCACCCGGCAGGAAATGGCCGAGCTGCTCTATAACCTGCTCTTTGTGGACCTTGCGCTGGCACTGGGGCTGACGGCGCTGGGCTTTTTCACCCTGCCCGCTCTGCTGCGGTTCATCCGCACGCCGGAAGAGATTCTGGCCGAAGCCGTCCTCTATGGGCGGGTGTACCTCGTCGGGCTGCCCTTCCTGATGCTCTACGACCTGACGAAGGAATGCGTCATGGGCTGCGGCGACTCCAAAACGCCGCTGCGGGCTGTGATGGCCACCAGCGTGATGAACATCCTGCTGGACCTCGCCCTCGTGGGGCCCTTCGGGGTGGCCGGTGCCGCCGGGGCCACGGCCGCTGCGCAGATCGCCGGGGCGGTGTACATGCTGGCCCACCTGCGCAAAACCGAGCTGGACGCACCCTTCCGCCGGGAAATGCTCAAGGCAAGATACGCCAAGGAGATCTTCCGGCTTTCCGCCCCGAACTCCCTCCAGCAAGCCAGCGGCACCATCATCACCACGGTCAAGCAGGGGCTGCTGGGCGGCCTTGGCGTGGCCGCCATCGCAGGCTTTTCCTGCGCGGGCAAGCTTTCCAGCCTGATGATGATGCCGGTGTACGGCTTTGTGCAGTCCATCGTCTTTTTCATTGCCCAGAACACCACCGCCGCCCAGCCTCAGCGGGTGCAGGAGGGTCTGCGCGAGGGGCGGCGCATCCTGCTTTTCTATTCGCTGCTGGTGGCGGCCCTCTGCATCGGGCTCAACGGCCCCTTGCTGCGGCTCTTCACCACCGACGCTTCTGCCGCCGCCTACGGCTCCACCATGCTGGCCTATGAGGGCCTGACCTACATCTTTACCGCCCAGAAACACCTGTGCGAAGCCCGGCTGCGCGGGGCGCAGAAGATGGGGCTGTATCTGGCCTCGAACCTTGGGCAGATCGGCCTGAACCTCTGCGCCTGTGTGCTGCTGGTGCCCCGCATCGGCTTTTCCGGCTTCTGGCTCTCCACTTGGATCAGCGCCCCCGCCGGCCTTGTGCTGGCTGCGCTGCTGGCGAAGATCGGGGCAAAACAGACTTAAAAACGAAAGAGGAACACAATGGAACCTTTGAAACTTCAGAATATCCCCCTGCCCCACCGGGCGGTGTTCGGCCCCATGGCGGGCTTTACCGACGCGCCTTGCCGCCGCCTGATGGCCCAGCACGGCGCGGGCTTCACCGTCAGCGAGATGGTATCCAGCCGGGCGCTGGTCTACCACGACCACAAGACGGTCAGCTTGCTCAAGGCCCAGCCCAACGGCGCGCCCTACGGCGTCCAGATCTTTGGAGAAGTGCCGGAGATCATGGGCGAAGCCGCCGCCGCCATTGAAGAATACGACTTCGATTTTCTCGACATCAACATGGGCTGCCCTGCCCCGAAGATCGTCTCCGGCGGCGCGGGCAGCAAGCTGATGCTGGACCCGGACCTGTGTGGGAAGATCGTGGAGCAGGTCCTCGCCCACACCTCCCGCCCCGTCACGGTCAAGATGCGCAAAGGCTGGGACGCCGACCACATCACCGCCGTGGAGTGCGCCAAGGCGTGCGAACAGGCGGGTGCTTCGCTCATCGCCGTCCACGCCCGGACGCGGGAGCAGATGTACACCCCCGGCATCGATCTGGACATCATCGCCAAGGTGAAGGACGCCGTCCATGTCCCCGTGCTGGGCAACGGCGACATCCACACGGCGGAGGACGCCGTGACCATGGTACGCGAGACCGGCTGCGACGGTGTGATGATCGCCCGCGGGGCTCTCGGCGACCCGTGGCTCTTTGAGCGGGTGAACGCCGCGCTGGAGGGTGTCCCCGCCCCCAAGGAGCCGAACCTCCAAGCCCGGATGAACGCGCTGCGCCGCCAAGTGGAAGAGATGGTGGAGCAGAAGGGCGAGTTCGTGGCCATGCCCCAAGCCCGCGCCCAGACCATGCACTATATGAAGGGGCTGAAAGGGGCGGCCGCCCTGCGGCGGTACTGCTGTGAGCTGACCCATCTGGAGGACATCGACCGCCTCATCGAGGCCGTGTTCGACCAGCAGCGGAAGGCCGGGCTGGACCCGGACGACACCCGCCAGATCCCCTTTCCCTGAAACTCCCGAACGTTTTGAAAAAAGAGGTCCTCTGACATGACATCAACTCGTACTCCCCGGCTGCTGGGGCAGAAACAGAACAAGTTCCTGCTCACGGTCTGCCTGTGTGCGCTGACGGCGGCGCTGATCTTCCTGCCCTTCTACCTCCTCGACGGCGGCTTTTTCCACTACGCCGGGGACTTCAACAGCCAGCAGATCAGCTTTTACCGCTATATGAACGGCTTCCTCAAGGGGCTGAGCTACCCGGACGGAGCGGGTAGCGTCCGCAACACCTTCTCGTGGGCCACCGACCTTGGCAGCGGCGCCATGAACGCCTACTCGTTCTACCTGTACGGCTCGCCGTTTTTCTGGTGCTCGCTGCTCTTCCCGCAGCAGTGGCTCCCCTACCTGATGGTCCCGCTGCTGGTGCTCAAGTTCGCCGCAGCGGGCGGCGGCGCGTACCTCTACCTCCGCCGCTATGTCCAGAACCAGAACTACGCCGTGCTGGGCGCGGTGCTCTACGCCTTTTCCGGGTGGGGGCTGTACAACATCTTCTTCAACCACTTCATCGATGTGCTGGCCCTCTTCCCGTGGATGCTCTGGGCGCTGGACGAGACCATTTACAACGGCCGCCACGGGCTGTTCGCCTTCTGGGTGGGCGTCAACCTGCTGAACAACTATTTCTTCTTCATAGGGCAGGTGCTCTTCCTCATCATCTACTTCCTGTGCAAGGTCAGCGCCGGGGATCTCAAGCTCACGCCCCGGCTGTTCGGCCATCTGGCCTTTGAAAGCGTGCTGGGCGCGGCACTGGGCTTCGTCCTCCTCTGGCCCGCCGTCCTCTCGCTCTTACAGAATCCGCGCACCATCGACCTTTCCTCCGGCTGGGGCTTTCTGACCTACTCGAAACCCCAGCAGTATTTTGCCATCCTGCTGAGCTGGATCCTGCCGCCGGATTCGCCCTATATGACCTCCATCTGGTCGGAGGGCATCATCAAGTGGACCAGCATGACGGCCTACCTGCCCCTGTGCAGTCTGGCCGGTGCCGTGGCCTACTGGCAGACCCGGCAGGGCGACAGCAAAAAGCGGATCGTCGGCACCTGCGCCGTCTTTGCGCTGGTGCCGGTGCTGAACAGTGGGTTCTACGCCCTCAATTCCAGCTACTACGCCCGGTGGTTCTATATGCCGGTGCTGATCCTCGCGGCCATGACCGTCAACGCGCTGGAAGACCCCGCCGTGGAGCTGGACCGCCCGGCCAAGCGGATCGGCTGGCTGATGATCGCGACGCTGGCCTTCGCGCTGGTGCCAGTGCAGGACACCTCCACGAAGGAATGGACGCTGGGCGTTCTGCAGAACCCCGGCCAGTATGCCGCCGTTCTCGGCTTCGGTCTGGCGGGGCTGCTGGTCTACCGCTTCATCGCCCGGCGCTGGCGGCAGGATAAGCGTCTGCCCCAGCGGATGCTGGCGGCGGTGCTGGCGTTCGGCTGCCTATTCGGCATCACCCACATCGGCATCGGCAAGTTTGGCCAGTGGAATACCGACAGCGATCTGGTGGAGGAATACACCAGCGCCCTCGCCCTCAAGGAAGACCTCCCCGAAGGCGACTGGCGAATCGACACCTTCAAGACCCACGACAACCTCGGCCTCTGGCTGGACAAGAGCAGCCTGCAATACTTCGGCAGCACGGCGGCTCCCAGCATCCTCAGCTTCTATCCGGCGCTGGGCGTCAAGCGGGATGTCCGCAGCCAGCCGGAGCTGGAAAATTACGCGCTGCGGGGGCTGCTGAGCGTGAAGTACCTCATCACCACCCCCGCCCACCAGAGCGATTTCCTCGCCGTGGCAGACGACGGCTGGAGCTACTACGACACGCTGGACGGCTTCACCCTCTACGAAAACGACAACTATGTGCCCATGGGCTTCACCTACGACTACTACCTCACCGAGGACGCCTATGAGTCCACGATCACCGTCACCCGCTCGAACCTGCTGATGCGGGCGCTGGTCCTCTCGGAGGAGGACGCAGCCGCCTACGGCCAGTACCTAACCGAGCTGCCCGCCGCCGAACTGAACGACCTGACTTATGACCGCTACGTACAGGACTGCGCCGACCGCCGCGCCTCGGCGTGCAGCGTCTTCCAGATGACGAACTCCGGCTTCCACGCCGAGATCACGCTGGACACCGCGAACCTCGTGTTCTTCTCCGTCCCCTACGACGACGGCTTCACCGCCACGGTCAACGACCGCGAGGCCGACATCCTGCGGGTGGATGAGGGTCTGATGGCCGTCCTCTGCCCCGCCGGGGAAAGCACCATCGACTTCGTCTACCAGCCCGCCGGCCTCCGCCTGAGCAAAGCTGTCACCCGGACCGCGCTGGTGGTCTTCGCTGCCTATACCGTTTATTTTGTCTGGGATGACCGGAAAAAGAGGAAGCACTGAAAAAGGAGAGTTTCTATGGAACACCGTCATTGGGAAAAAGCAAACCTCACCACTTCGCTGCTGGGCTACGGCTGTATGCGGTTCCCGACGCTGCCGGACGGCAGCATCGACGAAGCGCGGGCCGAGGCGCTGCTAAACACCGCACGCGAGGCGGGGGTCAACTACTTTGACACCGCCTACCCCTACCATGGGGGCAAGAGCGAGCCCTTCGTGGGGCGGGTCATCGCCAAATGGCCCCGCGAGAGCTTTTATCTGGCCACCAAGCTGCCGGTGTGGCAGTGCGACTCGCTGGAAAAGGCCCAGAAGATCTACCGCGAGCAGTTCGAGCGGCTGGGCGTCGAGTACATCGACTTCTATCTGCTCCACTCCCTCCATGGGGCCCGGTACGACCAAGCCAAGGCGCTGGGCATCGTGGACTGGCTGTGGGAGGAGAAAAAGGCCGGGCGCATCCGAAACTTCGGCTTCTCCTGCCACGACAACGCCGCCGGGCTGGAGCATATCCTGCGGGACCAGCCGTGGGACTTCTGCCAGCTGCAATACAACTACCTCGACACCGACGACCGCGCCGAGGAGATCGCGGGCGACCGGGGCTACGCGCTGACGGAAGAACTGGGCATCCCCCTCATCATCATGGAACCCATCAAGGGCGGCACGCTGGCTAATCTCCCAGCAGACGCCGCCGCCCCGCTGACCGCCCTTGACCCGGACGCCAGCGCCGCTTCGTGGGCGCTGCGCTGGGTGGGCAGCCACAAGAACGTCCACCTCATCCTCTCCGGCATGAGCGCCGAGGAGCAGCTCGCCGACAACCTTGCCACCTTCGCCCAGTTCCGGCCCCTGAACGACGCTGAAATAGACGCCGTGGCCGAGACGGCCCGCATCCTGCACAGCCGGATCAAGATCGGCTGCACGGGCTGCCGGTACTGTATGCCCTGCCCCATGGGGGTGGACATCCCGGACAACTTCAGCATCTGGAACAAGCTGGGGATGTTCGGCCAGCCGGATGCCGTGAAACAGCAGTGGGCTGCCCGCTTCCCGGACGCCGAAAAGGCCAGCCACTGCGTCCGCTGCGGCAGGTGCGAGGCTGTCTGCCCCCAGCACCTGCCCATCCGCACCGCGCTGGCGCAGCTGCAGACCGAACTGGACGACCTATAAAATGAAAAGCGAGACTGTTGGGCTTTTCCAGCAGTCTCGCTTTTTTTATTGCTCTTCTTTCCGGTGCAGCACCCACTGCATCCCGATTTGGTTCAGGCGGTCGATCCGCTCCGGCGTCAGCTTGGGGTCGTGCTCGACGTAGGCGGTGCGCATCCGGCGCACCCAGTCGCCGAGGCCGAAGCCGTCCTCGCAGCGGAAGGTCGCGGGAGGGAGCAGATCGCCGTGCTGCTGAGCGTAGGCCTCTGCGTGCTCATACGCAAGGTCCCACTTGGCAGTGCGGGCGTCCCACTCCATCCCGATGGCGTCCAGCCGCTCGATGTGTTCCTGCGTCACTTGGAAGGAATCCGGTCGGGTCTTGCGGGCGGCGCGGAGGTTCGACATCCAGACGCCCAGCCGGAAACCGTCGGCGCTGACGTAATTGGAGGGCACCAGCAGGTTGCCGTGTTCCTCAAAATACTGCTTGGCTGCGTCGAAGTTGTTCTCCCAGTTCTGCTCCCGCAGGTTCTCGCTCCGGCGGTGGGCCGGATGCTGCTTGGAGGGCTTTTCGCTCTTGAGCAGCGCTTCCAGCTCTTTGCGGTGATCGTCGGCCAGCCGCGGATCCCCGGTGCGCAGATACTGGCGCTGGCGGTAAAGCCAACTGCCCAGCCAGATGCCATCCTCGGATTTATAATTCAGCGGCACGTTCAGATCGCCGTGCTCTTCCTGATACTTCTTCGCCAGATCGTAGCGCTCCTGCCACGGGTCGTACTTTTCCCAGACCATGCCCAGCTCATCCAACTGCGCCTTGCGCTCCGGCGTGACGCGGGCGCTGGAATGCTCCGGGTTCTGCCACGTGTACCGCTGGCGGGCGATCCATTTGCCCAGCAGGACGCCCTCCGGCGTGACATAGTTGGAGGGAACCTCCAAGTTGCCATAGGTCTCCTTGTATTTCTTGGCGGCCTCGAAGTTTTCCTGCCATTTGCGGACATTCCGGTTGACCCAGTTGATCCCGATGGCCTCCAGCCGCTCGATCTGTTCTTCCGTCAGATCTCCGTTCTTGTAGGCGCTGCGCTGGCTGCTGAGCCAGACGCCCAGCGCGAAACCGTCCGGCGTGACGTATTTGATGGGCGCTTCGAGGTCCTTGTGTTCCAGATAATACCGGGCTGCGGCGGCGTAGCTCTGCTCCCACAGGTCGGTGGAGGCGTTCCACACCATGCCGATGGCTTCCAAGCGCTCAATGCGGGCGCGGGTCAGGTTGCCGCTGATATAGCGCTGGCGGTTGTAGACGATCCACTCGCCCAGCGCAAAGCCGCTGCGGTCGTGGTAGCGCACCGGGACCAGCAGATCGCCGTGGTCATCGCGGTACTTCTTGGCGGCGGCAAAAGCCCGCTCCCAAGCCAGCTCCGAGCGCTGTTTCCACTCGATGCCCAGCTTGTCCAGCTTGGCGATGCGGTCGGCGTCCAGACGGCCGGGTTTCTGCCCGGCGCGGACCAAGCGCTGCGTTTCCAGCCAGCGGCCCAGCGGCAGACCGTCCTCGGTGACGTAATGATAGGGCAGCCGCAGGGTTCCTTCCTTCGCGGCGGCAGCCACGGCCGCTTCGTAGTAGGCATCCCACCGGGCTTCCAGTTCTTTTTTCAAGCAGCAGTACAGATGGTAGCTCTGGCGCATGGGCTTCTGCTGCTGGAAGCCGGGGTGCTCGCTGCCCGCGCGGAGCATGGCGGTGGTGCACTCCTTCTGCAGTACGCGGCCATTGCCGAGGCCATCAAACTTCGCGGTCAGGTCGAACACCGGCACCGGCTTGCGGCCGCACGCCACCAGCGCACGGCAGAGCATCTGGCGGAACGTCCCCGGCTCCCCGCTCTCCCGCACGAGGATGGCACCGGCCAGCCCCTCGATGGGCTGCTGGACGCCCGGCGTGTTGACACAGAACAGCACCTTGGGGCCCGGCTCGGCGGCGGTGCAGAATTTCCGGACCTCCTCGGACTCGGCGAGGCAGTCGCACTCGGCACGGTAGAAATGCACCGCTGCGTCCGTGCTGCGCAGGAACGCTTCCAGCGGCTCCCGGATCTCATCGAGGTAATCCTCGGACTCGAACACGGCCAGATACCGCCCCTGTGTATCGGTCAAGACACGGGGCAGCAGGTCGGTGGGGTTCTCGGCCTGACGCACCGCCCAGCCGATCTCGTCGTAGAGGGCCGTCAGCGTGTTGTTCGTCGTGGGCAGATGCAGATTCTTGATCCGGGCGCGGAGCATGGCCAGTTGGCCTTCCTGCGGCCAGAGCATCGCCGCATAGTTGGAGGGAACCGGCAGCGTGCCCAGTGCCATGGCCTCCCCTACCGTCATCCGGGAGACGACCGCGCCTTCCAGCAGATCGCCCGCAGCGCGGCAGTTCTCGGTGCTGTTGGGCACGGTCAGGCCCAGCAGCTTCGCTTCCGGGCAGAGCAGGAGCAGCCGCTGGGCCGACTTTGCCCAGCATGCCGCTGTGACCTCATGATAGCAGTCAAAGATGATATAATCCGGCTTTTTGGCTGCCAGCCGGATCCACTGCTCGGCCGTTGCCTCGGCCAGAGCAGTGCAATCGCAGAAGACGACGTTTGGGGGAAGAACGCCGTCGTTGTAGCGGCTGACATCCGCCTTGCGCAGGGTGAGCCGCGCTTGGCCGTACACCAGCCAGACAAAGGAGGCCTGCGGATGGTCGGCGACCAGCTGCCACGCGATACAGCTTTTACCCGCCCCCGTGGGATGGGCCACCGTGGCTTTTCCGTTTTGTTCCAGCGCCGCCGCCGCTTTGGCGTAGGCGGACGCATTGATTTGATTCAGACTGAGCGACATCGCATTTACCTCCGGGTGTGGGTCCGATGGATAAAAGATTTTTCCTATAAGTTTATTATTGCAAAAAACAGTTTCTTGTCAAGCGTTCCGCGCCAAAATAAAGGTTCCAGATAAAATATTCTATAAATTTTCCAATATTCCGTTGTCATAACCACCGATTTTCGGCGCTGCTGTGGATATCCTAAAAGTGGAACGCCACACAGAAGGAGGCTGTGTTTACGGAATCAGATTTTTTTCGCGCAGCAGCGTCTGCCCCGCCCCAGCCAGAGCTTCCGCTTCAAGAAGGATGGTCTTCACCGCGTCCCCGCGAACGAAACGTTCAAAAAGAGTCTGCTGCCGGTGCCGGGGTAAAACATGCCTCCAAATCACAAAAACCGCCTACCGAGCGAAAGGCTCAGTAGACGGTTTTCAGTTGCGCCAGCAGGAGTCGAACCTACGATGGGGGAGTCAAAGTCCCCTGCCTTACCGCTTGGCGATGGCGCATTGTCGCATATTATTTTAACCGAAGTTTCCTGCTATGTCAAGTAGAAAGACCGTGTTCTTTCAACTTGGATATTAAAAGCCCAAGCCTCCCGTTGACAAACCCTCCTCCGCAACCTATTATAAAAGAAAACGAAAGAGGGATGTTCTATGGATCCATGGTACTATGAGGTCGTCAGCTTTGACGGCGATTACGTCAATCTGCGCCGCACGGATATTGCCAGCGACGAGCTGAACCCGGTGGCGCTGGCGCTGCTGCCGCCGGAGATCGAGGTCGGCAGCAAGATCAAGTGTGAATACTTCCAGTACGAGATCATCGGCTGAACACAGAAAACCGCCCGGAACGCTTGCATCACGTTCCGGGCGGTGGTTTTTAGTTGCGGTAGCAGCGATCCTGCCCGACGAGCCAATCCTCGCACAGGCGCTGGGCTTCCTCCACACTGCGGCTGACGCAGTGGAACAGCGCACCGTGGAGCGAGCAGTAGGAGTAGCGGACCTTGGGCACCCCGTTGCCATCTCTGAATTTTTCACAGCGTTCCTGTCCGGGCATCAGATAAAGTTGTTCCATAGCGCCGCAGTCTCCTCTTTTTTTGTTTTTGTGTGCGCACACACACCGCGTTCTATTGTAGCACTTCCCGCCGCCGGTCGCTATTCGCCGATTCCACAAAAAGAAGCGCGGATCTTCGGGGCATCTTCCCTCTTGACAGCTCAATTTCTTGTGGTATTGCTGCATTGTGAGGGCCGCATTTCCGGGAGCTTTTCCCCACCCCAGAAATGCGGCCTTTCTTCCTCTTACCTCTTGTAAAACGGTCACAAAACAGGTATGATAGAATCATATCAAAACAAAGGAGCATCAAGCTTATGCGTGCTTACGAGCGACTGTTGAAATATGTCCGCGTTTATACCACCTCTGACCCCAACTCCGGCACCCACCCTTCCGCCGAGCGGGAATTTGACCTTGCCCGCATCCTTGTGGAGGATATGAAGGCCATCGGCATTGAGGACGCCTTTGTGGATGAGCACTGCTACGTCTACGGCACCATCCCCGCCACCCCCGGCTGCGAGAGCAAGCCCGCGCTGGGCCTCATCGCCCACATGGACACCGCACCCGACGCTTCCGGCGAGAACGTCAACCCCATCCTGCATGAGAACTACGACGGCCACGACGTCACCCTGCCCGCCACCGGCATGGTCATGAAGGTCTCCACCTTCCCCTTCCTGAAGGAGCTCAAGGGCGAGACCCTCATCACCACCGACGGCACCACCCTGCTGGGCGCTGACGACAAGGCGGGCGTCTCCGAGATCCTGACCGCCGCCGAAACCCTCATGGCCGAGGGCCGCCCCCACGGCAAGATCTGCATCGCCTTCACCCCCGATGAGGAAATCGGCGAGGGCGCTTCCCTCTTCGACATTCCCGGCTTCGGGGCCGACTTCGCCTACACCGTCGATGGCGGCGACGTGGGCGGCATCGAATACGAGAACTTCAATGCGGCCAGCGCCACCGTCACCGTCCACGGCTTCTCGGTCCATCCCGGCTCCGCCAAGGATGCGATGATCAACGCTTCCAATGTGGCTATGGAGTTCCATCAGGCCCTGCCCGTCATGGCCCGCCCGGAGACCACCGAGGGCCATCAGGGCTTCTACCACCTGTGCCAGATGTACGGCGACGTGACCGAGGCCAAGCTCGGCTACATCCTGCGCGACCATGACGCGGGCAAGCTGCAGTTCAAGAAGGACAACCTGCTCCACATTGCGTGCTACCTGAACGGCAAGTACGGCGAGGGCACGGTGGAAGTTGAGATCAAGGACAGCTACCGCAACATGATCGAGAAGATCAAGCCCCACTTCCACCTCGTCGAGAACGCCCGCAAGGCCATTGAGAAGGCCGGCCTGACCCCGGAGGAAGTCCCCGTGCGCGGCGGCACCGACGGCGCTGTGCTGAGCTGGAAAGGTCTGCCCTGCCCCAACCTCGGCACCGGCGGCTTCAACTTCCACGGCGTCTGCGAGTGCACTACCGTGGAGCGGATGGATAAGGCAACCGAAGTGCTGCTGAACATTATTGAGATCTACGCTCACTGACCAAAAAAAGAAGCGCTGCATCGCAGCGCTTCTTTTTTGGTCAACCTACATTGATCTGCCCCACCGGCAGGATCTTTCGTTTGTTGTCGCTGGGTTTGCTCGTCAGGCTGATGGCCAGCGAGACAGGGCCGACGCGGCCCATGAACATGACCAGCATATACAGCAGCTTTGCCCCGGTGTTCAGCTGGGCGGTCACGCCCACCGACAGGCCCACCGTGCCAAACGCCGAGCAGGACTCGAAGATCGCGTCGATGACGGACACGGCGTCCGAGGTGTTATAGTAGACCACCACCGCCGAGCCCAGCGCTGCCACCATGCCCAGCATGATGATGGTCAGGGCGCGGTAGACGGTCTTTGACTCGATGTGGTGTTCGGCGATCACGCAGTCATCGCGGCCCTGCGCCACGCTGCGGATGGTCAGGATAAGCACGGCGAAGGTCGTCACCTTGACACCGCCACCCGTGGAGCCGGGGGCCGCGCCGATGAACTGGAGCACGCTCATGAGCAGCTTGGTGATGGGCCCGCACGCCGCAAGGTCGATGGTGTTCATACCCGCCGTGCGGGTAGACACCGACTGGAACAGTGCCGCCATGATCTTGCCGTCCGCGGAGAGGCCGCCCATCGTTTTGGGGTTCGACCACTCCATCAGGGCGATGAGCACCGCACCGCCGACCCACAAAATCGCCGAGAAAGCCAGCACGACCTTGGCGTGGAGGGACAGGCGGCGCTTTTTGCGCCACTCGCCCAGCTCGACCCAGACCATGAAGCCCAAGCCGCCCGCCATGATGAGGAACATAACGACGGCCTGTACATAGTAATTGTGGACGAAAGGCACCAGCGACGAATACTGCCCGAACCGGCCGAACAGGTCAAAGCCCGCATTGCAGAACGCCGAGATTGCCGTGAAGATGCTGATCCAGATGCCCTCCAGCCCGAACTGCGGCACAAAGGCCAACGCCAGCAGCACTATGCCCATGGCCTCGAACAGGAACGCCAGCCGGATGACGATCTTCAGCACCTCGGTCGCCTGTGAATAGCCGCTGGCCGAAACGCTCTCGCCCAGCAGCCGCAGGTCCCGAAAGCCCATCCGACGCTTGGCCGCCAGCGCAAAAAAGCTGGTCAGCGTCACAAGGCCGAGACCGCCCACTTGAATGAGCAGCAGGACGACCACCTGCCCGAACATCGTGAACTGCGTCCATGTATCCCTCACGACAAGGCCCGTCACGCAGGTCGCGCTCGTCGCGGTGAACATCGCATCCACCACGCTCAGCCGACCGCTGCGGCTCGCCGCGGGCAGCGTCAGCAGCAGCGTGCCCAGCGCGATCAGCAGCACAAAGCTCACGCAGATGATCTGGGTCGCGTTGCTGCCCACCAGCAGGCTTTTGTGATGCGTTTTCTTTTTTCCAGTTTTTCCCATGAAGAGCTCCTTCTCCCGCCCCGGCAGCCTTGGCGCTTCCGGGGCGGTATCGTTCTTGCCCGCTGTGCGGCGGGCGTTCTCTTTATAGGATACACCTTTTTTCTCTTTCCTTCAACTTGATTTTATCCCCGACTTGCGGTATTATAATAGCAGTTTGTCTCCGTAGCTCAGATGGATAGAGCGCAAGCCTCCTAAGCCTGAGGCCCCCGGTTCGAATCCGGGCGGGGACGCCATTTAAAGAAAATGCGAAGGTCATTTTTCCATGGGAAAGACGATCTTCGCATTTTTCATTTTGAATCGATCACCAAAATCAGCCAGCTAATGCCATTAACGGAATTTTCGGTTCCAGCTAATAAAATCAGGCGGGTTTCTTTGTATCCAGTGCCTTTACCTCTTCAATCGGAAGTTTTGCATATCGTGCAATCGTTTCATACGGCAATCCATCAGCCAACATAGTTTTTGCACTTTCGATTGCCTGTTCATGCTTTGCTTCCCTTGCACTTTCTTCTCGCACTTCTTCAAATGCTCTGCACATTGTTGCCACTCCCTTCGTATCTTCTTTGAAATAACGCACCCGCTGTGCCAGAACAGGATAGTTCATGTCATCCGGGTTCGTACAGGTAAAATCGTGCATTAGTTTTCCCAGTGCAGTGTCATCTTTGATCTGAGAGTTTACATAGATAATATGTGCTTCATCTCCGAAGGATTTCCCCATTTCCTCAATGATGCGGTTGATATGATAAATAGGAAGTCCACCCCGAAGTACATCGTTCTCTGTGATAAAGATTACATATGTCTCGTTCAGTGCGTCATACGCATCGCCCTTTCGGGTGAGATTGGCATCCAGCAGGCTGCTGTTATATCTCGCCCTCTTTGCGACTGCTCCACTGTCACTGCGTTGAACCTCGACATTGTAGGCACGGTTTTCATGATCCACTGCCAGAATGTCAAGCCGCACGGAACGCCCCTGTATATTGTTCAGGTCATGCTGCCCATGGACTTCTTTGACCTTCAAATCGTCCCGATTCAGGATGATCCGGAGCAGGAATTCCGCACACGGCTTATCTTCAAAGACCTTGCTCATAAAGTTATCATCCATGAGCCGAAAATCACGGATACGCCGCAGATCTTCCTCATGCTTACGCTCAAAATCAAGGTCTTTTTGCGTTTCGACTTCTGCCATCGGTTCACCTGCTTTCTGTTCCTTGTCTAAGGTAAGAATACCATAAAACCGTTCTTTTTACAAGATGAAGTACTTCCCACTACATAGGTCAGAATCCTTTCATATCGTGTTCTGGCCATGTTCCTATTCCAACTGCGATTCCGACATGGTATCATAAATCCAGAAACAGGCTTCAACTGCTTTTTGCAACTGGTGTTCTTCTGGTGCCTATGAACAGCCGCACACCTCCCAGCTAATGAAAGGTGAGCGTTGTACAATAGAGCGGCCACTTTTCATTAGCTCAGCTAATTTCCAGCTAATAAACATCTGTTTACACAGAATAAAAAAGGTTCGAATCTGCATGGGGACATTGAGAAAGCAGCAGACCCCGCGCGGGGTCTGCTGCTTTTGTGCATTCATCGTTCAGTTCAGGACGGTTTTGCCGGTCAGGGGGTCGGGGATGCCGAGGAGGGCCAGAATGATGGCCATGCGGATGTAGACACCGTTGTGCACCTGATCGAAGTAGGCGGCGCGGAGGTCGTTATCCACGTCCAGCTTGATCTCGTCGATGCGGGGCAGCGGGTGGAGCACCGGCATGTCCGGCGGGGCCAGCTCCAAGAGCTTTGCGTTCAGGGAGTAGCAGCCTTTGAGCCGCAGATAATCCTCTTCGTTGAAGAAGCGCTCCTGCTGGATGCGGGTCATGTAGAGGACATCAAGGGCAGGCAACTCGGCTTCGAGGTCTGTGGTCTCCTTGTACGTTTGATGGAGAGGCGTCAATGTCTCGTCCTTGACGTACTGGGGAATGCGCAGCTCCTCCGGCGAGATGAACACGAACTTGTTCCCTTCAAACTGGCTGAGGGCTGCGGTCAGGGAGTGGACCGTCCGGCCAAATTTGAGGTCGCCGCAGAAGCCGATCGTCAAATGATCCAGCCGCCCTTTGCGCTGGCGGATGGTCATGAGATCGATCATGGTCTGGGAGGGGTGGGCATGGCCGCCGTCGCCCGCGTTGATGATGGGGACGCGGGCATACATAGAGGCCCGGAGCGGGGCGCCTTCTTTGGGGTGGCGCATGGCGATGACGTCGGCATAGTTGCTGACGACGCGGGCCGTGTCGGCCACCGTCTCGCCCTTGCTGGCGCTAGAAAGCTGGGCCCCTGCAAAGCCCAGCGTCTTGCCGCCGAGGCGGAGCATGGCCGACTCGAAGGAGAGGCGGGTGCGGGTGCTGGGTTCATAGAACAGCGTCGCAAGGATGCGCCCGTCGCACAGGTGCGCATAGGGAGCGGGATTCGCTTCCATCCGGTCGGCAAGGTCGAGAAGGGCCAACTGCTCGTCCAGAGAAAAGCTGTTCGGCTCGATGAAGTGTCTCACAGCCATTCTCCCTTCAGCACAAACTTCTCGCGCTCGGCACCAGTGGAGACGAACTGAATCTCGTGGTTCAGTTCTTTTTCAAGGAATTCCACATAAGCCTTTGCTTCTTTGGGGAGGTCATCCCAGCTCTTGCATCCGGAGATATCGGTGTTCCAGCCGGGCAGCATGGTGACCACCGGCTCCATCCGGTCGAGGTCGGACAGGGTGTCGAAGCGGGGGACTTTCACTCCATCCAACTTGTAACCGGTGATGACCGGGATCTCCTTCATGCTGCTGAGCACATCCAGCTTGGTGAGGGCAATCTTATCCGCGCCCTGACAGGCCAAACCATAGCGGCTGGCTACGCAGTCGAAGGGGCCGACGCGGCGGGGACGGCCGGTGGCCGCGCCGTATTCGCCGCCTGCCTTGCGCAGCTTCTCGTTCCACTCTTCGCCCATGGCGTTCTCGGCGGCGAAGGGACCTGCACCCACGCAGGTGGAGTAAGATTTCAGCACGCCGACCACATGGTCGAGCTTGCAGTTGGGGATACCGGCCCCCAGCGGCGCGTAAGCGGCCAGCGTGTTGGAGCTGGACGTGAAGGGAAAGATGCCGTAATCGATGTCGCGCATAGCACCCAGCTGGGCTTCCAGCACGATCCGTTTGCCGCTGTCGTGAGCCTGCTGCAAAAAAGCGCCGACGTCGCAGATGTACGGCGTAAAGTGCCCGGCCTGCAACTTGCACCAGTTCAACAGGGCATCGTAGGACATCTTTTCCTGATGGTAGCAGCCCGCCAGCTCCATGTTCTTGGAGTCCAAAATCATATGCAGACGGTTCTGGGTGCGCTTCTCGTCCAAGTGGAGCAAGTCGCCCAAACGCAGAGTCTTTTTGCGGTACTTGTCGCTGTAGGCGTAGGCGATGCCGCGGCGGGTGGAGCCGAAGGCACTGCCCTTTTGGGCAAGGCGGTCTTCTTCCAGCCCATCCTGCACCTTGTGCCACGGCATCGAAATGGTGGCCTTATCGGAGAGCTTCAGATTCTTGGGGCTGACTTCCACACCACGGGCTTCGATGGTCTGCATCTCGTTTGCGAGGTGATCGAGGTCAATCACCATGCCGGTGCCCAGCACACAGGTCACGTCCGGGTGCAGGATGCCGGAGGGCAGCAGGTTCAGGATGAACTTGCCCTTCTCGGTGACGACGGTGTGTCCAGCATTGTTGCCGCCCTGATAGCGGGCAACGATGTCAGCATGTTCGGCCAGCAGGTCGATGACGCGGCCCTTGCCCTCATCGCCCCAGTTGATTCCAGTAACAGCGGTAAGCATAACTCTTTATTTCCCTTCTTTTTCGTTGTTTACAATGGCCTGCACCTTGGTGGGCAGACCGTAGATGCTGATGAAACCGGTGGCATCGCTCTGCTTGTAGTCGCCGCTTGCCTTGGCGCGCTCTTCCAGCCCTTCCAATTCGCCTTTCTGGCCCACATTGCCGCAGACGGCGATGACCTCGCAGTTGTCGTAATGCTCTTTCAGCCACGGAATGATGATGGACGTATCCAGACCGCCGGAATATGCCAGCACGACCTTTTTGATTTCAGACACGGTAACTGCCTCCGTTCAAAACCAACTTTAATACTTTCAAATTCCCTCTTGCAATTTCCGATTGCAGTTGCTATTATACGAGCAGAGAAAGAATGTGTAAAAAGTATCCTGCACATAGCTGCAATGTGATTTTTACATGGAGGAGGCAGACGCATCATGTATGTGGACTGGGAATACTACAAAATTTTCTATTATGTAGCGAAATACCAAAACTTTACCAAGGCCGCGCGGGTGCTGGGCAACAACCAGCCCAACATCACCCACTCGATGAACCGGCTGGAAAGCCAGCTGAACTGCGTGCTGTTCATCCGCTCCAACCGGGGCGTGACCCTGACGCCGGAGGGCGAGATGCTCTACTCCCGCATCGCGTCGGCGGCGGTGCAGATCCAAGACGCCGAGGAAGAGCTGAGTGCCAGCGCCACGCTGGAACACGGAGCCATCTGCATCAGCGCCACCGAGACGGCCCTGAACATCTACCTTTCCGAAAAGCTGCGGGCTTTCCACACCCAGTACCCCGGCATCCGGCTGCGCATCTCGAACCACTCCACTCCCCAAGCATTGCAGGCCGTGAAGAACGGCGAGGTCGATTTTGCCATCGTGACCACCCCAGCTGAGGTGGAGCAGGGGTTAAAAATGGTGGAGCTGAAATCCTTTTACGAGGTGCTGGTGGGCGGCCGGACCTTCACCGCACTGGCCAGCCAAAGCCTGACCCTAAAGGAGCTGAGCAATTACCCGCTCATCTCCCTGAGCGATGAGAGCATGACCCGCAGCTTTTACCGGCAGTTCTTCCTCGACCACGACGCGGTGCTGCGGCCCGACACCGAGGCCGCCACCACCGACCAGATGCTGACGCTGGTGAAAAGCGAGCTGGGCCTCGCCTTTGTGCCGGAACCCATGGCAAAAGACCTGCTGGCGCGGGGCGAGCTCGTCCAGCTCCACTTGCAGGAGATCATCCCCACCCGCTCCATCTGCCTCGTCTACGACCACCACCGCCCGCTGAACACGGCGGCGCGGAAGTTCCAGCAGATGCTGGTAAAATGACGCAAAAACGCCCCTTCACGGAACAAAACCGCGAAGGGGCGTTTTCTGTTTCAAAAAGGGGTCATGCGTCGGAGCGGGAGTAGGCGTTTTTCATATTGCAGCTCAGCTCGAAGAGGACCTTATCCAGCGTATCGGCGGCGCGGGCTTTCAGCGCCTTGGCGATGGCCTCGTTGGCCTCCTCGCGCAGGGCGGCGCGGGCAGCGAGATCAAAAGCGGACCACTGCTTCTCGTCATACTCATGCAGCAGGGCGCGGGTGGCCGAGAGTACAGCCTCCTCATAGCGCTCGATGTGGAAGATGGACTTGCCGTAGGCGGCATCCGCCATAGCCGCGATCATCCGGCTGACCCAATAGAAGCTGTCGGTGGAGACTTCGCCGGTGGTACAGGCGAGGTAGGCCGGGGTGGTGTCCACGTTGGCGTAGAAGGGCACCATGGTGTTGAAGGCGTTGGAGGCATAGGCGATCCATTCCAGAGCGCAGTTCTCGGCGTCCACGTCCGGGCGCAGCTGGATCAGGGCCATGAAGTCGTTGCGGTTGATGCCGATGGAACGGTATGCGCCCTTGCTCTTCTGGTCGCCGTAAGCCGCATAGGGGTCATAGGGCGTGCCCTGATAGTGGGAGGAGAGCAGGTACTTCACATCCTCCGGCGTGACCTTCCGCTCCGGCACCATGCACCACGGCAGATCGTCCGACCGCGGGGTGTAGTCGGCATCCGGGCCGTCCCACGCCCATGTATTCGGGTTCAGATACCGCAGCATGAACCATGCGCGGGGGGTGTTGTAGACATGGTCGGAGTCGTCGTGGCTGCCAAAGGCGTCCCGCGGGTTGAACTCGCCATCCAGCGAGAGGTCAAGGTGGTACTTATCCACAAACTTCTTCAAATCAGCCGAGCACATGTAGTTTTCCTGTGCACCGGCTGCATCGGCGAAGTCGAAGCTGTCGATGCCGAGCTGGTTGGGCATGACTACATAGCTGTCGTCGGGCACGCGGCGGGCCATCCAGTGATGGCCGCCGATGGTCTCCAGCCACCAGATCTCATGGACATCCTGAAACGCGATGCCGTTCATCTCATAGGTTCCGTAAGTCTCCAGCAGCCTGCCCAGCCGCTCGACGCCCTGACGCGCCGAGCAGATATAGGGCAGCACGAGGTAGACGATGTCCTCCTCACCGATGCCGCCGGGCACCTCCGGCTGATCCCCCTGCGCGGGCTGGTACACCACGAGCGGGTCCGCGCCCAGAACGCGCGGGTTGGAGGTGATGGTCTCGGTGGCCGTCATGCCGACATTGGCCGCGTTCACGCCCGATGCCGCCCAGATGCCCTTGCCCGCCACGGCGTTGGGCATGGCAGTCATCCGCATGGCCTGACCTGCGCCGGGCAGCGGAATCTGCACATGGGAGATCACCGACTGATAGACCGCCGGGAGTTCTTCCGGTTTTACGACCACGAACTTTTTTGCGGTGAAATGGCCCGACCCCGAATCGTCGTTCCGGGCGATCATCGTGGAGCCATCGTAGGATGCGTTTTTGCCAACTAAGATTGTAGTACAAGCCATTGCTTTGTCCCTCCGAGATCTTGTCATGTTCCGTTCGGTTTGCCGAGACCATTGTAAGCCTTTTGCAGGGAAAAGGCAAGATTTTTCGGGAGAGAAGGGGAATGGGTGCACCGCTAAAGGCGCATGGTGATCTCTCACCAAGCGCCTTTCCCCTCCACCAGCGCCACAGCCACGTCGTTGACGTTCGTTCCGGTGGGCCCGGTGAGGATCAGGCCGTCCACGGCTTGCAGGGCGTGGTAGGCGTCGTTATTTTGCAGGGTATCGTAGACGTTCCAGCCCGCTGCGGCCAGCGCGGCAAGGGTTCCACCGTCCACATAGCCGCCAGCGGCATCGGTGGGGCCGTCGGTGCCGTCGCTGCCCACCGAGAAGACCGCCGCGTTCCGGCCCGCCAGAGCCGGGGCTGCGGCCAGCGCCAGCTCCTGATTGCGTCCGCCGAGGCCTTTGCCGGTCAGGTGCACGACCGTTTCCCCGCCCGCGATGAACGCAAGCTTCCGGCCCTGCCCTGCGTGGGCGCGGGCGATGGAGCCGAGGAAGCTGCCCGCTTCCCGCGCTTCGCAGCAGAGCTGGTCGGTCAGGAGAACGGCTTCATAGCCCCGCGCCCGGCAAGCTTCGGCCGCCGCCGCGCAGAGTTGGCGCACGCTGCCGGTGATCTTTGTAGTCACGTTGTCCAGCGCCTTGGGCGTCTCCTGCGCCAGTAAAGCCTTTGCCTGCTCCGACAGGTTCAGCCGATACTTTTCCGCAATGGCAAGGGCCTGTGCGCAGGTGGAAGAGTCCGGCGCCGCCGGGCCGCTGGCGATCATGTCCAGCGGGTCACCCAGAACATCGCTGAGCACGATTTCGAACACCTGCGCAGGGGCGCAGCGCTGCGCGAACCGCCCGCCCTTGACGCCGGACAGCCGCTTGCGGAGGGTGTTCATCTCCACGATGTCTGCCCCGCTGGCGAGAAGCTGGGATGTAACATCCTGTAGCTCATCCCCCGGAATCAGCGGCTTTTCAAACAGCGCGCTGCCACCGCCCGACAGCAGGAACAACACGGTGTCCTCCGCCGTCAGGCCCCGCACCAATTCCAGTGCCTGTTCCGTGGCCGCAAAGCCGTTTTCGTCCGGCACCGGGTGGCCCGCTTCATAGCACGCCACGCCGGGGATCTCGCCTTTTCCGTGGTGGTATTTCGTCACGACCACGCCGCCGTCCACCCGGCCCAGCACCTCCACCGCTGTGTGTGCCATCTGCCACGCGGCCTTGCCCGCCGCCACCAGCAGCACCCGGCCTTTGCCGGGCCGGAAGGCTTCCAGCGCCCGCCGCACCGCTTCGTCCGGCAGAACAGCGTTCAGGCTGGCGCGGATGATGGCATCCGCATCCTCTCGCAGAGTCGAGTTCATGAAAGGAACCTCCTTTTCAAGTTCGTACCTTCTTCGTGCGGCACGGCCTTTTCTTGTCTGGCCCTATCCTAGCATAGATTCGTCTCCCGGTCAAACCGAACCCTTTCCAGCACCTCCGCGATGCCGTCATCTGTTTCATTTTGCGCTGTTAACGTTAAAGTAAAAAACCAAAGCCGGAAAGCCTTTTGGCTAAACAGTGTCTTTCCTTCGCTTGGCCCAGCGCCCGGCAAGCTTCGGCCTCCGCCTTCCATGTGACGCTGAAACTTGTCTGCAACGTTTTCCACCTCGCTTGTGTAAAATGTTTCCCAAAACGGCTAATAAAACATTGTCATGCGAGCGGAAACGGACTATAATAGACTTGTGGAAATCTGATAATGGGAAAGGCTGCAAAAAGCGCTGTACGATAGCGCCTTTTGCCGGTTCGGGCTCATGGCTGAAGCCCGCCGGGGATGGCGGACTCGATGATGAAAGCATGGCTTCTTCAACCGTCATCTGTAATACCCCTTTAAGTTATATTTAATGGTTCTATATCACAACCGCATTCAAGAAAAAGCAAGAGAAAAGAGGAAATTAAAATGAAACTTGTAAAATGTGGCAAAATTGTGGTTGCAAGTTTGTGCATGATGGCAACTCTGGCCGGTGCGGCTATGCCCGCGCTGGCGATCAGCCCCGCCGGGTGCACCTCGCTTGCGCAGATCGAAGAAATGAATGATGACGAAGAAGCCCAAGTTCAGGCATTAAAAGCCGCCATTGCGAAGGTGAACGTCAAGTATGACGAGGTACAGCAGAGCTGGCAGTTTGACAGCCCGATCTATGACAAGGCCGAGAAAAACAAGACCTGCTGCCTTTCTCCGTGGATCTACATCCTCGACGGCCGCAGCGAAGTGTATTTCGACGAGGATTTCTCCTACAACGGCAACTCTGAGATTCCGCTAGATACGCTGTACATTCGCGCCGGTGACTATCTGTATACCTATGAGTGCGACCCGGATTATACAGATTACGCCTATGATACAGACAAAAAAGTTTGGTGGGCCCTCTCCAATTTTGAGATGGAGCCCAGCGAAATCGACTGGCTGCGTAACGTCCTCGGCGAGAAGAAGATCATCACCCGTTACTATGGAGCCGGGGCCCAGTATGACTATACTTGGACCGCTGATGATCGTCAGGCCGTCACCGATATGGTCAACCTCTACGATCTGCTTGTCGCAGCGTCGCCGGAAGTCCGCGCGCGGGCACTGAGAGGGTAACAAGGGGACTCTTGTTGTTGCTTGTCATTATCTGGTTGATGACTATGTATTTTAAGTGGGTCAAAAAGTCGGCGCGAAAAAGTCAAGGCACTACCGCATAATGCAAACCCGTGGCAAACGTGCTATAAAACAAAAAGCTCAGCGCACGTTCATGCGTTGAGCTTTTTTGGTGGGCGCGGGTGGATTTCGCGAGCCGCGCTGCTAAAAACAGCCCACTGGGCTGTTTTTGCGCTGTCTTCTGCGACAGCGCCGCAGCTGTTCGAATCCACCCGCAAGGCACGTTCAAAAAGAGTATAAAACAAAAAACTCAGCGCACGTTCATGCGTTGAGCTTTTTTGGTGGAGCGAAGCAACCTAAATCCGAACCATTGCCCTCTGGGGCATCTTTGGCGGCGATTTCATCGAAAGTGATGGTTTTTGTGCCGTCTTTGTAGTTGAATGTAATCAAAACTTTTTCATCATAGAGATAAACAGCGTTCACGAACGTGTTGATAAGCGTTTCCCGGTGGCTTTTTACGTTCGGGTCGAGTTTGCGGAACCGGGTCAGCCAGAACCGAACCTGATTTTCGCTTAACCGTGGCCGAGCGATTTTTTCTTCGGCGATCCGAACCTCAAGTTCTTTCTGCTGGGCTTCCAGCTTTTCCAAACGCGATTTGGTGGAGTTGGTCAGCACACCAGCTTGAATGGCGTTCAGCATATTTTCAATGCCGTTCTCCACCTCGCGCATCTGCTTTTCCAGCAAAGGAAGCGTGGTGTTTTCCTGATCCTGCAGCTCCATGACTTCTGCAACGATGGCATCAATCACGGCATCGTCCTGAATCAGCTTCATGGTTTCGCAGACTACCAGATCTTCCAGCCACTCTTTACGGACGGTCTTTTTCTTGCAGGTCTTGAAACGCTTCGCGGTGGCGCACTTATAATAATGATGAACGACCTTGTTTCTACCCGTACCGCACTCGCCGAACATCATCGCACCGCACATTCCGCAGAACAGCTTGGTGGTGAGCAGATAATCATCCTCGGCCTTGTGACGGGCAGGAGCGCGGCTGTTCTTCTTGATTTTTTGCTGCACTTCCTCAAACAAATCCTTGTCCACGATGGCCGGGATGCTGTCGGGCATCACAATGTCCTTGAAGTGGTTTTCTCCGATGTACCGTTTGTTCGTCAACAGCTTCTGAACACTGTTGTAGGTAAACTTCTGATTGCGGTTGGTGGTCACGCCACTGTCGTTCAGCCAGTTCATCAGTTCCTTCATGGTCGCACCATCGTTGTACCGCTGAAAGGCTTCTACCACAAAGGGAGCTTTCAGCGGGTCGATTTGAAAGAGCTTCTCCTCATCCACCTTAAAACCAATGGGAATCGTGCCGCCGTTGTACTTGCCTTTCAGCACATTCTCAGTCATGCCGCGCACAACTTTTTCAGAAAGCTCTGCCGAGTAGTATTCAGCCATGCCGGTGAGCATACTCTTGACCATGATACCCGCAGGGCTGTCAGAGATAGGCTCCGTGGCAGATACCAGCTTGACATGATTTCGTTCCAACTGGTACTCATAGTGGGCCGAATCATAGCGGTTTCGGGCAAAGCGGTCGAGCTTCCAGACCAGCACAATGTCAAACAACCGTTTCTCGCTGTCCTTGATCATCTGCTGGAAGTCCGGGCGGTTATCGGTTTTGGCGGAAAGGGCGCGGTCAATGTAGTGCTTGACCACGGTAATGCCGTTCTTTTCGGCGTAGGCCGTACACTCGCGAATCTGACCTTCGATGGATTCTTCGCGCTGGTTGTCGCTGGAATAGCGGGCGTAAATCACGGCGGTCATGCAAACACCCCTTTCACTTCATTCTCCGCAGGCGGCGCACAAGGTCGGATGCACTGTACAGCACACGAGC